>OIXF01000051.1_pt1 | contig 22889 bp, 20 predicted proteins | sample 1587781 | NCBI WGS metagenome assembly OIXF01 (sample SAMN03283294) | human gut metagenome | biome: human-associated habitat; material: feces | host: Homo sapiens | place: Peru | collected 2012 | reverse complement strand
ACCGCAGGCGGGATCAACGGCCGATCCTGTTTGCCAACCAGGAGACGGAATCCGGACGTGTGCTGCTGGGAACGTATCACATCAGCTTTTCCAGTTCAAAAGTACCGAGCTGAAATCCGTATTCACTGTGGGAAAACGTATTGGCAATCATAATTTCCCGCTGCAGAGATGGATCGGTCATCTGAAAATACACGGTGTAAGTTCCCTTTTCCAGTTCACGCAAAGGAAGTGAAACGGAAAGTTCTGTACTGTTTCCCGGTGTCCAGAATCTGGAGTCATCGGAAAGCGGATAAGACAAAACTTCTCCGGTATCGGAAACCAGCGTAAGCAGCAGATCCATCCTGCGGTAATTGACAGAGAATCCGACATTTTCCAGCTGAATGGTCAACGAAGAACGATCCAGGCTGGTGCCGCGTATTACGTAGCGGTAGCCGAGATGACGGCCGATATAATCATAGCCGGAGATGCCATGAAAAATGGAGGCTTCATCATCATAAACCGTATTTTTCCATTTATTCAGAACGGCCAGATCATGCTCTGAATTTAAGTAGGAAACATGCATCTGCGTCAGATCGGAAATGGCACGATCAAGGTCGTTGAAAGGATTATCAAGAATTACTTCTCCGCCATTCGGGACAAAATTGCAGAGCGTATTCTGAAATGCAAGTTCATCTTCGCGCACCCATGCAGAGCGGTAAGTATCGGCGGAAGCAGATGTCTCCCCGTAGGTGCCGGTGTCGTTCGCGGTTCCCAGCATTCCATCATTAAAAAGACCGAGCCGGGAAGAAAGAGAGCCGTCAAAGGCGGTTTCTGCCGAAGGAAGTTCCATGGAATCCAGAATTTTTCTTCGCTGCACCGGGGTGCGGACCGACAGAAAAATTGATGGGTTAATTACGCTGGACAGATGCTGCATCAGGACGGTACAATTTTCATCGGACATGTAGTTGGAGTTATTCATTTCCCCGCAGTTTCCGACAAAAATACCCTGCATCAGAAAAACACAGTCTGTGTAGCGGTTCACAATGTCTGCTGCCTGATCCATATGACGCAGAATCTGTTCGAGATTCTGCGGCTCAGTTGCGGTGGCTTCGCCATCCCAGTCGTAAAGAAAACGCAGAATCACCTGAGCTCCATGTTTCTGCCAGACGGACAGAATTGTATCAATCTGCGAGAGTGCCAGGTCAGAGAGATCTTCATTGGAAAACTGCCGCAGATTCAGTTCCAGCATGACAAGACCCGGCGCTTCTTCCGAATCAGAATTATCATCGGAGGGAAGATTGGAGAGTGTATCGCTGCCGGGGACATATCCATACATGTGATAAAATCCGATATAGGGATTGGATAATTCTTCAACAGTCTCCGTACATGTTTCGGGTGTGTAAGCAGCATGATAAAAAGTGCGGATGCCAAGGAACGCAAACAGTACGAGAAACAGCAGGAGCAGAAGAAAAAACAAAATGCGGGAAAGCGGTCTTTTTTTCATAAAATTTGATAAATATCCTTTCATAAAAACAGGTAATATCAGTATCATACCATTTCGAGATTGCAAAATCTATGAAAACAGCAGAAAATAGCAAAGATAAAAAAAGACGGAGGAGGACAGCATGCGAATTAAAAATCTATTTCGAAACAGCTTTTTCAGCATGGTTTCGCAGTTTGCACTCCTGATTCTGGGGTTTTTCAGTCAGAGAGCGATGAATTTGTATATGGGCGCAGAACTGGTTGGCATGAATGGTGTTATTTCCAACGTCATCAACATTCTTTCTGTGACAGAGCTTGGCATTTCGACGGCGATTGTCTATCATCTGTATGGAGCGATTGCAAGGAAGGATGAGCATGAGATTGCCTCACTGATGAATCTCTACCGGAAAGCATACCATATCTTCGCTGTCATCATTTTTGCAGCCGGAATGGTACTGCTGCCGTTTATTCATCTGTTCATGAAAAACAACAGCTATCCTCTCACCTACATTCGTACCCTGTATGCGATGTGGCTGCTTCGAACGGTGCTGTCATATCTGCTGACATACCGGAAATCGCTCCTGATTGCGGATCAGAAAGAGTATATAGCAAGTATAGCCGGCCTGATTTTGAATATTACCAGTTATGGGGCGATTATCCTTCTGGTTACCTATACACAGCGTTATCTGACAGCGCTTGCCTTTAATATTGTAGTCGAGGTACTGCTGAATCTCTGGATCAGCTGGTATGTGGAAAAGAAATATCCGTTTCTGCATGAAATGCGAAAAGAGAAAAGCTCGCCGCACCTTACCAGCCGGATTATGAAGGATCTGAAAAGTCTGTTTATCTCCAGAGTTTCAGAGAAGATGCTGAACTGTACGGATAATCTGATTATTTCCGGATTTATTGGAGTTGCTACCGTAGGAAGATACGCAAACTACAGTATGATCACACAGGCGATCATCAACATTCTTACGATTCTGGCAAATACCATTCAGCCAACCATCGGGGACTATTTTACAGAAAAAAATCACCGCAGAAACTATGAGATACTGCGGCAGATTACGTTTGTATTTTTCGGCATTTCTTCTGTCGTTGCAGTGGGACTGTTTTCCCTGATTACACCGTTTGTGCGTGACATCTGGCTCGGGCCGTCCTATGAACTTGGCTGGGGAACTGCGGTACTTTGTATTGTGGTTCTGATGGTGAGAATTATGGGTCTTCCGCTCAACATGGTGATGGGCGTAACAGGCCTGTTTGAGAAAGAAAAAAATGTTGGTGCATCGAGTGCGATTCTGAATCTTGTTATATCACTTGCGCTTGTGAAACCATATGGGATGACAGGCGTTCTTCTCGGAACTCTGGTTTCCTACCTGCTGCAGATCTGCTATCGTTATATTATCTTTTTCCGTGATTTCCTGCAGATGCGGGAGGAAGCCCTGCGCTATGCAAGAGATCTGGGAGAGTACCTTGCAGTGATGGCTGCGGAGGTTGCACTGATGCAGAAAGTAGTCCCAGTTGTTTATGGAAACGGCGGTATGGTGTTGTTTTGTATCTGCTTTCTTCTCTGCATTCTGGTACCGCTGGCACTGGATGCCGTATTCTTCGGAAGAGGATGGAGACTTCAGAGCATCGTCCGGATGGTACGCGGAATGAGAAGATAAGAAAAGGCATTTTTAACTTTTTTGCAGAATTTTGCGGAAAAGTGCTGCAGTACGCCAGAACAGCGGACGGATGGGACGCAGGAAAAGCCAGAGTGAAGAAAGCACTCGATAAAGCGGATGGGAGACAGAAAAGGATTTTCCGCCGCGTACAACGCCGGTCATCTTTCCACGGATTTGATCCGGACGGAGCGGTCCTTCGATCTCGGTCTGATTGTCCCCGACCAGATAGAAGCCGTCAGAAGTAATACGGCAGATCCGGTGAAGAACAAGGATTCCCTGATCGCGGCGGTAGAGAATCACATCGCCGCGGCGGAGCTGATTAATGGGATACGCTTCAATGATGGCTTCATCCCGTCCGGGATGAAAAAGCGGATACATACTGTAGCCCTGTGGTTTCAGCTGGATGGCGGAACCATCTTTTAAAAGCTGTTCAATATCGTAAGTATACATGATAGAAAACTCCGTTCTGAAAAAGATATGTTTATTATATCATTTCTTTTTTGGAGCGAAAAGACAGAAAGGAACGAAAACAATGAGAATCAGAAGGCAGGAAGGATATCTGCTGCAGAAAATCGGAAACACGTATCATCTTCTGCCTTATGGACAGAAAATTGCAGATCAGAAGCGGGGGATGGAGCTGAATGAGACAGCACTGGTGCTGTGGGAGGCACTGGAGCAGCCGCAGACGATGGAGGAGCTGGCGGCAAAAACAGCAGCGTATTATGAAATTCCAGAGGGCGGGCAGGAGGAACTGGCAAAAGATATTGCGGCTTTTGTACAGGAACTGATCGCGTTCGGAGCTGTGCGCCGGGAACTGGGATGCCCCGTCGGAACGTGTGAAGGCAGGCTGGAAATTGCCGGACTGGAAATTGCAGTGTATGGAGCAAAAGGATGTATTCCGAAACAGCTTGGCGCATTTCGTTCTGCAGATGATAATTCGGGAAAGAAAATGCCGGATCTCACATTGGAACTGGCAGAACGGATGCCGGAGAGTCATCAGAATGGAACCCTTCTGATCCGAAATAAGGACTTGACGGTCTGCACCTGGGAGGAAGGATACGTTCTTCGGTTTGATGCACTGGAAAATATTTATGAAATCTGGATGAAAGAGGACGGCAGTTATGCGCGGATATATTACCGCCGTCCGATGAAAGAGGAGGAGCAGGATTCTCTTTTTCTGGCAATCCGCCCGGTATTTTTATTTCTGGCACAGAGAAAAGGCATGTTTGCACTGCACTCAGCATCGCTGTTGTATCTTGAAAAAGCATGGCTGTTTTCCGGTCCGTCCGGTATGGGAAAATCCACACACACAGCACTCTGGAAAAAGCTGTTTAACACACCGTATCTGAACGGGGATCTGAACCTGATTGGAAAAGAAGGAAACCACTTTTGGGTTTACGGCATTCCATGGTGCGGAACGTCGGAGATCTTTACAACAGAGAAGAAAGAACTCGGTGGTATTATACTGCTGGAAAAAGCGGCAGCGGAAGAGATTGTCTCTCTGAAAAAAGAACAGAAAACGCTCCGCGTCATGCAGCGCATGATTTCTCCGCCGTGGACCGCGGAACTGATGGTAAAAAATCTGAAATTTGCCGAAGCAATTGCGGAGGAAAAGCCGGTTTATTTCCTGCGCTGCACGAAAAATGATACGGCTGCGGAGGTTATGTATCAGAAAATTACGGATGATGAAAAAAAGGTGCAGGAGGCAGGAAGATGACGGAGTTTCGGCAGAAAGCAGGAAAGTACCTTCAGGCGGATATGCTGCAGAAGATGTGGAAAGAATTTCTGTGGATCTGTCAGTATGCCAGAAGATACTGGAAAGCCATGATTTTCTATACGGTGTTGGGCATCTTCGGAACCGGCGTCTCTCTGGCATCCAGTGTGATTTCCAAAGATCTTGTCGATATCATCACGGGTCATCAGACTGGAAAACTGGTGCAGACGTTTGCCATGATGATTGGATTTTCGTTTGGAAACACATTGATTTCACAGGCATCTACTTATGCGTCCACGATGATTAATCTGAAAGTAGACCGTGAAATTCAGAACGATATCTTCGCAAAAATTCTGGTGACGGACTGGGAGTCACTGACAGCGTATCATACCGGTGACCTGGTGACACGCTGGAGTTCTGATGCATCAAATATTTCAAGCGGCATCTTAAACTGGCTGCCGAACCTCGTGATTTATACCGTAAAGTTTATCAGTGCACTGGCAATCGTAGTTCATTACGATCCAACGTTCGCAGTCTTTGCGCTGCTCGGCATTCCGTTCAGTGCGCTGCTTTCGCGTCCGCTGCTGCGCCGGATGACGAAGAATAACCAGCGGAGTGCACAGATGAGTGCGAAGCTGTACGGCTTTAACCAGGAGGCATTTTCCAATATTCAGACGATCAAGGCATTCGATATGATTCGTTTCTATGTGGACCGCCTGAAAGGCTTGCAGAAGGAATACATTAAGATGCGCCTCGATTTTCAGAAAATGTCGATGGCGACCTCCATTCTGATGACCCTGATCAGTTACATCGTTTCTTACAGCTGTTACGGCTGGGGAATTTACCGTGTCTGGAGCGGAGCGATATCTTATGGTACGATGACAATGTTCCTGTCTTTGTCCGGTACGCTGACCGGTTCCGTCAACTCGCTGGTGAGCCTTGTACCGTCGGCGATTTCACTTGGCATTTCAGCTGGCCGTCTGATGGATATTGTGGAGATGCAGCAGGAGGACTACAGCGCAGACGGAGAAGTGGAACAGTTTGCGAAAAAGTATCAGTCCGGCGGTATCGGACTGGAAATGAAAGATCTGAGCTATACGTATCACACAGGAACCGAAGTATTTTCGAAAGCTTCGCTGGAGGCATGGCCGCATGAAATCATTGCACTGGTTGGGCCGTCCGGTGAGGGAAAAACGACCATGCTGCGTTTGATTTTATCTTTGCTGCGTGCACAGGAGGGAGAAGCCTGGGTCGGTGCAGGAGAAGACCGGTCACAGCGGATTACGCTGTCGCCGTCCACAAGAAAGCTGTTTTCCTATGTGCCGCAGGGAAATACAATGTTTTCCGGAACGATTGCAGAGAATATGCGCAATGTGAAGCCGGAAGCCACGGATGAAGAGATTGTGGAGGCGTTAAAACTGGCATGTGCCTGGGAGTTTGTGGAAAAGCTGCCGGATGGCATTGAGAGTATGATAAAAGAACGCGGCGGCGGATTTTCAGAAGGACAGGCGCAGCGTCTTTCGATTGCACGTGCACTGCTTCGAAAATCACCGATTCTGCTGCTGGATGAGGCGACCTCAGCGCTCGATGTGGCGACAGAGCGGAAGGTGCTGAAAAATATTATGACGGATACGTATCCGCGAACCTGTATTGTAACGACACACCGGCCGACGGTACTTGGGATCTGTACGAGAGTGTATGCGATTCGGGATAAGAAGTGCGAAGTGCTGGGTGAAACGGAGATCGCGGAGATGGAGAAGGATTTTTGAGAGAACAATAAAAAAGGGGACTGTCGCTCCAGTGCGACAGCCCCTTTTTACTTCATAGCCCAAAAAGTTTTCAGGGCAGGATTCTTTCCTGCTGTGATCCCATGAAAAAATGCGGTTAGATCATTTATGAAGTATAGCCTGCGTCGGTTACAGAAACCAAAGTGGCTTTTAAAGAAGACGCTTCGCCGGTAACAGGCTGTACAACAACATTGAACATGCCATGATCTGCCCCACTGGCATTCATGGACGAATTTCTGACGAAGGTTAAAGTATCGGTTCCGTTTCCGGACTGATAAAAGCCCTGTGCATTTCCGTCAACAACATTGACCGGTGCGTTTAATTTTACAACAACGGTCTGGGCAGTATTGGAATGTTCTTTCGTTTCGTGGGTATAATAAACAGCAAAACGATATTTATTTCCCATGCCGCCTTCGTAGCTTTCATCTGCGATTTTGCCGACGAGACATCCACTTGCTGCATAAACGCCCTCTGCCATTCCTTCATCGAGAGAAACGACAGGTTTTACATAATTACTCATTTTTTTATCCCCTCCGCAGTCTTTCAGACTGCTGATTTTTACAAAGTTTGTAACTATTCAGAGCCATGCGAAATGGAAGAAAAATCGCGAATCATGCTTGCATGAATGAGCGATTTTCCTGGAATTTCATATAGCGAGAAGCAACATCGCGATGCAGCGTAAGCGGAATCGAGATGTTGCTCTGAACAGTTACCAAAGTTTTTAGAGCAGGTTTGCTTTTTAGCTTACCGAATAGGTGAATCCGGTCATTTGCAGATTGTCGATGCTGGTTCCGTGATTTAAATGGATACCAATCGTCAGCGGATTTTCTGCTGTGCTGGCAAAGGTAAATGTAGCAGTTTTTCCGGAACAGGAAACCTTTACAGATGCATCACTCGTTTCTGCCTGGTCAACCGTGTCGTTGAACGTAATCTGCAATGTGATCGTTCCGTCAATACCTGACCAGTCTGCCATTGCAAGACCTTTACCGCCATTTGTGCCCCAGCGATCCCATACGCCGTAGTAAGTAACATTCAGAGTTCCCTGTGTTGTGCCGCTTGCTGCATAAACACCTTCTGCCATTCCGGTGTCGATAGAGACAACAGGTTTTTTGTAAGCTTTAGTCATAGATCGGTAATCTCCTTTCTTGTGAAAATTCTTTTTATTACAAGTTTATTATAGAAATAAAATCACACACATGTCAATAGATTTGAGGTAAAAATATTACAATTTTGATTAAAATATATATCGCTTTGTAATCTGTCACGTAAATGAACAGAAAAACAGTTTTTTATCCTCTTCCAGCAAGAAGACTCCGACCTCTAAGGTGGGAGATGAATTGCGTCCGTTATTTCTCAAACTGTGATTTTTCCGGAAACAGGATAGAAAATGCATGGTTTAATTCCTGTTTTACTTTTTCATATGGGATTTCAAAGTTGCTGTCGTTGATACAAATGCATTTTGACTTCTGCTTCGTAATCGTTTTTACCAGCTCCGGGTTTTCCGGCTGCAGATTAAAGTATCGGCAGAATTTATGAATATTTTTCGGAACAAAATTTCCGCTCAGCTTCTGATATTCACGTAGAACATACTGGCTGATATCTTCTTTGTGACGGAAAGGATGGCAACAGACACGATGCAAAAGCTCTTCTTCGTTTTTCCAGAAGAAACAGTAGGACTCTTTTTTTAGCGGGGATGGCCCGTGTACGGTATAAAAACCGGTAAAACGCGGAAAAGCCATTTCCAGAAGATTATATCCGAAATACATCAACGGATAGCCGGGATGAAAATATGCTCCCGGCTGTTTCTTCATATTTTCCCGTTTATCGAAATATTTGGCGAGAACCATCGCATTGTTCAGATAGACATACGGCATAATCTGGTCATCTGCATTAGCAACATCTGGCTGAAGCGCAAGCATATCGACGGGTTTTTCATTTTGAAAGAAGTCTTCCGGGGATGACGGACGGATTAAAAACACATCGTCATTAAAGTAAACAAAATTTTCGGTCAGACCTTCTATTCTGTGGAAATTCCATTCAATGGGATGTGAACTGAAAGTCGGGCGAAACTTCTCTGGGATAAAATCTTCATGCTTTACAATATGAAGTTTGGGATGTTTTCCATTCAGCCATTTGGGTGTATGGCCATATGTTACAAAATGAATTTGATTGACCCAGGGTGCAAACTTTTCAACACCACGAAACCAGTATTTTAAAATATCCCAGTCACGGTATCTGGAGGTACCAGTATCCACCATTTCTTCCGGGATGTTCGCCTGTCTTTTTAAGGTTTCCTGTTTCTCTTTATACCAGACGGGATCTGATCCATCTACCCATGTGATTACAAAATCAATTTTGGAGGTCTCCATTTGTCATGATCCTTTCATATCTTGTACCAAGAAAAAGTAAGAGTCCCTCCATATGCAGCTTTACAAAAAGAAAGATTGCTTTTTCAAGGGGTCTCAGGTTTTTTGTGGAATACAATTTCATATATTTTTTTATCTGGAATGTTTTCCTTGCCTGCTGCGCCAGTTTTCTTTTCTGCAGCAGCTTTAAATGGCAGCCGGGAAGGCAGAGATTGTACAGGAGAGCGGAATAGGCATTCATAATTTCCGGTCCCATAACATGATCGTTGTCCGTGTTTGAAACATCCCATTTTTTTAACAGATTTTGGATGGTATCAAAGGTCTTTTCATAACAGGTCAATATTTCAGGCTGCCAGCGGTGGGCAGCAGATCCTGTACGGGCATTATACTGATAGCCAAAGGTATCTAAAAAGTAACAATTCTTAACTGCGGCCAGAGCCTGATTTACAAAAATGGTATCTTCGGAATAGGACAGGTCTTCTTCGAAGCGTAATTCATGGATGACCTGCTTTTTGAAAATATAATTAAATACATGTACGCTTAATTCCGTATAGTGGTTTATTACCAGCTCTTTTAATTTCGGCAGATCACAGAATCCCTCAAAAGGCATTTGGAATCTGGAGACAGAATTTATAATAGTTCCGTTTCGCCAGAGATGTTCTGTCATTCCATGATGCAGAATGTCTGCGGAAGTTTCTTTGACGGCTGTCATACACTGTGAAAGCAAAGTATGCTCTAACGAATCATCGGCATCGACAAAACAGATATATTCTCCCCGGGCACGGCAAAGCCCCAGGTTCCGGGCGGCGGAAACGCCCTGATTTTTCTGATGAAAGGTAAAGATTCGGGCATCTTTCCCGGCATATTCATCACAGATCTGTTCACCTCCATCATCGGATCCGTCATCAATTAACAGTAATTCATATTCCTGAAAATCCTGACTTAAAATGCTTTCGATACAGGCCCCTAAAAAACTGTTTGCCTGATAAACCGGCATGATAATACTTAATTCTGGCGTGTTCATAGTCAATCCTTTTCTGCATGAGAATAACGATTACAAATGGTATCGTTTTTATAACTTTATCACAACCTGTACCGCCATGCAATGAAGGATGCGAAAGATAGTTGACGTTCTGCCTGTTATTCGCTATATTTGCTATCATAGAGTAGAAAAGAGGGGGATAAGATACCATGAATTATCCACTTGTGAGTGTGATTATTCCAGTTTATCAGGCGGAAAAATTTTTGAGGGAGTGTCTGGAAAGTGTCGGGATGCAGGATTACCCCGAACTGGAAATCATTTTGGTGAATGATGGGTCGACGGACCGCTCGCCTGAAATATGCGCGGAAAGTGCGCGGGCAGATAAAAGGATTCACATCCTGAATCAGAAGAATGCAGGCTGTGCAGCGTCCCGGAATGCAGGGATTGCTGCGGCGGAGGGAAAGTATCTTCTTTTTCTGGATGCAGACGATAAACTGGATGAGAAAAATGCGATACGTTCTATGGTGATACAGGCCGAGGAGAAGAAAGCGGATATTGTAATCGGAAAGTATCACAGATGGAAGGAAAATGGCGAAAGCGTTGAATGCAGAAGTTCATTAGAAGACGAAGATCCAGATAGCATCGCTTTTCGGTTTAAGGGTTTCTTTCAATCCGGAAGTTTATCGTACAACTGGGGAAAACTTTATCGAAGAGCGTTTTTAACAGAACATGAACTGTGGATGCCGCAATATACTTACGCAGAGGATAAAGCACACAATTTCCGCTGCTGCGCATGTGATCCGAAATATGTTTTTGTGCCGCAGAGTATTGTGCTCTACCGGGAAAATCTGCAATCCTTGACATTTCGCCCGAAAAAGCGATTGATGCAAAACTGGATTCAGATAGCAGCGGATTTTGAAGTGTTTTTAAAAGAACACAGAATTGAAAAAGACTATGGGGATATTATGCTGTTCCATCTTGTCATCGGAGCAATGTATCTGGCAAAAGAGGAGATGACGTATCGTGGAAAAAAGATTCGCGTTGTGAAAAGCTTTCTGAAGCGGTATGGAGAAGATCCGTTTGTCCGGAAAACGCTGACGTTTAGAAACTGCCTGCGCTATGCGACAAAAATTAAATCCATATTCTGGAAACTCCTCACCTTCACCCTCGTATTATTTTTCCGCCTCCACGCATACTATTTTCTGTCAGCCATCCTCGTTCTGATGTCCCGCCTCGGAATTGACAGTCTGTAGACGATTCCTGACAAATCTTTCTTTTTTCTGAATGTTTTTAACTTTGCTTGTTATTTTTATGTCATTATAGTATGATAATCTCAACAGCTAATTTTTCAGAAAGGGGGAGAAAATGCATGGAATTTGCAGTTTACTGGCTGATTGCGCTGATTGTATTCCTGGTGATTGAGGCGGCGACGCTTGGGCTTGCGACGATCTGGTTTGCGGGCGGGGCGCTGGTTGCTCTGATCGCTGCCATGTGCGGGGCCGGGCTGGGGATTCAGGTTGCCAGCTTTCTTGTCGTATCGCTGGTGCTTCTGATTTTTACACGTCCTTTCGCCGTTCGCTTTCTGAGTAAGGATACGCTGAAGACGAACGTAGACCGTGTGATCGGTATGGAAGGAGTCGTGACGGAGGAGATTTCCAATCTGGCGGGGACCGGAAAGGTTTCACTTGGCGGAAATATCTGGACCGCGCGGACAGAAAACGAAGGAGGCACGATTCCCGTGGATGCTGTTGTTGCAGTGCTCCGTGTGGAAGGTGTCAAGCTGATTGTAAAGGTCAAAGAAAACGAAGGAGGAAATGAAACATGAGTGGTGGAGGAATTGCAGGAATTTTATTGATTGTGCTTCTTGTGATTGTACTGTTTATTGCAGCATCGTGTGTGAAGATCGTGCCGCAGGCCAGTGCTTACGTTGTTGAGAGCCTTGGAAAATACAAAGGCACCTGGGCAACCGGTCTTCATTTTAAAGTTCCGTTTGTCGAGCGCGTGGCCATCCGCGTGAATTTAAAAGAGCAGGTGGTGGATTTCCCGCCGCAGCCGGTTATTACAAAAGATAACGTTACGATGCAGATTGATACCGTCGTATTTTTCCAGATTACCGATCCGAAGCTGTTCGCTTACGGCGTTGTGAATCCGCTGATGGCGATTGAAAATCTGACCGCAACAACACTTCGAAACATCATCGGAGATCTGGAACTCGATGAGACACTGACTTCCCGTGAAATCATCAACACGAAGATGCAGGCAGCGCTCGATATCGCGACAGACCCGTGGGGTATCAAAGTAAACCGTGTCGAGCTGAAAAATATCATGCCTCCGGCAGCTATCCAGGAAGCCATGGAGAAACAGATGAAGGCAGAGCGTGAGCGCCGTGAAGCGATCCTGATCGCAGAAGGAGAGAAAAAATCGACGATCCTTGTTGCTGAAGGTAAAAAACAGTCAGCCATCCTCGATGCAGAGGCAGAAAAACAGGCAGCGATTCTTCGTGCAGAGGCAGAAAAAGAGAAACGGATCCGCGAGGCAGAAGGCCAGGCAGAGGCAATCCTCAAAGTACAGCAGGCAAATGCCGATGGTATCCGCGCGATCAAAGAAGCCGGTGCGGATGATGCCGTTCTTACCTTAAAGAGCCTTGAGGCACTTGGCGTTCTGGCAAATGGAAAGGCAACAAAGATTGTTGTTCCGTCCGATCTGCAGGGACTGGCAAGTCTGGCCACTACATTCAAAGGTATTGTGGAGGAACAGAAAGTGCCGGCAGGAAAAGAAGTGCAGAAGTAATCAGAAATAAAACCGAGATAAAGCAATAAGGAAAACAGGATTCTCCCGTGAAAAGCATCAAGCCGGACACGGGAGAATTTTCTGTATGAAAGTACAATGATATGCATAAAAATACATATATTATGCATAATACAAAGAAAATGCGTAAAAATATACATTTCCCTCTTGACAGATGAACAGGTCTGTTTCATAATAGAGACTATTCAAGGCAACCAAAGGGTCAAAAAACCTTTTGACCCAACATCATAGGATAGGAAATAATAAAATACACCATATGCAGAGATATAAGGAGGAACAAACCATGGATTTAAAAGGACGCGATTTTCTGACATTGAAAGATTTTACACCGGAAGAGATTGCCTATCTGCTGGAGCTGTCTGCAGAGCTGAAGGAGAAGAAAAAGAAAGGCATTCCGGTAGATACCCTGCGCGGTAAAAACGTTGCACTGATTTTCGAGAAAACCAGCACCAGAACCCGCTGTTCCTTCGAGGTAGCTGCACACGATCTCGGTATGGGAACAACGTATCTGGATCCGACCGGTTCCCAGATCGGCAAAAAAGAGAGCATTAAAGATACAGCCCGCGTTCTTGCCGGTATGTATGAGGGAATTGAGTACCGTGGATTCGGCCAGGAGATTGTAGAAGAGCTGGCAAAATATTCGAAAGTTCCGGTATGGAACGGACTGACGAACGAGTACCATCCGACACAGATGCTCGCCGACATGCTGACGATCCAGGAAGAATTCGGCCATTTAAAAGGCATCAAATTCGTTTACATGGGCGATGCCCGTTACAATATGGGGAATTCCCTGATGATTGCATCTGCCAAGATGGGAATGGATTTTGTGGCCTGTGCACCGAAGAAATACTTCCCGAACGCAGAGCTTGTGGCTCAGTGTGAAGAGTATGCAAAAGAAAGCGGTGCAACGATCACACTGACCGAGGATGTGAAAGAGGGAACAAAAGATGCCGATGTTATCTATACCGATGTATGGGTATCTATGGGCGAGCCGGACAGCGTATGGGAGGAGAGAATCCACGATCTGACTCCGTACCGTGTCACAAAAGAAGCAATGGCAAATGCAAAAGATACCGCCGTATTCCTGCACTGTCTGCCGTCCTTCCACGATCTGAAAACAAAAATCGGAAAAGAGATCCACGACCGCTACGGTCTGAACGAGATGGAAGTAACCGATGAGGTGTTTGAATCTGCGCAGTCGAGAGTATTCGAGGAAGCAGAGAATCGTATGCATACGATCAAAGCAGTTATGGCAGCGACACTCGGAGCATAAAGTTTTGGGTGGAAAAACCGGAATAGACTGTGTATAATAGAATAACGAAGAAACACGCACAGCAGCGCTGCGGAAAAACTCTTCCGCAGCGCTGCTGTTGATTTTACGAAATGCATCAAGCGTGCTTCTTATAGTCTGAAAGCGACACGAGGAGTGTGAAAATACGATATGCTGGAAAATAAGAGAGCTGAGACGCTGCGTCTTCTGCGGGAATCCGGGAAAAATGTTTCCGGACAGGAGCTGTGTGAACACTTTGGGATTTCCCGCACCGCAGTATGGAAGATAATGAATCAGTTGAAAGAAGAAGGATACGAGATTGAAGCTGTTCAGAATAAGGGATATCGCCTGTTGAACGAGCCGGATCTCGTAACGAAGGATGAGCTGGAAAGCCGCACGCATACGAAATATGTCGGACAGACGGTTTATTACAGCCGCGAGGTGGATTCGACAAATACGTGGGCGAAGCGGTTGGCGGAAGAAGGTGCGCCGAACGGCACACTGACAACGGCTGAAACGCAGACTGCCGGAAAAGGCCGCCGCGGCAGAGTCTGGAAATCGCCGGAAGGAACCTCTGTTTCGATGTCGATTCTGCTGTATCCGGATCTTGAGCCGGCCAAAGCACCGATGCTGACGATTGTAATGGGACTTGCCGTAGTGCAGGGCGTGCAAAGAGCGCTCGGTGTCGATACGAAAATCAAATGGCCGAACGATGCGGTGCTGAATGGGAAAAAGCTCTGTGGTATTCTGACAGAGATGAGCGCACAGATTGATTATATCAATTATGTTGTCATCGGAACCGGAATCAATGTCAATCAGATGGAATTTCCGGAAGAAATTGCGGAGATTGCGACCTCACTGGCGATAGAAACAGGTCATCCCGTCAACCGGGCGAAAGTGGTCGCAGCGGTGCTGGAGGCGTTTGAAGAGAATTATGAAAAATTCCTGGAAGCAGGGGATCTCTCGGGGCTGAAGGAAGCGTATGAGGCTGTGCTTGCAAACAAGGACCAGCCGGTGCGTGTACTCGATCCGAAGGAACCGTTCGAGGGCGTTGCGCTCGGCATCACGCCGACCGGTGAGCTGCGCGTGCAAAAAGAGGACGGAACGATCGTTGAGGTGCATTCCGGAGAGGTTTCAGTGCGAGGCTTATATAGCTACGTATAGAGAGACCGGAAAAGGAAGAGAAAGGAAAAATTATGTATTCAGATAATGAAAAAGTAGTGCTCTGCGGAGCAAGTGCATACGAACAGAAATATTATTTTAACCAGGATTTTGCATCCCTGCCACAGTCTGTGCAGGATGAGCTTCATGTGATGTGTGTTATGTTCACGGTGGAAATCGGCGGTATTTTTACCATGTGGTTTGACAGCGACGGCAGTCTGCAGTTTGAGACAGAGGCCGTAGACGCAGATGCAATGTACGACGAGATCGGCGGCGCACTCCGGATCAAGCAGTATCAGGAAGAAAAAAAGGAGCTGCTGGAATCCCTGGAGCTGTATTACCGTGTTTTCTTCCTCGGTGAGGAGGTGCCGGAGGAGGCGCTGATGGAAGAGGACGGAGAGAAGCCGAATGGAAAATAAGAAACGTACACTGCAAAAGATGCCGCCACTGAAAATCGGAAACGTGGAGATGCCAAACCCACTCGTGCTTGCACCGATGGCGGGGGTGACGGATCTGCCGTTTCGTGTTCTGTGCAAGGAGCAGGGTGCGGGTCTGATCTGCATGGAAATGGTGAGCGCGAAGGCAATTCTATATAAGAATAAAAATACCGAGGATCTGATGACAATCGATCCGGGTGAGCATCCGGTGTCCCTGCAGCTTTTCGGCAGTGATCCGGAGATTCTGGGGCAGATTGCCGCGCAGATCGAGGAACGGCCGTTTGATATTCTGGACTTTAACATGGGCTGTCCGGTGCCAAAGGTTGTCAATAACGGAGAAGGCTCTGCGCTTATGAAGGATCCGCATCTGGTGCGGGAAATCGTGACAAGCATGGTAAAGGCAGTGAAAAAGCCGGTAACCGTAAAGATCCGAAAGGGCTTTAACGAAGAATCGGCGAATGCTGTGGAAATTGCAAAGATCCTCGAGGACTGCGGCGTGGCCGCAATTGCGGTGCATGGAAGAACGAGAGCGCAGTTTTATTCCGGAAAAGCAGACTGGGATATCATCCGCCGGGTAAAAGAGGCCGTTTCGATTCCGGTTATCGGAAACGGCGATGTGACAGATGCGGCGAGTGCCAAGGCACTGGTGGAACAGACCGGCTGTGACGGTATCATGATCGGACGCGGCGCGGAAGGAAATCCGTGGATTTTTAAACAGATTCTTCATTATATGGAAACAGGCGAAACGCTTGCAAGGCCGACCCAGCATGAGGTAAAAGAAATGATGCTCCGCCATGCACGGATGCAGGTGGAATACAAAGGCGGCGCGATCGGCATCCGCGAGATGCGCAAGCATGTTGCATGGTATACGGCGGGCTTTCCGCATTCGGCAAAGCTGCGCGCGGCGATCAATCAGGTGGAGAGCCTGCAGACGTTGGAACAGATGCTGAATGAGTGGGAACGAGGATAAAAACAAGTCAAAAAAGTACCTATGATATGCCAATATTGATATATCAGGGGTATTTTTTTTGTGCTATACTGATAAACAGAGGTATTGGGACAAAAAACACAAAAGAGGGAGTGTAGTGTATGACTATGAAGGAACTTTTCGCACCGTCCGACATGACGGTGGGAAAGCCGTGGGAAAAGATTGTAGCTTTTACAATCCCTATGCTGATCGGCAACATTGCCCAGCAGCTCTACAACACGGTTGACAGTATTGTAATTGGAAAATATGTCGGGGACAATGCGCTTGCGGCAGTTGGAAGCGCCAGCCCGATCTTAAACCTGCTTCTGGTTCTGTTCGTCGGAATTTCCGTCGGCGCCGGCGTCATGGTGTCGCAGTATTTTGGAGCAAAACAAAGAAAAGAGCTTTCGATGACGATCGGAAACTGCGTCACGTTGACAGCGATTTCCTCCATCATTATTATGATTCTGGGAGCCGTCCTCTCAAGGCCGCTGCTGGAAATGCTGAAAACACCGGATTCCATCATCGACTGGTGTACCTCGTATCTGGTGATTCTGATGGTGGGCTGTGCCGGAAGTGCGTACTATAACATTCTATGTGGTATCCTTCGCGGACTCGGCGATTCGATTTCGGCGCTGATTTATCTGTTGGTGGCGACGGTCATCAATATTGTGCTGGATATTGTATTCGTTTCCCAGTTCCACATGGGCGTTGCCGGAGTTGCATACGCGACCGTGATTGCGCAGGCAATTTCTGCAGTACTCTGCATGTGGCGTCTGATGCGTATGACCGACATTTTTGATTTCAGACCCAAATACCTGAAAATGAAAAAACAGTATTCGATGGAAATTATCCGCCTTGGTCTGCCGTCCGGTATTACCCAGGCGATCTTCTCCATGGCGATGGTTATCGTACAGTCGCTGACCAACAGCTTCGGTGAAATGGTTATCGCCGCGAATGTTATCATCATGCGTGTCGATGGCTTTGCAATGATGCCGAACTTTTCGTTTGGTACCGCGATGACAACGTATGCCGGTCAGAATGTCGGCGCACGCCGTATGGATCGCGTAGAACAGGGTGCAAAACAGGGAACACTGATTGCAGTCGGAACCTCAACGGTTATTACTCTTTTAATTGTTATTTTCGGACATCATCTGATGGGAATCTTTACGAATACCACAGAGCTCGTAACATTAAGTGCCAATATGATGAAGATCCTTGCGGTCGGCTATATTGCCATGGCAATAACACAGTCGCTTTCCGGCGTCATGCGTGGAGCAGGCGATACGATGACCCCGATGTGGATTTCGATGGTTGTTACCGTTGTAATCCGTGTGCCGCTGGCATACGGTTTGGCCTTTCTGACCAGAACGCCGGAGCTGCCAAACGGACGATATCAGGTACTCTGGATTTCCATGCTGGTAAGCTGGTGCATGGGTGCGCTTCTGACGCTGATTTTCTATAAAAAAGGAAATTGGAAAAAGAAAGCACTGACAGGAAGCTCATCCGAAAAATAAAGGAAAAATAAGAGAAAGATGCAGGAAGGATTTGTGAAAAAGAAAATCTTTCCTGCGTTTCTTTTTTTCTTGACATTCCGTGGGCAATCCTTTATACTACTTTAATTGTTAGGATAGGCGGAGTCTATCCTTATTTCAACCGGGAATACTGAAAATACAGCGCATTTCCGGAGAGTTTACAGAATAAAATCAGATATGACTGGATACAGAAACGATAGAAAGGGTGTATAAAATGGAACAGAAAAAAACGATTCTTACCTATGCCGGCCTGAAAAAACTGGAGGACGAGCTTCATGATCTCAAAGTAAACAAACGTAGAGAGATCGCCGGTAAAATCAAAGAAGCAAGAGAGCAGGGAGACCTTTCCGAGAACGCCGAGTACGATGCAGCAAAAGATGAGCAGCGTGACATCGAGGCAAGAATTGAAGAGATCGAAAAAATCCTGAAAAACGCAGAGGTTGTTGTTGAGGACGAAGTAGATTCCGATAAGATCAATATCGGATGTAAAGTAGACGTACTGGATCTGGAGTATGACGAAGAAATTGAGTTCCAGATCGTTGGTTCCACCGAGGCAAACAGCCTGGAAGGAAAAATTTCCAACGAGTCTCCGGTAGGAAAAGCGCTGATCGGCGCACACAAGGATGACATTGTCGATGTAGAAACACCGGCCGGAATTATGCAGTACAAAGTACTTTCTATCCAGAGAAATATCTAAAAAATACAAAGAAAAGGGAGTGAAGAAATTGGCACAGCAGACACAGGAACAGGATATCAACCACTTACTGAAGGTTCGCCGTGAGAAGCTTGCAGAGCTGCAGCAGAACGGAAGAGACCCGTTCCAGATCACAAAGTTCGATCAGACACATCATTCGCTTGAGGTGAAAGGTCTTTACGAGGCACATGAGACTGAGCTGTTAAAAGACCGCCAGGAGCCGAACGTAGAGGGAATGGATGAGGAGCAGGCGAAAGAAGCTCTTAAGAAGGATTACGAAGAGAGAAGAAATATCATGGACGCAAGCCCGATCCATGTGGCAATTGCAGGACGTATGATGTTTAAGAGAGTCATGGGCAAGGCATCTTTCTGCAATATCCAGGATTTACAGGGAAGCATCCAGGTATACGTTGCAAGAGATGCGATCGGAACAGAGTCTTACGCTGATTTTAAAAAATCTGATATCGGTGATATCTTCGGAGTGGAAGGATTTGCTTTCAGAACAAGAACAGGTGAGATTTCTATCCATGCAGAGAAGGTGACACTCCTCTCCAAGAGCTTACAGATCCTCCCGGAGAAGTTCCACGGTCTGACAGATGTAGATACACGTTACCGTCAGAGATATGTAGACCTGATCATGAATACAGAGTCTAAAGATACCTTTATCAAGCGTTCCAAGATTCTCAGTGCGATCCGCAAGTACTTAAGCGGAGAAGGATTCATGGAAGTTGAGACACCAATGCTTGTACAGAACGCAGGTGGAGCAGCAGCAAGACCGTTCGAGACACATTTCAATGCCCTGAACGAAGATCTGAAGCTTCGTATTTCCCTGGAGCTGTATCTGAAGAGACTGATCGTCGGAGGACTCGAGAAGGTATATGAGATCGGACGTGTATTCCGTAATGAGGGTCTTGATACAAGACATAACCCGGAATTCACTCTGATGGAGCTTTACCAGGCATTTACAGATTACCACGGCATGATGGATCTGACAGAGAATCTGTATCGCTTTGTTGCACAGGAAGTGCTGGGAACAACACAGATCGTATACAAGGGAATCCCGATGGATCTCGGTAAGCCGTTCGAGCGTATCACGATGGTTGACGCAGTGAAGAAGTACGCAGGCGTTGACTGGAATGAAGTTGAGACTCTGGAGCAGGCAAGAGAACTTGCGAAAGAGCATCATATTGAGTTTGAAGAGAGACATAAAAAAGGTGATATCCTGAATCTCTTCTTTGAGGAGTTTGTAGAGGAGCATCTGCTTCAGCCGACATTCGTTATGGATCATCCGGTTGAGATCTCTCCGCTGACAAAGAAGAAACCGGAGAATCCGGAATATGTAGAGCGTTTCGAGTTCTTCATGAATGGATGGGAGATGGCGAATGCTTACTCTGAGCTGAATGACCCGATCGACCAGAGAGAACGTTTTAAAGCCCAGGAAGAACTGCTTGCACAGGGCGATGATGAAGCCAATACAACAGATGAAGACTTCATGAACGCACTGGAGATCGGTATGCCGCCTACAGGTGGTATCGGATTCGGTATCGACCGTATGTGTATGCTTCTGACAGGAGCTGAGGCAATCAGAGACGTGCTGCTCTTCCCGACAATGAAGTCCTTAGATGGTGTAAATAAGAAAAATGATGTAAATAATACAGCTTCTGAAGCACCTGAAAAAAATGTAAAAACTGAGTCTGAAAAGATTGATTTTTCTAAGGTAAAGGTAGAGCCTTTATTTGAGGAATTTGTTGATTTTGATACATTCAGCAAGTCAGATTTCCGTGCAGTAAAGGTTAAAGAGTGTGTTGCAGTACCGAAGTCAAAGAAACTGTTACAGTTTACTCTTGATGACGGAACAGGCACAGACAGAACCATTTTAAGCGGTATTCATAGCTTTTATGAGCCGGAAGAACTGGTTGGAAAGACTCTTATTGCTATCACAAATCTTCCACCGAGAGCTATGATGGGCATTGACTCTTGTGGTATGCTTCTCAGTGCTATCCACGAAGAAGAAGGCGAAGAAAAGCTTCATCTTCTGATGGTAGATGACCACATTCCGGCAGGTGCAAAGCTCTATTAAGATGATGTAAAGATGTACCGTTTTACCAAATAGACGGGACGTACTTCATTTGATAAAAAACTAAAAAAACAGCGATTTACATCAAACTTACATCAATTGATGCAGAAATCGGTGCAAGCAAGGGAAAATCGCATAATTAGTGCAATGGGTGGGCAATTCCAAGCGGAGTTGCCCATTTTCTAAAATGAATGGAAATGCAAATCGATATTTAGCGAGGTAAAGATATATGCTTCATTTAGAAAAAGTAAATGGTAATAATGTCTGGGATATCCTGAAACTGACGGTATCGAAATCGCAGAAGAACTTCGTTGCCACCAATGAGATCAGCATCATTGAAGCGTATACTGCAATTACGGGAAACGGTCATGCATTCCCGTTTGGTATATATGATGAGGATAAGCCTGTAGGCTTCCTGATGATTGGTTTTGATGTTGATGATTATTGGACGGATGCACCTGAAATTGCAAAGGGAAACTATAATCTGTGGCGTCTTATGATCGATAAGGCATATCAAAACAGAGGGTACGGAAAAGAAGCGGTCAGCCTTGTATTAGAGTTCATAAAATCTATGCCTTGTGGAGAAGCGGAATACTGTTGGCTATCATATGAACCCGATAATGCAGTTGCCCGTCAGATGTATCGCTCTTTCGGTTTCGAAGAAACCGGTGAAATGGACGGCGAAGAACTGATCGCTGTTCTGAGACTGCAATTAACAACTTCAAGTTTTTGAAACTGAGAAATAGGAAGTTGTGGAGGTAATTATCAATGAGAAATATTTACGATAATAGTGAATTTTTTGCCGCATATGCGGAAATGGGAAGAAGCAAAGATGGTCTGAAAGCTGCTGGAGAGTGGCATCAGTTGCAACCGTTATTCCCTAAATTACAGGGAAAAAAAGTTTTGGATTTAGGATGTGGTTACGGTTGGCATTGCAAATATGCCGCACAAATGGGAGCTACTGAAATTCTTGGTATTGATAGTAGTCAAAAAATGATTGCAAAAGCAGTAGCTGATAACTCTGATGACAAAATCAAGTATAAAGTTTGCGGTGTTGAAGAATACATTTATCCTGAAAATACTTATGACCTAGTTGTTTCTAACCTGGTACTGCACTATATCGAAAATTTAGCTAATGTTTATCAAAAGGTGTATTGCACATTAAAAGTAGGTGGGTATTTCCTATTCAATATTGAACATCCGACTTTCACCGCAGGTGTTAATGAGGATTGGATTTATGATGAAAATGGGAAACCTAAATATTGGCCAATCGACAATTACTATTACCCAGGCGAAAGAGAAACCAATTTTCTTGGTCAACGAGTAATTAAACAGCACCACACATTAACGCAGATATTGAATCCACTTATAAAATGTGGTTTTCAAATTGAGGCTATTGAGGAAGCAATGCCTCCGGCAGATATGATGGGTATGCCGGGAATGTGTAATGAAATGCGTAGACCTATGATGTTGTTGGTTAAGGTTAAAAAGGTTTAATAAACAACTTCCAGTTTGCCAAACCCTTTAAGAGAGGAGAAATCCTTTTCTCAAAGGCTTTTTATTTGAATTGACTTTAACATATAAAATGTTATAATATAAAAAACAATAAATTAAATAAGTGTATTGATATGAAGATATATGAAGCGGCTGAAGAACACCCCAGTTATCGGAAAATCTGTTAAATATTTGGGAAGACTCTGTTCGAGCTACGCATCATTTTTTTATCTGATACAGAGGTAAAAGCAAATTAAAAAATATGTTTCGCAGGCTTTGAGTAAGGTTGAGCATTTAATTATTGCCGGAAATGAATTTAATAAAATTATCGCATTTATGGGGACTGAAAACAATAGGCTTGAAATGTTGTTTATTTGTTCGGCGGAAAGAGGAAAAGGTATTGGCAAGCAACTTTTGAAATACGGTATTGAAAAATTCGGTATAAAAGAAGTTACCGCCAATGAACAAAATC
>OIXF01000029.1_pt1 | contig 31168 bp, 24 predicted proteins | sample 1587781 | NCBI WGS metagenome assembly OIXF01 (sample SAMN03283294) | human gut metagenome | biome: human-associated habitat; material: feces | host: Homo sapiens | place: Peru | collected 2012 | reverse complement strand
CTTCGCAAAAGGAGGGCTGCTCACACCTGAATCACTTTCTTACGCAGCGAAACAGCAAGTGTTTCACTGCTGAGTGAACAGTAACCACTATTTTACAATTGCCGCACAAACAAAATCCACCTGTTCTGCTCCATTCACTTTCAACAGTGACGCAATGGCATCAACCGTGCTTCCCGTTGTGTAAATGTCATCTACCAGAAGAATCCGGCAGTATTTCATCTGTCCCGGCTTTGCCAATGAGAAAGCTCCCTCCAGGTTTTTCCGCCGCTCGGCGGGACCAAGCTCTTTCTGGCGTTTTGTTTTTTTCACACGGCGGATCAGGCGGGCATTCATGGGAAGTTCCATTTCTTCTGCCAGCTTTTCTGCAAATACCTCCGCCTGATTGTAGCCGCGCTGCCGCTGTCTCGCCGGATGAAGCGGCACCGGAACGAGCACCTCCGGATTTCTTCTCTGGATCTGCTTTCCCACATAGGAAAACGCCGCGTGAGCATAAAATCCGGCGTATTCCTGCCGTTCATGATATTTGAACCGCATCAGGGAAGCCTCAAGTTCCCCGTGGTAACCGTACGGCGCAAAACCGCGGTCGAAGCTGTGCCCCGTTCTGCTGCAGTCCCGGCAGAACTCTTCCTCACTGCCCACGGGTTTCCCGCATTTTTTGCACCGCGCGCCCAGAATCGGATGGATCTTTTCCACACAATTCCGGCATAGATACAGCTCCTCGCGTGACAGCAGTCCGTCACAGATGGGACATCGTCTCGGATAAACTGCGTTTAAAAGCCAGTTTCCTGTTTTATTTTTTTCTTTCATGTAACCTGCGCTTTCCCTTATCCACTCTGCCGGATGCAGCCGCATCCATGCCCCGGAAAAACGTGTTTACGCGTTTTCTTCCTGCATTTCCCGGATTCTTCTGGCGAGCGTTGTATACCGGTTCGCCTCGATATGATTTCCGATCATTGCCTGGAATGTCACATCACTTCCGACGATGGTGACGCACTTTCTGGCTCTCGTCACGGCCGTATACAGAAGATTCCGCGTCATCAGCATGCGCGGGCCGCCGAGCAGCGGAATCACAACCGCCGGGTACTCGCTTCCCTGCGCTTTATGTATCGTTGTGGCGTAAGCCAGTTCCAGCTCATCCGCCTGTTTGAACGTGTAGTCTGCGAATTTTCCTTCCTCAAACTCCACGGTGATCACCTCGGTATACGGGTTGATGCTCCGGATCATGCCGAGGTCTCCGTTGAACACGCCCATACCGCGCTCCGCCACGATTCCGTTGATGCCGCGGATTTCCCACTCCATCTGGTAATTGTTGCGGATCTGCATGACCTTGTCGCCCTCGCGGAGGATATTACCTCCATTTTCCCGCTCTGCCTTGTCCGGTGCGGGCGGGTTCAGGTATTTCTGCAGAATCTGATTCAGATTTTCCACCCCGAGTGCACCTTTCCGCATCGGAGTCAGAATCTGGATATCCTGCGGGCGGGCATCCACATAACGCGGCAGTTTCTGGGACACCAGCGTCACCAGCACTTTCCAGATCACGTTGACATCGTACCGTTTCAGAAAGAAGAAATCTTTGCTCTTATTGTCCAGTATAACCTCTTCCCCATTATGGATCTTATGTGCATTGACAACAATATCGCTCTGGGATGCCTGCCGGAAAATGTGCGTCAGGCAGACAATCGGAAAGCATTCCGAACGGATCAGATCCCGGAGGACACTGCCCGGGCCGACACTTGGAAGCTGGTTCTGGTCTCCCACCAGGATCAACCTTGTTCCCGGCACAATCGCGGAAAGAAGGGCATGCATCAGGTGGATATCAACCATCGACATCTCATCAATGATGATGACATCCGCGTCGAGCGGATTATCTGCGTTCCGCTCAAAATGCACATTTGCCGAGGAGTCATCCACATTTCCCGTCAGTTCCAGAAGACGGTGGATCGTGCATGCCTCACAGCCAGTTGCCTCTGTCATTCGTTTCGCCGCTCTTCCGGTCGGCGCTGCCAGGAAAATGTCGAGGCCTTCCGCCTCAAAATAATGGATCATCGCGTTGATGGTCGTTGTTTTTCCGGTTCCGGGACCTCCGGTCAGGATCATAAGACCGCTGCATGCCGCCTCAACGACTGCCGTCTTCTGCATCTCATCCAGCTCGATCTGATATTTTTTCTCGATTTTTCCGATCCGCTTTTCGATTGCCTCACGGTCTTCCTCGCATGTAATATTCAGCTCATGCAGCATGCGCGCCGTACTCAGTTCCAGATAATAATACTGGCTGGCGTACACAATCCGCAGCGGCTCATCCCCTTCCCGTTCGGCCGGGAGCTCGCGGATGACCGCTTTTTTGTCGATTGCCATATCCTGCAGATATTTCTGCATCCGCTCCGGTTCTACACCGAGAAGTTCCTGCCCTCTTCGAAGTAGCACCGGTTCCGGCAGATAGACATGGCCTTCTGCCGTCGCCTGATTCAGCACATACGAAAGACCGCTCTTGATGCGGAATTCGCTGTCCACGGCAATCCCGATTTTTCCGGCGATCTCATCCGCCGTCCGAAATCCCACGCCTGCGATATCTTCCGCCATTTTATACGGGTTTTCCTTTAAAATCCGGTACACATTGTCCCCGTACTGCTGATAAATCTTTGCACCGAGATTCAGCGCAATGCCATATCCCGAGAGGAAAATCATCGCATTCTGCATTTCGGCTTTTTCTGCCACCTGCTGTGCAATTTCACGCGCTTTCCGCTCGCTGATTCCCTTTACCTCCGCGAGGCGCTCCGGCTCTTCCTCGATGATCCGAAGCGTATCGTCACCGAAGCGGCGCACAATTCTTGCCGCCAGCGCCGCACCGACTCCTTTGATCGCACCGGAACCGAGATACCGCTCCAATGCAACAGAATCCTGTGGGACTTTCGTCTCATAGGATTCAATGCGGAACTGCTTTCCATAGGCAGCATGTTCAATATAATCTCCGGAAGCCTCGATCAGCTCGCCCTCTCCGATCATCGGAAGCGTGCCGACGCATGTCAGCCCGCGCCCCTTCATGCTCAGATTCAGGACGGTATAGCCGTTCTCCTCATTCCGGAAAATAATGTGTTCTACGTAGCCTTCTACTTTTTCTTTTTCACTCATCTTTTATCAAAACTGGCTTTCAAATTCATTCATCACTTCGCGGTACTGGCCGGTTCCAAGCGCAACGACGCTCGCCGGATTTTCTGCTGTCACGGTATTGATGCCGGTCCGCTCCTGGATCAGCTCGTCCATTCCGGCAAGGAGACTGCCGCCTCCGGTCAGGATAATGCCGCGGTCGGAAACATCGGATGCCAGTTCCGGCGGCGTTTTTTCCAGCACGGCACAGATCGCGTCCGCAATCTGGTTTGTCGTCTGTGCAAGGGCACCTCGGATTTCGTCGGAGGAAACCGTAATCGTCGCCGGAAGTCCGGTGATGACGTTTCTTCCCTTGATCTCCATCGTTTTCTCCTCGGCCCGCGGATAAGCGGAACCAATCCGGATTTTCACTGCCTCTGCGGTCTGTTCTCCGATAAATACGTTGTATGTTTTCCGTACATAGCGGATGATATCCTGGTCAAATGTCTCACCGGAAATCTTGACCGAATTGGAAACAACGGTTCCCGCAAGCGAGATCACAGCGATATCCGTCGTGCCTCCGCCGATGTCCACGATCATATTTCCGCATGGTTTCGTAATGTCAATTCCGGATCCGATTGCCGCTGCCACCGGCTCCGGCACGATCAGCACTTCCCGGGCTCCCGCCTGGTACGTTGCCTCCTCCACAGCCTTCCGCTCTACTTCCGTCACACCGGACGGCACGCAGATACTGATTCTCGGTTTCCGGAATGCTCTTCTTCCCATTGCCTTCTGGATAAAGTAGCGCAGCATGCGCTCGGTGATCAGAAAGTCCGTGATCACGCCCTGCCGCATGGGCCGGACCGCCATAATATTGCCCGGTGTCCGTCCAATCATCTGACGCGCTTCTTCTCCAATTGCCCGTACTTTATCTGCATCTTTATCATACGCAACTACGGACGGCTCCTTTAATACAATGCCTTTTCCCTTGGCATAGACCAGGATGCTGGACGTCCCCAGATCAATTCCGATATCGGTCGTTGCAGCCATAGTAATCCCCTTTCCTGTTCTCTTTTATTTTTCTTTATTTTAATCTGTTTGAAATTTGTATAGAATAAGTTCGGGTTCAAAACACCCGAAACACAAAAGGATCGAATGTGTTCTGAACCCAACCCGCTTCTTATTATATACAATCCCTTTTAAAATGGAAAGGATTTTTTAGAGATATTTTTCGACATATTTTCCGGTGTAGGATACCGGGCTCTTGGCCACTTCTTCCGGCGTTCCGCACGCAATCACGGTTCCGCCGCCGTCTCCGCCCTCCGGTCCGATATCAATAATATAGTCCGCCGTCTTGATGACATCCAGATTGTGTTCGATGACAACGACGGTATTTCCGCCCTCGGACAGGCGGTGCAGAATCTCTACCAGTTTGTGAACATCCGCAAAATGAAGTCCCGTCGTCGGCTCGTCGAGAATGTAGATCGTTTTTCCCGTACCGCGGCGGCTCAGCTCTGCTGCGAGCTTGATACGCTGCGCTTCTCCGCCGGACAGCGTGGTGGACGGCTGGCCGAGGCGGATGTAGGAAAGGCCGACATCGTACAGGGTCTGTAATTTTCGGAAAATCGACGGTACCGGCCGGAAGAATTCCAGTGCCTCCTCGACCGTCATATTCAGCACATCGTAGATGCTCTTTCCTTTATATTTGACTTCCAGTGTCTCACGGTTGTACCGTTTTCCATGGCACACTTCACACGGCACATAGACGTCCGGCAGGAAGTGCATCTCAATTTTTAAGATACCGTCGCCGCCGCAGGCTTCACACCGGCCGCCCTTCACATTGAAGCTGAATCTTCCTTTCTTGTAGCCGCGTGCCTTGGCATCCTGCGTTGCCGCAAACAGATCGCGGATCTGATCGAACAGACCTGTGTACGTTGCCGGATTGGAACGCGGTGTTCTTCCGATCGGAGACTGGTCGATGTCGATGACCTTATCAAGCTGTTCCATACCGATGATGTCTTTGTGTGCACCCGGAATCGTCCGCGCACGGTTCAGATCTCTTGCCAGCCGTTTGTACAGAATTTCATTGACAAGGGAACTCTTTCCTGATCCGGAGACTCCGGTCACGCAGGTCATGACACCGAGCGGGAAATTCACGTTGATATTTTTCAGATTGTGCTCTTTTGCTCCGACTACCTTCAGCCAGCCCGTCGGCTTTCTGCGCTCGGACGGAACCGGAATTTTCAGCTCTCCGCTTAAGTATTTTCCGGTGATGGAATTCGGATTTTTCATCAGATCTTCCGCCGTTCCGATTGCCACCAGCTCTCCGCCGTGCTCACCGGCTCCCGGGCCGATATCGACAACGCAGTCAGCGGCGCGCATCGTATCCTCGTCGTGCTCCACGACGATCAGGCTGTTTCCGAGATCGCGCAGGTGTTTCAGCGTCGCGAGAAGTTTGTCGTTGTCTCTCTGGTGAAGGCCGATGCTCGGCTCGTCGAGAATATAGGCGACACCGACAAGGCCGGAGCCGATCTGCGTTGCCAGACGGATTCTCTGCGCCTCACCTCCGGACAGCGATGCCGTTCCGCGCGCCAGAGTCAGATAGTTTAATCCGACATCCGCGAGGAAGCTCACTCGCGCACGGATCTCTTTTAAAATCTGCTTTCCGATCAGCAGCTGCTGTTCGGAGAGTTCGAGGTTCTGCATAAACTCCTGCAGATTGTCGATGGAAAGGGATGTTACTTCAAAAATGTTTTTGTCTCCGACCGTCACACCAAGCGATGTCGGTTTCAGACGCTGGCCATGGCACGCCTGGCACGGGGTCACACGCATGAAGGTTTCGTATTCCTGTTTCGTAGAATCCGATCCGGTTTCGCGGTAGCGGCGCTCCACATTTTTGATCAGACCCTCAAAAGCCACATCGTACACACCGACGCCGCGCTGGCCGCGGTAATGCACCTTGACAGATTTTCCGTTCGTTCCGTAAATCAGGATATCGTGAATTTTTTTCGGATATTCACAAAACGGGGTGGAAAGGGAAAAATCGTACTCCTCTGCGAGCGCATCGAGAACGGCTCTCGTATAGCTCGATTTATCCGTGCAGGACTGCCAGCCGAGCACGGTAATGGCTCCGTCTGCAATGGATACGGTCTTGTCCGGAATCATCAGATCCTCGTCGAATTCCATCTTGTAGCCAAGGCCGGCACAGCTCGGGCAGGCGCCGAACGGGTTGTTGAAGGAAAAGCTTCTCGGCTCAATCTCCTCCATGCTGATGCCGCAGTCCGGACAGGAAAAGCTCTGGCTGAAGTTGAGCTGATTTCCGTCCATCGTGTCGACCACCAGAAGGCCGTCCGCCAGATCCAGTACATTCTCGACGGAATCCGTCAGACGTTTCTCAATGTCCGGTTTGACTACAAGACGGTCCACAATAATGGAAATGTTGTGTTTCAGGTTCTTATCCAGCGTAATCTCCTCGGACAGCTCATACTGGCTGCCGTCGATCATCACGCGGACATAGCCGCTGCGTTTTGCCTGTTCGAGCACCTTTTCGTGTCTTCCCTTGCGTCCGCGCACAACCGGCGCGAGAAGCTGGATTTTCGTCCGCTCCGGGAGTGCCATGATCTGATCGACCATCTGGTCCACCGACTGGCGGCTGATGACTTTTCCGCACTTCGGGCAGTGCGGAATACCGATTCTCGCGTACAGAAGACGGAAGTAATCGTAAATCTCCGTCACGGTTCCGACGGTGGAACGCGGGTTCCGGTTCGTCGATTTCTGATCGATCGAAATAGCAGGCGGCAGGCCTTCGATGCTGTCCACATTCGGTTTTTCCATCTGTCCTAAGAACTGGCGCGCGTAGGAGGAAAGGCTCTCCATGTACCGCCGCTGGCCCTCCGCATAGATCGTGTCAAACGCAAGCGAACTCTTTCCCGAACCGCTGAGGCCCGTAAATACAACAAACTGGTTTCTTGGGATATCGACATTCAGTGCTTTCAGGTTGTTCTCCCTGGCTCCCCGTATTCTGATAAACTCTTTTTTCTCTGCCATAACTGTTCCTCTTATTAATTGGAATCCCTGTCCGGACAGGGACAGGAATCTTGTCTCGTTTTCTCCCATTATAGCACACTTCCGTGCGTTATGCAAACATTTGTTCTATTTCTTTATCATCTTTTTACAGCAGAAAATCTGCCAGAATCACATTGCTGACGGAAATCCCATCGCGTGTCAGAGCCAGGCGCCCGCTGTGTTCCTGTAAAAGATGCATCGCTTCGTATTTCTTCAGAACCCCGCCGTATACGGCATGGATCTCCTTTCCAAACTGCTCCTCAAACTCCGCCGTCGAGATCCCTTGTGTCATTCGAAGGCCGAGAAACATAAATTCTTCCATTGCATCCTGCCGGGAAAGAATTTCCTCATCCTCACGGATCTTTTCCAGTGCTCCGCACGCTTTCAGATACAAAGATCGATCTGCCGTGTTCGTCCACCGGCAGTTTCCGAATAACGATGCCGCGGAAGGCCCGAACCCCAGATAATCCGTCCTTTTCCAGTAGCCGATATTGTGGCGGCATGCGAAGCCCGGCTTTGCATAATTGGAAATCTCATACTGGAAAAAGCCGTATTCTGCGAGGATTTCCGCCGTTCTGGCATACATTTCGCGTTCTGTGTCCTCATCCGGCAGATCCAGTTTCTGCTCCGCAAACGGGGTTCCCGGCTCCACGATCAGGCTGTAGGCGGAAATGTGCTCCGGAGAAAGCTCCGCGATCGTCCGAAGACTCTCTTCCCATTTCTCTTCACTCTGCTCCGGCAGACCTGACATCAGATCCACGTTGATATTCGCAAACCCGGCATCCCGTGCCAGTGCAAAACTCTCCTGAAATTCCGCAAACGTGTGGATTCTTCCCAGCCGTTTCAGCTCCTCATCGTGAACCGACTGACAGCCGATACTGATCCGGTTAAAACCGCTCTTCCGGTAGCACTTCAGTTTTTCTTCGTCCAGCGTTCCCGGATTGGCCTCCAGCGTAATCTCAGCATCCTCTGAAAAAACGTACTTGCTCCGCAGTTTCTCCATCACACGGGCGAGCATTCCGGCATCCACTGCGGATGGTGTTCCGCCGCCGAAAAAGACGGAAATCACTTCGCTTTCTGCCGCCTCTTCCGCTGCATCGATTTCTGCCAGCAGAGCCTCTTCATACTCCTTCTGCATTGCTTTCGTGCCCGGTCCCGAGACAAAATCACAGTAGGCGCATTTCCGGATGCAGAACGGGATATGCACATAGAGTTCCAGTGATTTTCTTTTTTTATTCATTCTGCTTTTCCTCCGTACAATCGAAAGACCGGCCCCTGCGCTCCCGCAACAGCAGGCGGCGCCGACAGGCCGGTCTCATTTTTATCTCTTAATTTTCATCCAGTTTCAGTACGCTCATAAAGGCTTTCTGCGGAATCTCCACGTTTCCTACCTGGCGCATCCGCTTCTTACCTTCCTTCTGCTTCTCCAGCAGCTTCTTCTTTCGGGAAATATCGCCGCCGTAGCACTTGGCGAGGACGTCTTTGCGCATCGCGCGGACAGTTTCTCTGGCGATAATCTTCGATCCGACAGCCGCCTGGATCGGGATTTCAAAGAGCTGCCGCGGAATCTCTTCTTTGAGTTTCTCGCACATCTTTCTTCCGCGCTCGTAGGCAGATCCCTCGAATACGATGAAGGACAGCGCATCCACTTCTTCTTTATTAACGAGGATATCAAGTTTTACAAGCTCGCTTCTCTCATATCCGAGCAGCTCGTAGTCGAATGACGCGTAACCTTTGGAGCGGGATTTTAAGGCATCAAAGAAATCGTAGATAATCTCATTCAGCGGGAGATGGTAATGAAGCATCGCACGCGTCGTCTCCATGTATTCCATTCCCTGATACTGGCCTCGTCTCTGCTGGCAGAGCTCCATGATCGGTCCGATGTAGTCGGTCGTCACCATAATCTCTGCTTTTACCAGCGGCTCTTCCATATAATCAATCTCGGACGGGTCCGGCAGATTCGACGGGTTGGTCAGGTCAATGACGGTTCCGTCGGTTTTGTGAACCTTATAGATAACGCTCGGTGCGGTCGTCACGAGATCCAGATTGTACTCACGCTCCAGGCGCTCCTGAATAATTTCCAGGTGAAGCAGTCCAAGGAAACCGCAGCGGAAGCCAAAGCCGAGTGCTGCCGATGTCTCCGGCTCGTAGAAGAGGGATGCATCGTTTAACTGCAGTTTTTCCAGCGCGTCGCGCAGATCGCCGTACTGTGCGCCGTCGGCCGGGTACATGCCGCAGTATACCATCGGGTTGACTTTTTTGTAGCCCGGCAGTGCTTCTGCACACGGACGGTCGGCATCGGTCACGGTATCACCCACGCGGGTGTCGCGCACGTTTTTGATGCTGGCGGTGATATAGCCTACCATTCCGGCGGAGAGCTCGTCGCACGGGATCAGACGGCCTGCACCGAAGTAGCCGACCTCGACAACTTCCTCGACAGCGCCTGTCGCCATCATGCGGATTCTCGTTCCTTTTTTCACGCTTCCTTCCATCACACGGCAGGAAATGATGACGCCGCGGTATGCATCGTAGACGGAGTCGAAAATCAGTGCTTTTAACGGTTCCGTCGGATCACCTTCCGGTGCCGGAATTTTCTGTACGATCTGCTCGAGCACTTCGTCCACGTTCAGGCCGGTTTTTGCGGAAATCCGCGGAGCGTCCTGCGCTTCCAGTCCGATGACATCCTCGATCTCTGCGATGACACGGTCCGGCTCGGCGCTTGGAAGGTCTACTTTGTTGATGACCGGGAACACATCCAGATCGTGGTCAAGGGCGAGGTAGACGTTGGCAAGGGTCTGCGCCTCGATACCCTGCGATGCATCGACAACGAGCAGCGCGCCGTCGCATGCGGCAAGGCTTCGGGAAACCTCGTAGTTGAAATCGACGTGCCCCGGGGTGTCAATCATGTTTAAAATGTACTCCTCGCCGTCGGCCGCTTTATATACGGTACGGACTGCCTGTGCCTTGATCGTGATGCCGCGCTCACGCTCCAGATCCATATTGTCCAGCACCTGATCCTGCATCTCACGCTCGGTCAAAAGGCCTGTTTTCTGAATAATACGGTCCGCAAGGGTTGATTTTCCATGGTCGATATGGGCAATAATACAAAAATTACGAATTTTACTCTGATCTATTCCTGACAAGTTTTTTCCTCCTGCTTTTTCACGGGTTAAATATCAATTTTATCTCATGTCTATTTTGTATGATACGAAATTCCACTCAAAAAAGCAAGATAAATTTATCCGCCTGATGCCGGACTTTTGCCCGACAGAACCTTATGCAGGATATCCGCAAACGGCCCCATTGCATTTTTCACCTCCTCGACCGTATTCGTCTGCGCACCAACCTCGAGAAGAACAGATCTCGGGCGGAGATGGAGGTTGTAGCGGTAGCCTTTTAAATAGATACAGCGCGAAAAGCCGGGATAATACTGTTTTGCCTCATACTCCATCTGAAAGGAAAATGCAAGGTTTTCCGCCTGATACGGATTGGGCAGGCTTGTCAGTTCGCCGCTTTCTTTCGTGCGGGAAAGGCCGTTGAAAAACATGATCTGCGCGGTCGGCTTTCCGTTGATTTCTGTCACAAGACGTTTTGAACCATTGACCCCGTCCCGGTGCAGGTCGATCACGACCTGAATGGACGGGTGTTCTTCCAGCGCCGCTGCGATGACCGGCTCCGCGTAGTTGTAGGCGCGGCTCCGATCGAGACAGCCTTCTTTCATGTCAAATGCCTCTGTAATATGAAGCACTTCGTATCCGTACTGCTTTTCCAGAAGCTCCTGCAGATCATCACCGAGGCCGATTACCGTGTCCGCTCTTTCTCCCGGACGGGAATCGGCGAAGGTTTCCTGCGAATGGGTATGATAGATCAGAATCTGCGGGCCTTCGGCATTTTCCGGCAGGGTCAGGTCTTTTCCGAGCAGGGTGCTGCCGTCGATCTCGCCCGGCAGAACCGAAGTGTTGGGATCTACAACGAAGAAGCGGTTCAGGAGCGCCTGCGGGTCAGCAAGAAGGTCAGGGGAAATTGTCTCCTGAATCGTGTCGGCCTCCGGGTAGAGAATTTCACGCGGTGCGCCGCCGGTTTCGATGGTCTCCTCCGGCTCCGTGATTTCCATTCCATCCTTTTGAGTTTCATCTTTTTGAGTTTCATCCTTTTGATCTTCCTCAGTTCCCTGCTCCTTCGATTCTGTCTGCCCTCTTTCTGCTCCCGGTCCCGGATTCGAATCCTGCTTCGCCGTATCCGTTTCCGCTGCTTCTTTCCCGGCAGACAGCGTATTTTCTGCCGTGCTTCCCTCCCGAAGCGCCGGTATCTGATCCCGCACTGCCGCGAGGAGATTTTCCATCCATCCCCTTCCGTCCTCTTTTCCGTCATAAAAAAGAAGCGGCATCATCACATCCACAGATAACTGCTCCGCCTGTGCTGCCGCCCGCTGCAGCAGAACTTTCCCCTCTGAAAAATGATTTTTCCGGAGAACCGCTGCACTGCGGAACAGCAGTATACTGCAGGACAGGAAAAGACATCCCCATCCGAACCATCGTCCATTTCGCCTGGCATTCCACATATTATCACCATATTCATGATATGTTACAGTTCCCCGGAAAATGCCTGATTCATACCTGCCGCAAGAACCCCGGCCAGGCGGCGGACCATCTCGTCGATCTCTTTTGTCGTCACGTAAAGGCTTTCGAGCGCCGGTGAAATGACTTCTCCCAGAAATTCATCCATCTCGGACTCCTCCAGCGATTCCAGAACACCTGCGACGGCATCGTGGACGATCGTTCCTGCCCCTACAACGGTCGGCACACCGATTCCGATGACCGGCACGCCGAGCGTCTCCTGATTTAAGGCATTGCGGTGGTTTCCGACGCCGGAGCCCGGCCAGATTCCGGTGTCGGCAAGCTGGATCGTACAGTTCAGCCGGTGAATACTGCATGCGGCAAGGGCATCCACGGCGAGAATCACATCTGGATGGGTCTGTTCTGCCGTTCCGCGCAGGATTTCCACCGCCTCCATACCTGTCTGCGCCATAACGCCGGGGGCAAGGGCACTCACTTCCCGGCCCTTCTTTCCGTAGGTGCGCACCAGATGGCGCGTAACGTTAAGCTGCTCCACCGTCTCAGGCCCGAGCGCATCCGGCGTGATGCCGCGGTTGCCGAGGCCGGCCACAAGAACGGATCCGCACGCTTCCGGCAGCATTTCCATCAGACAGTGGGAAAACTCCTCCGCCGCTTTCCGGCTCTCCTCCTCGTCTGCCGTCAAAAGCAGCGGCGCTTCGATCGTCACATACGTCCCTTTCGGCTTTCCCATCATTTTTGCACCCTGCTCCGATGTGATTTTTACAATGGTTGTCTGAATTTCCGCCTTTCTTTTCTTCTTCTCAATCTCGACCCCGGAGATCTCCACATGGTCCCGCTCAAATTTTTCCTGATTCTCCATCGCCAGGTCTGTCCGCATCTTATACTTTCCTATCATACTTTTCTCCTTCTCCTGTATTTTTGTTGTAGTTTTTGCAATTTTTTCAAAAATATGTATTGACAAACCATGCGAAATATTATAGGATAATAAAGCATGTTTCAGTGGAGCGCCCGTGTCTGTTCCATTGAATAACATCCCTTAAATCACATTAATTTTAAAAATATTGGAGGTGTACAGTTTGGCTAACATTAAATCCGCAAAGAAAAGAATCCTGGTAAATCAGACAAAGGCAGACCGCAACAAAGCAATCCGTTCTGCAGTTAAGACTTCTATGAAAAAAGTAGATGCTGCTGTTGCTGCAAACGATAAAGAGGCTGCTGCTGCTGCATTAGTAAATGCGATCTCTACCATCGACAAGGCTGCTTCTAAAGGCGTTTATCATAAAAACAACGCTGCCAGAAAAGTATCCAATCTGAGCAAAGCTGTAAACTCAATCGCATAATAAAGATATAAAACAAAGAGAACTTAGTCATACCGTCATGTGGCTGGGTTCTTTTTTTATGCTTACCAAAAGAGTGCGCCGCGACAGATCTTTTGATAAACACAGAACAAGGCGTATCGGCCAGTTTTCCTGTACCGGTACGCCTTCAAATCTGTTCCTTGCAATTCGCGCTCTGCAGCACTGCCTTTTTTGCATTATTTTCGGGTCTTGCTATAGAATACTTAATATATTCTAACACTTCTCTGAGACTCGTCGAAAACTTTTCAAACTCCTCCGGCTTAATTTTTTGCCGGATCAATCAGCTGAATTTTATAATCCTGTACGTATTCTTTTAACCGGACATCCGGCCACTCCATCATTTCATGCAGTGACTTTGCTCCGTCCCATTTCGCTGCACTGAAGTGAATTACCAGCGTAATTACCGGCAGAAGTTTGTCTGTCTTCAGAAATCCGGAAAGATACTCTGCTCCTGTCATTTTCAGCTCCGCACGACGTTCCCGATGATCCGCCGCAAGCTCTGAAACCTGTTTTGCGTACTGCATGGCATCATAAAGCATATTCCGCACCGGCATAGCATAATGTACATCTGTCTGATTTTCAATTCCAAGCAGGAGATACGATGCTTTTTCATCCTGCATGATGACTGCTGTTTTCAGCACATCACGGTATTTCTGAATCACCTCACTTAACTGTTTCTCGTCTGTTCCGGGCAACTGAGCAAGTTCTGTGGTATCCAGCTCCCGTAGCAGCCCGGGCTGGATTTTTTGCACACCATCATAGAGTAAAAAATTGAATGCATCCGCAAAAATCGCATTCTCTCTCATGTACGCTTTCGTTTCCTTGTCTGCAACTCCCATATGTTCTCCTTTCCTCGCTTTTCTGTACCCTTCCGCCCGCCCAATGCTGTTCGGTAAAGGAGACCTGGTTTTCTGCAGACACGCTCTAACGTCATCGTATAATACTCTTTTGTCTTATTACTATATCACATTTGCGATTTGACTGCTACTGTTTTATTCCTATTTTTTCAATAACTGCCAGAAACAGACGGCAGGCTATGTACTCACACACAGCCTGCCGTCTTTCTCTATTTACTATTTACTATTTACTATTTACTTTTTCCCTGTTTCTGCCCTATTTCGCAGCAATCACATCCTGCATATCATACATACCGGCCGGTTTTCCAGCCAGGAATTTTGCAGCCTCTACCGCGCCTTTTCCAAAGACACCTTTGGAATATGCTCTGTGGGACAGGGTAACAACCTCATCCGGTCCTGCGAAGATGACATCGTGGTCGCCGACGATCGTACCGCCGCGTACGGCAGAAATACCGATTTCCTTCGGATCACGCTGCTCGTGACGCTGGCTTCTGTCGTATACGTAGTGGTACTGGTTATCCATTGCCTCGTTCAGGCTGTCGGCCAGGGCGATGGCAGTTCCGCTCGGGGCGTCGCATTTCAGTTTGTGGTGCTTTTCCACGATCTCCATATCAAAGCCTGCCTCGGCGAGCACTTTTGCGGCTGCCTGTACCAGTTTCATCAGGGTGTTAACACCAAGAGACATGTTTGCGGAGCGGAGAACCGGGATTTCCTTGCTGGTCTCCTGCACTTTTTTCAGCTGATCCTCGGTGAGGCCTGTGGTGCACAAAACAAGCGGCAGTTTCTTCTCTTTGCATGCATCCATCAGTGCGTCCGCTGCCTTGTAGGAAGAAAAATCAACGACAACATCTGCCGGGACATCACACTCTGTCAGACTTTTGAATACCGGGTAGGCGTTCTGCCCATTGTCGTTCATATCGATTCCGGCTACGATTTCTGCGTTTGCATCTTCTTTTACCAGGCCGGTGATGACCTGTCCCATATGGCCATTGCAGCCATGCATAATAATTTTAACCATTGTCTTTTTCCTTCTTTACTTCGTGTATTCTTAACCTAAGCCAGTTTGATTCCAAAATCTTTCATAGCCTTTGCCAGGCGCTCCTGGTTCTGCGGCTCCATCTCGGTCAGCGGCAGACGAAGCGGGCCAACCTCTTTGCCCATCAGGTTCAGCGCTGCTTTTACCGGAATCGGGTTTACTTCACAGAACAGGGCATCGATGAGCGGCAGGGCTCTCAGCTGGATTTCTCTTGCACCAGCCACATCGCCGTCGAGGAATTTCTGTACCATATCGTGGGTCTCACGCGGTGCTACATTGGAAAGAACGGAGATGACGCCGCTTCCGCCAAGGGAAAGGATCGGCACAACCTGATCGTCGTTTCCGGAGTACAGGTCGATCTTTCCGTCGGTCAGCTGCATGATTTTTGCCACCTGGGAAATGTTTCCGGAAGCCTCTTTGACAGCAACGATATTTTCAACGTTGTTGAACAGGTAAGCGATCGTTTCCGGTGCGATGTTCACGCCGGTTCTGCCCTGGATATTGTAAAGGATAACCGGCACTTTAACGCTGTCTGCGATGGCGGTAAAGTGTGCGATCAGGCCCTTCTGGGTTGCTTTATTGTAATACGGAGAAACGAGAAGAAGTCCGTCCACGCCGTATTTCTCTGCTTCCTGGGACAGATAGATGGCTGTCTCGGTGCTGTTGGAACCTGTACCTGCGATAACCGGGATTCTGTGGTTTACTTTTTCTACGGTATATTTGATGGTATCGAGATGCTCCTCGTGGGACAGGGTGGAAGCCTCACCTGTTGTTCCGCAGATGACGATCGCGTCGGTTCCGCCTGCGATCTGCTCCTCGATAATTTCTCCGAGTTTCTCGTAATTCACTTCCTGTGTTTCGGTCATCGGTGTAATAATTGCAACGGCTGCGCCTTTAAAAATAGACATTCTTTTTTTCCTCCTGTATGTCATATCAGATCACTATAGAAACAATTCATGCGCCGGAGCAGGGTCTTCGCGGAAATCTTATCTTTCCGCAAAAAAAGAGGCGTCTCATCCCCGATAAGATCGCCTCCAAATTCACACATACGCAGTATCTATGATCAGATAGCTCTCCATCTCTCGATGACAGTCGCAGATTTTTTCAACCTGCGCCCAGGAGCATTCCGGTTCAGCGCCGGATGTCCTTCGGCATTCTTCCCTTTTCCTCTTCTTCTTTTGCTGCTGAGGCATCCGAAAAGGTACTCTTGAAGTAATGCGACCTCTATCCACTTCAGTTCTGCTCTTACTATAGCATCATTAAATTTTCTTGTCAACAGCGGATCTTGGCTTCAATTCTCACTGTATTCCAGCTTGCTCACCGAAACCTCATATGCGGTCCGCTTTTCCATTTCCGTCTCGCTCAGCCGCTTCATATATTCCCGGCTCTGGATCCGTCCCCAGATGAGAACGTGGCCGCCCACGGCAAACGCAGAGGCATACCGCGCATTCCGTCCCCAGCAGATGCACGGGATATAATCTGATTTTCCATACGGACGGTTGACCGCGATCAGAAGGTCGGCGATCTCTCTTCCCAGAGGTGTTTTCCGGTAGACCGGCGGTTTACATATGTATCCATCGAGGTAAATCTGGTTGGATTTGACGGAATCGTCCTCTTCCTCCCCGAAGCTTAATTCCCGCGCAAATACGGAGAGCACCAGACGGTTCTTCTTCTCCTCGTGGCGGTTGTAGGACCGGAACTGACCGCTGATGCAGATCCACTCACCCTGGTAATCCTGTGATACGTCCACCAGCCGCTCGGAGACCATCACCGGAATGATATCCTGCGATTCACTCAACCGCTTGACCATCACATCGACGAGGTAAAAGCCCTCTCCGAATACCTGATGGCTGAATGTAAACGGGGAGACAATCTCTCCCATGATAACCACCTGATTGTTTTCAATCATCTTGTCTGCCATAATGAAAATCCCCTTCCTTTGTCTTTTCTTTCTGAATATTGATTTCTGATCGGTACTTTGCTGATCTATAATCCTAATGTATGAACCACATTTCTTTTTCAGAACCACTTTTTTCCAGATTTTTTTATTTCTATTCAAATCAGCATTCTGCCCAATTTTTTGTATATGTTTCTGTAAAAACCGCACCACATGCTTCGTATTTTCTACCATTGCAATACAAAAAATGTCACATCTTCCCTGTTTTTTTTCTCTGTTCTGTGTTATAATAGTTCAGATAGGCAGGCATCCAGCAGAGACAAAACGGCAAGGCACCTGCCTTTGTGCTGTGATAAACATTCCCGGCCGGCTTGAAATTTTGAAAAATTGAACCCGGCAGGGTCAACCCATAGGAAGAGGAATGAAGAAATGAAAACAACGAGAGAAGATGTAAGAAACGTTGCCATCATCGCCCATGTCGATCATGGTAAAACTACACTGGTAGACGAGCTTCTGAAACAGAGCGGCGTTTTCCGTGCCAATCAGGAGGTTCAGGAACGTGTCATGGACTCGAACGATATCGAGCGTGAGCGTGGAATCACCATTCTTTCCAAAAATACAGCAGTTTACTACAAAGGAACGAAAATCAACATCATCGACACCCCAGGCCATGCAGACTTCGGCGGTGAGGTTGAGCGAGTTCTGAAAATGGTAGACGGCGTTATTCTGGTTGTAGACGCATTCGAGGGCGCTATGCCGCAGACCAAATTCGTGCTGAAAAAAGCACTCGAGCTGGATCTGTCCGTTATCGTCTGCATCAACAAGATTGACCGCCCGGAAGCACGACCGGATGAAGTTATCGACGAAGTGCTCGAGCTTCTGATGGACCTCGATGCATCTGACGAACAGCTTGACTGTCCGTTTCTGTACGCATCCGCAAAGATGGGTCATGCGGTACTCGATCTGAACGATACCCCAAAGGATATGACTCCTCTGTTCGAGACCATCCTGAAATACATTCCGGCTCCGACCGGCGATCCGGAAGCTGGCACACAGCTTCTGATCAGTACCATCGACTACAACGAATACGTTGGACGTATCGGTGTCGGCAAAGTTGAAAACGGAACGATCCGCGTGAACCAGGACGTTATGCTGGTCAACCACCACGATCTGACCAAGAAGAAAAAAGTAAAGGTCAGCAAACTGTATGAATTTGACGGCCTGAAAAAAGTAGAGGTTACTGAAGCAGGCATCGGTTCGATCGTTGCGGTTTCCGGTATCCCGGATATCCACATCGGAGATACGCTCTGCGGCGACCTGGACAACCCGGTTTCCATCCCGTTCCAGAAAATCTCTGAGCCGACCATTTCCATGAACTTCATCGTAAACGACAGCCCGCTCGCCGGTAAAGAAGGCAAATACGTAACTTCCCGCCACCTGCGCGACCGTCTGATGCGTGAGCTGAACACCGACGTTTCCCTCCGTGTCGAGGAGACCGATTCCGCAGACTGCTTCAAGGTTTCCGGCCGTGGTGAGCTGCATCTGTCCGTCCTGATCGAGAATATGCGCCGCGAGGGATATGAGTTCGCAGTAAGTAAGGCAGAGGTTATCTACAAAGAAGACGAGCGCGGACGCAAACTCGAGCCAATGGAAATCGCTTACGTTGATGTTCCGGACGAGTTTTCCGGTACGGTCATCCAGCTCCTCAGCGAGCGTAAGGGCGAGCTTCACGGCATGAGCCGCGCAAGCGATGGTTCTACCCGTCTGGAGTTCGAAATCCCGGCACGAGGCCTGATCGGTTTCCGTGGAATCTTCATGACCTCCACCAAAGGAACTGGTATCCTGAATACCGAGTTTGAAGATTACGCACCGTACAAAGGCGACATCGAATACCGCAAACAGGGTTCCCTGATCGCATTCGAGGCAGGCGAGTCCGTTACCTACGGTCTGTATTCCGCACAGGAGCGCGGTACTCTGTTCATCGGACCTGGCGAGAAGGTTTACGCCGGTATGGTTATCGGACAGAACGGCAAAGCCGAGGATATCGAGCTGAACGTCTGCAAGACGAAACACCTGACCAACACCCGTACTTCTTCCTCCGACGAGGCACTGCGTCTGACTCCGCCGAGAATCCTCTCCCTGGAGCAGGCTCTGGACTTCATCGACAAGGACGAGCTTCTTGAGGTTACTCCGGTTTCCTTACGCATCCGTAAGAAAGAGCTGGATTCCAGACTTCGTAAGAGAGCGGCAATGAAATAAATTTTTATAAAACGACATAAGAACCGCCGGTTTACTCTTGATTTGAGAGTAAACCGGCGGTTCTTTGTCGTTTTTCTATTCTGTTTTCTATTCGTTTGTCGTTCCGCCATGGAAGCCGTAATACGTCTCTCCCGCTGCAAGATCCACGCCGTTTGCCGCTGCAAGAGTATGAATCGTGACAAGCTCATACCCGCGGTTGATCAGCTCCGGCACGATCGTTGCACACGATTCTACGGTCGTCTCGTGGATATCATGCATCAGGATAATGTCTCCCGGGCTTACACTGTCGAGAACGGCGCTGATGTTTGCCTGTACATTTTTCGTCTGCCAGTCCAGGGTATCGACATCCCACATGATGCTCGGGCGGCCGATGGATGCGAGCAGTTCATCGGTGCTGTTTCCATACGGGAAACGGATGACAGTTGCACCCTGTCCGTTGTTGTACTGGGCGATCAGATCATCTGTCATCTGGAACTGGGCAAGACCGTCGTCGGTGCTCAGTTCTTTCATATTCGGATGCGCATAGGAGTGGTTTCCAAGCTCACAGCCGATCGCTGCCATGCGCGGGATCACATCTGCACCGTATTTTTCCACATTGCTGCCGAGCATAAAGAACGTCGCCTGTGCCCCGTACTGCTCCAGCGTATCGAGAAGCGTACTGGTATAGACGCCTGGGCCGTCATCAAAGGTCAGGGCTACCATCATCGCGCCGTTGCGGTCTGGCTGGTAAACACCCTGGTCATCAAAGTAACAGCCTTTTCCGCCGATCGCTTTCCAGCCGGTCGCCATGTAACCATTGGAATCAAAATGGTACTGGTTTCCGTCGATATCTGCCCAGCCGTTGACGTAGTACGTTGTGGCATCCGTTGCGTACCACCAGCCCGACGAGCTGTACTGCCATCCCGGCGTCTCATTCGGCGGCGTAGTCTCCGCAAGCTTCTTAATTCCCGCATTTCCCGATCCGTCCTCCGCCTCCGGCGCCGTCTCGCTCACCGTCTTTGCGGCTGTGTCATTACTCAGTACAATTCCTTTTTTCGCAAGCTGCGCTCCCGCAAATTTCCAGATAAGCGCAAGAAAAAGAAGGCCGATTACCACACACAGGGAAATCCGTGATACCTTCTGCATCATCTGTCTGCGGCGCATCTGCTTTCTTCTCTGTTTTAATGATTTTCTATCCATTGATCTATTTATACCCCATCGTTCCGCTCATTTTTGCGGAACTTCTTTCGTCGTAACGTAAAACGTTTTTCGACATTTTTCTACTTACTATCATAACGTGATCTGACCTAAGATGCAAGGCACAAATTCTTACATTTTTCCACTTCTGGTAAATTTAAGTTCATGGTTTCTTAACATCTTCATCGCAGCAAAGAAGAGTGACTCTGTTCCCGGAAAATCGGATGCAGAATCACTCTTTTTCACGTAGTTCTTATTCAATTTCAGCCCGTCTATTTTCCCAGATCAACGCCCTTCAGGAAGTCACTTCCCATCACCCATTTTTCGTTTTCCAGCGTCACAGCGGACTCCATTTTCCAGGTAACCGTCTCTGTTTTGGTTTTCCGGAAGAAATGCAGGAAACGGTTCCGCTTTTCGATCGTGGCAGTCACTTCTGTCGCGATCTGCATCTGATTTTCTACGCTGGTTACTGTTGTGGAGATGCTACTGATGGTTACATTGGTGATTCCGGTGTTGGTATCGCTGTTCAGGTACGCATCGCAGATCTGCTGGTACTGCTCTTTTGCGTTCGCCTGTACTTCTGTGTCAGCGGAAAATTCATCTTTGATGGTGTCAAATGCTTTTCCGTTTACCGCGGCTGTGAACACCTTGTCCAGCGATTCTTCCACGCGGTCGGCGATGACTTTTCCGGTCGAGTCGTTGAGTTTTAAATCCGGCAGAAATTCCATACTGCTGTTGTCCTCCACGAGGATAATCTCGCGGTACGGGTCTTTCTTCGCTTCGGTCAACTCAATCGTGTGGCCGCCGATGAAAAGGTACGGGATTTTGTAAACGCTGACGGTGTCTGCCGTCTCTTTCAGATATTTTTTCCCGACCTGAACGCCGTCAAGATAAAGCGAGGCATTCGCCGGAACGGTGATCTCGACATCGGTCACGTAGCTGTCTTTCGGAACGACATACCATTCTTTGAAATTCCACTTTACGATATCCCCGGCTGCGATTTCCATTGTCTCTTCCTGTGAATCGCTCACGCCTTTTAACGTGTACCGCACCGTATAGATCCTGTTTCCCCCTGTCTCAAAGCTCTGTTTCCGGCGCATGAAAAAGCTCTTGATCTCCGGCGTTTCCTGCCCGTCAGAGCCGTCCTGTTTCGCTTTCCAGGTCATCGCATTGACGTAATTCTTCCGCGTCAGAAACGTACTGTCCGGGAATTGGCAGACGTCATACGCACTGTTCCAGTCGCCCGCAAGGCATGCTTCCACGTAATTCCGTCCGGCCGCCTGCGGCGCATACAGATACGCACCTGCCATAAAAAATACGGCACACAGAATCAGAAACAGACTGAGATTCACGATCAGAATCCGCAGGCTCATCGGCAGATCACGGAACTTCGCCGCCCGTATTTTCACAGAAAGCTCCGTTGTTTCTTCTTCTCCCTGTTTATCCACAGGGCGGAATCTTTTTCCTTCTTTTTTCCACTTCTGGAGCATAGTTTACCTCATCTTTTTCTTTTTATTTCGATGCTTCCTCCACCGCATACGTATGCACCCGGTCGCTTTTCTGGCTGTATGCCTCTCCTTCCGAATAATACTCCTGCGATGTCGTCGAAAAACGTGTAATCGTCTCTTTTACACGCTCTCCCGCCGTCTGCTGATGGAGAAACAGTGCTGCAATCATCAGAATCACAAACACATCCAGAATCAGTACCGCCGCATTTGCCGCGATGCCAGGTAATTTTTTTATCCACATAGGCTTCCCTCTTTTCTGTCTCCATTGTAACAAAATGCTCCCGAAAATACAAGGAAAGCAGAGCCCCCGGCGGACCGGAAATTCTCTGCTTTCCCTTTATTGTTTTTTCTTCTTTCTATCAAAAATGAAAACAGCCTGCTGCACAACGGCTCCGGAAATCAGAAGCACTGCAAACCACATCATCGGGTCTGCCGTATCTCCGGTTTTTGGGCTCTTTGTATTCGCGCTGCCGACGTTTTTCCCGCCTCCGGTCTGACTTCCGCCGCTGCCGGAATTGCTGCCATTGCCGCCGGAAGCAGGCTCCTTCTTTGGCGCACCCGATACTTCCTTCGCCTCTGTCATGCGCATCGTATCATCACTTTCCAGTGTCAGCACCAGATCAATGCCGATCGCATTCTGATTCGTATTCACTGTATAAACGCCATCCGTCAGCGACAGATCGACCTGGTTTCCTTCCAGCAGGATAAACTCCACGTAGCCGACGATCTCTCCGTTTTTCAGCGCTGTCAGCGAATGCTTTCCGCATTCCACATCCGCGAACGAAAACTTTCCATTCGCATCCGTCACATACGTTTTCAGCGTACTGCGGAGCTCCATCGTGATACCGCTCACCGGCTGCCCGTTCCGCATCACCGTTCCCTGCACCGTGTAGGTTTTCCCCTGCGCCGCAGGTGCTTCATCCGTCATCACGGTAATCGTCTGATCCTCGTAAACCGGCTCCAGTGTATAATATCCTCCCCGGATCTGCTTCGTAATATTCTCCCCATTCAGCAGAATCTCTGTGATCTCCCTGCCGCTTTCTGCGCGGATCAGCAGCTTCGGCCCGGAAAGCCGTTCTACGGTAAAGCTGCTCCCCGCCGCTCCATCACAGAATACCTCCGCGCCGTCGGCATCAACGGTAATCGTATGGCTGCCCGGCACATTCGCTGTGATGGTGATATCACCTGCAAAGGCTGTCACATGCGTGCTGCAGAGAAAGAAGAACGACAACAATACTGTCATGATCTTTTTCAATCGCATTCACCTCCGTTTCCGGTACCGCCTTGTTACAGAAACTACGGAGTCGCTGTGGTATCCACATAGGAAACGGTGAAGGTTACGGTATCGCTGTAGCTTCCCGCTGCGGCTTTGTTCCACTCATCCTTTGCGATGGCAATCGTCAGAGGCGTCTCCTGTCCGGCTGCGGTATACTTTGCGGAGGTAAACGCCGCTTTGGAATCATTCACGGAATAGGAAATCGTTTTTGATGCATCGGCCGCATTTTTCAGTTTTCCGCTGGCGGAAAGCTCGACCTGAATCGCATAGCCGGGATCCAGCTGCGCGGCATCCAGCTTCACGGCACCGAAATCTGTGGATACAGCGTTAAACGCTACTTTCGTATTCGCAGGAATCGTGACGGTATACGTCGGATCAATGGAGGTCGTCACCGTGACCTGCGATTTCTGAGGGGTACTGTTCTGCTGATTCTCCGCCGCAGACACCGGCACAGCCATTGCGCCGCAGGCGAGAAGCAGGGTCAGCAGGGCTGCTGTCCTTTTTTTCATTTTGCTCCACCTCTCTTTTTATACAACTGCAATATTGAAGGTTACGATATCTTTATAATCGCCGGCATACGTTGGATTTTCTGCCGCAAAATGCAGGGTGCTGGACCATTTGTCGGAATCGAGGGTTGTAAAGTCGGCAACGACAGCTCCGCTTGTGATTGCTGAACCGGAAGTGCCGACCTTTACGGTGTAGGGAAGCTCATACTTTGCTCCCTGCTCACCGGTCGTCAGTTTAAAATTGCTTTCCAGCGTTACCTGAACTTTTTTGCCCTCCAGCAGACGGACATCCGATGCGGAAACGGTCAGATCTTTTTCATAGGTAATCGTACCGTCAGCTCCTTTTTTCTGATCCAGGGTTACATTCGCCGGGATCGTCACGGTGTAGGCTGGATCGACCTTGAATGTTACGGTCGTGTCAGCCTTCTGCTGGGTGCTGTTCTGGTTGATGTCGGCTGCAAAGACGGATGTCGATGCGGTAAGTACCAGTGTGAGTGCCAGAGGCATGGATAATAATTTTTTCATAGAGTTTCCCTCCTGTTTAAAGTATTTTTTATGTTATGCTTTTTTGCATTCTCAAGGATTCGATGCGGTTTCCACCGAAACGTTAAACATCACGGTTCCTGTGTAAACGCCGGCATATTTCGGCTCTCCGTCCGGCGCGAAATCCAGGCTGACTGTTCCGCTGTTATTCGCGGTTCCGCCTGCTACGGTGAGTACGGCATCATCTTCCGCGACGATGCTCTCCCCGTTCTTTATCGTGTAAAGCTGCTCGGCGCCTTCCGGGGTTTTCAGTTTCCATCCGTCTGCATCGGAAAGCCTGACCACAAGCTGCGAGCCGCTGACCACATTCACATCTTCCGCCTGAATCTCCGCGGTGTTTCCCAGTTCTACGCTTGCAGGGATCGTAACGGTGTAGGATGGGTCGTTGGTATACTGAGCGGTAATTGTCAGTTTTCTGGCGGGCATTGTGAAGGCATCGTTTGCGATCGTCACAGTATCATCCGAACAGCTCCAGCCTGCCGCCTGACCGACGGGAACATTCGTCGCATTTAATGTAACGGAACCGCCTGTCTTACCATAAAGTTGATTCTTATATGTACTGACATCACCTTCGGCTGTACCTCCGGTAACCGTAAGCGCATAATGTACTTTTCCGCTTCCGCTCACAGGTTCTGCAAGTGTACCCTGGACATAAATATGACCTTCATTTATGAGCTTCGCTGTGCCCTGCAGTGAAGTGTTTTCTGGGATCAGAAGATTCCGGGTGGATTCAAGGGTAAATTCCTGTGATAATGTAGGGGTTCCGTATACGATTCCATCCGTTTCCGTATTTTCAAAGATCATACCACTCCAGGTATCCTTATTGCACTCATTGATTTTACCTCTGGTAATAACGACACTATCCTTAATACTAAGACTTCCACCGGATCCATTCATACCTGCTCCAATTGCAAAGTCTCCATTTGCAACAAAACCATCTCTTATGGAAGCATATATGTTGCCACCTTGAATCTTAATCGTCCCACCAGCACCTTGACGGCCACCACCGATTCCCGCTCCTCCATCTATACCTTTCGCTTTAATTTTTCCTCCTGTGATTGTAATCGTTCCACCGTTGCCATAACCCCCACCACCGATTCCTGCTCCTGCATTTCCACCTTCTGCTTCAATTTCTCCTCCTTTGATCGTAATCATTCCACCGTTGCCATAAGCTCCACCACCGATTCCTGCTCCCGCGGAGTATGCTGTAACAATAATATTACCACCGACTACAGTAATATTTCCGCCGGACTTCCCGTATCCGCCGCCAATTCCCGCACAATACGTTCCAACATCCTGAGCTTTTAATTCACCATTTCCTTTCTGCTGTCCCCATATCGTCAATGCATTTCCCTCATTAACCTCGATTCCGTCATTTACGGTAAAGGAACACCCATCTTTCAGGATCAGGTTTACAGTTCCTTCTACTTTGATTCGGGTATTTCCGGTCACAGTTCCTTCTACTGCATACCAGCCGGTTGTCAATGTTTCATAGCTTTCGATGTTTTCCTGCGTAATAACGTCATTGCACACTGCTGTCTGTTCTTTTCCATTTTCATCATAATAGGAAACCGAAGTTCCTGCCTGTACTGCAATTCCCGGAGATTTCAGCGTGGTCAGTGCGTAGTTTGCAGCCAACGCTGTTACACTTTTCTCCAGATTCAGACTTTCTTCTGTCGGAATGCTTTCCTGCTCCGTTTCAGCTGGGACTTCTTCGCTTGTGTTCTCTGGGTTCTCCTCAGGGATTTCCTCTTCCGGAGCTTCCTCGGCTGTCTCCTCTTCTTTTATCTCAACGATTTCCTCCGGTTCCTCTTCGCTGTCCGATTCTGAATTTGCTTCCTGCGTTTCTATCGTAGCTTCCACTGGCTTTTCCACCGGGTTTTCAGCCGGCACCTCTGTCCCGTTTTCTCCCACACTTTCCGCAACAGCGGCTTCTTCTGCCTCTATCTTTTCTTCGCCAATTTCTTCTATCCGTTCTTCCTGTTCTTCCACACCGGCGTTTGTTTCCTCTTCCACCGGCACTTCTTCACTCACGCTCTCCACCTGCACCCACGCGTCCGCTTCCGTTTCTGTCCCTTCCGCCAGTGCCGTTGTCGGCAGTGTGGTCAGAATCAGGGCGCCGCTAAGGAGCAGCGATATCCATTTTCTTCTTTTCACTGCTTCTGCACCTCCTTTTCTATTGCACCATCAGCACGGTCTCTACGTTTGCGCCGTTCATGGCGCTGCCGTCTTCCAGAGAAGCGGTGGTGATGCGCAGGGTTGCGGGGTATTCTCCGGCGGGCAGGCTTTTGGATAAGGTGATGTTGGATATTGCCTGCCCCGGGGCTACCAGTTTTGATGTGTACAGAGTTTCATCGGTATCTTTTAAAACCAGTTCGAAGGTAAAGTAACACGGATTGCCTTCCGGGTTCAGAAGGGATACTGCGACTTCCTGCTGGTCTGCCGGGATCGTGATGGACGGATAGCCCGGGATTTTGATGCCGACGGCTTCTTCTTCGCTCTTGTCCGGGATCTTCTCTCCCGTCCAGTTCTCTGCGTCCGGGTCGAGATCAGGCTGGAATGCTTCCTTTTGTTCTTCCATCTTCGGTGTTTCTTCCCCAAACCAGTGATTCCAGTTGATTCCGACTGCGACGCCGCCTGCAATCAGAAGCAGAACGACTGCAATTGCAGCTATCAGCATCTTTCTGGAGAGCGTCACGCCCTGGCTGTTGTTTTTCTCTTTTCTGTCATTCATTCGTCTGGTCTCTCCTTCCTTTATCTTCCTTACAGACATAGTTCGATCTTTCCTTCACATTCTTATGACTTTTTCTAACTTATTTTACCAAATACAGAATATTCAGAACATGCCCGTTTAACGCAAAAAAAGTGCCTGTTTTTCTTTTAAAAACAGACACCTTTTACTTATTGGTTTACAAATTCTTTTATTTTTTCTCTTTTATCTATATTGAGCTTCTCCAGAATCCCCGACACATAATGCTTCACCGTATTCACAGAAAGCCCCAGATACTCCCCAATCTCCTGGTTTGTCCAGTCGCGGCAGGCGAGCATGGCAATGGAAAATTCCATCGGGGTCAGGAGATCGGTTACGGCTTTCTGCATCTGCGGATTGTGTATTTTCATCCAGCCGCGGCTGAAGGCGAGCACGCCGTCCACCAGTTTTTTGTAGATCTCCGGCTCCTGTTTGCGGATACACGATTCCAGTACGCCCTGCAGGAGTCCGTGGTATTCGATAAATGGTTCCAGAAACTTGTCTTTTCGCGCCATCTCCCAGGCATTTAACACCGACCGCGTAGCCCCCTCCTGATCCTTCTGGTTAATCTGGCACATCGCCGCAACGCAGTTCAGATAGATCATCGGAATCGGATACGTCTTTTCCGTCATGGCCATCGCCATCTGTACCATGCCCTGCGCTCTGGCATACTCGCCTTTCAGATAGGCCGCATGCCCCAGCGTACTCACGGCAAACAGACGCTGCCCGGTCGGAAGCTGAACGAGATACTGTTCCAGCGGCGGCAGTCCGTCTTTTGGCGGAATGTGAATCAGCACGCTCGTCACATAGCACGCAAACAGACAGTATGCCGTCCGCTCCTGCGATTTTTCTGTTTCCAGTTCTTTTTCCAGACACCGGTACACATCTTCCCTCGCCTTCTGTGCCTTTTTTGCATTTCCCAGCGTAAAATTTGCAAACGTATACAGCATGTCGGCAGACAACCGCAGCGCCAGATCCTCACTTGTCAGATATTTTTCTACGGTTTTTGCACAGTTTTCCGCCTGCGCCGAGAAAAAGTACAGCTCCCCGCGTGCAATTTCCCGAAGCCCCGGATCGCGGAAGCTCTCCACTCTTTCTTCTGCTTTTCCCGGCGCGAAGGCACTTCCCATCAGCGGCAGCACGATGCGTTTCTCTTCCTCCTGCGTAAGTCCCATTCTGGTGCCGTCCGGCAGGACAAATGCCTGATCAAATGTTACGTCGAGAATCTGCGCCGCCCGCTCCCATTCTTCTACGGTAAGGGTGTCGCGCTGCAGCTTTTTGCAGAAATTCTGCCGCGACTGCCCCAGCTTTGCCGCCAGACGGGCAACACTGATCCCTTTCTCTTTGCACACCTTCTTCACCAGCTCTTCTGTCGTCATAACCGGCCCTTCCCCCTTTCTCTTCTGTCAATCATTTGGTTGCTTTTTGTCTTTTATTATAACAATTTCTTCGGCTTTGTACAGTTTTTATTTTTCTGTAATGTTTTTGTCCAGAGGCACAAAAAGGAAAGCAGAGACTCCGGCGGACCGGAAATTCTCTGCTTTCCACAAATGACATATTTATTTTTTAACCTTGAAGGGTTTACTCCTCGGTATCATCCTTTGACGGAATCATTTCCTCAAAGTCGAAGTCGATCATCGGCTCTTCCTCTTCAGCTGACGGTTCTTCAACCGGAGCTTCTGCAGTTGGAGCTGCCGGAGCATCGTCCTCAAGATCTTCGGTCAGAATCAGATCCTCGTCCTCTTCTTCCTCGATCATGCTGTCGGTATTCAGATGAATGTTGCTGTAGCACTTCATACCGGTACCAGCCGGGATCGGTTTACCGATGATAACGTTCTCTTTTAAGCCCACAAGGTGGTCAACCTTACCCTTGATAGCAGCGTCGGTCAGAACCTTGGTGGTCTCCTGGAAGGATGCTGCGGACAGGAAGGAATCGGATGCCAGGGATGCTTTTGTGATACCAAGCAGTACCTGTTTTCCTTCTGCCGGCTCTTTTCCTTCTGCGATCAGAGCTTTGTTGGTCTCGTCGTAATCCAGGAAGTCTACCATATCGCCCGGAAGGAATTCGGTATCTCCGTTTTCCTCGATGCGGATCTTCTTCAGCATCTGGCGAACGATAACCTCGATATGCTTATCGTTGATTTCTACACCCTGCAGACGGTAAACTCGCTGTACCTCACGGAGCATGTAATCCTGAACGGCACGGACGCCTTTGATCTTCAGGATATCGTGCGGGTTGACAGAACCTTCGGTCAGCTCGTCTCCGGCTTCCAGAACCGTTCCGTCCGCAATCTTGATACGGGATCCGTAAGGGATCAGGTATGTCTTGGATACGCCGTCTTCCGGATTGGTTACCACGATCTCACGTTTTTTCTTGGTATCTTTGATCTGGGCAACACCTGCGATTTCGGTGATGATGGCAAGTCCTTTCGGCTTTCTTGCCTCGAAAATCTCCTCGACACGAGGAAGACCCTGTGTGATATCTCCACCTGCAACACCTCCGGTATGGAAGGTACGCATGGTAAGCTGTGTACCAGGCTCACCGATCGACTGTGCTGCGATAATTCCGACAGACTCACCAACCTGTACTGCCTCGCCGGTTGCCATGTTGGCACCATAGCATTTTGCGCAGATTCCGTTGCCGGAACGGCAGGTAAGAATGGTACGGATTTTTACTTTTGTATAATGCTCACCGTTCTCGTTGATGCCGTCTTTGATGACACGTGCAGCACGTTTCGGGGTGATCATATGATTTGCTTTTACAATGACGTTGCCGTCCTTGTCTTTGATCGTCTCGCAGGAGAAACGGCCTGTGATACGATCCTGCAGACTCTCGATCTGCTCTTTTCCGTCTGTGAACTCGCTGACCCACATACCCGGAATTTCGTCCTTGCCCTCGGCACAGTCGATTTCACGGATGATCAGGTCCTGAGAAACGTCTACCAGACGACGGGTCAGGTAACCGGAGTCGGCGGTACGAAGCGCGGTATCGGACATACCTTTTCGTGCTCCATGCGCAGACATGAAGTATTCCAGTACCTGAAGACCTTCACGGAAGTTTGACTTGATCGGCAGCTCGATGGTGTGTCCGGTTGTATCGGCCATCAGTCCTCGCATACCGGCCAGCTGTTTGATCTGCTTATCGGAACCACGGGCTCCGGAGTCAGCCATCATGAAGATGTTGTTGTATTTGTCCAGTCCGTCGAGCAGTGCTTTTGTCAGCGCATCGTCGGTCTTCTTCCAGGTATCTACAACCTCTTTGTAACGCTCTTCGTCTGTAATCAGACCACGTTTGAAGTTTCTTGTAATCTTGTCTACCGTTGCCTGTGCTTCGGCGAGCATCTCCGGTTTCTGCGGCGGCACGGTCATATCGGAAATGGATACGGTCATGGCTGCACGGGTGGAGTATTTATATCCGGTTGCCTTGATATAGTCCAGAACCTCTGCGGTCTTGGTAGCTCCGTGTGTATTGATGACTTTTTCCAGAATCTGTTTCAGCTGTTTCTTTGCAACAAGGAAATCAACCTCAAGAGCAAGCTCGTTGCCCGGAACCGTACGGTCTACGTATCCCAGATCCTGCGGCAGAATCTCATTGAAGAGGAATCTTCCGAGTGTGGAGCTTACGTTCTGCTGCATTACAGTACCATCTTCCATCTCTTTTTCGCAGCGGATGGTAATCTTGGTCTGCAGGGTAATGTATCCGTTCTCGTATGCCAGGATGGCTTCGTTCATATCGCGGAAGAAGCTTCCTTCGCCCTTCTCGCCCGGACGCTCCTGTGTCAGATAGTAGATACCAAGAACCATATCCTGGGAAGGAACGGCTACCGGACCACCATCGGACGGTTTCAGCAGGTTGTTCGGAGAAAGAAGCATGAAACGGCACTCTGCCTGCGCTTCTACAGACAGCGGCAGATGGACAGCCATCTGGTCACCGTCGAAGTCGGCGTTGAACGCGGTACAAACCAGCGGGTGAAGTTTAATTGCTTTACCTTCTACCAGAATCGGCTCGAATGCCTGGATACCCAGACGATGCAGTGTAGGGGCACGGTTCAGCATAACCGGATGCTCTTTGATAACGTCCTCGAGAACGTCCCATACCTGCGGCTCGAGTTTCTCGACCATTTTCTTTGCATTTTTGATGTTATGTGCAGTACCGTTGGAAACCAGCTCTTTCATAACGAACGGTTTGAACAGCTCGATTGCCATTTCTTTCGGCAGACCGCACTGGTAAATCTTCAGTTCCGGTCCTACGACGATAACGGAACGGCCGGAGTAGT
>OIXF01000024.1_pt1 | contig 36038 bp, 29 predicted proteins | sample 1587781 | NCBI WGS metagenome assembly OIXF01 (sample SAMN03283294) | human gut metagenome | biome: human-associated habitat; material: feces | host: Homo sapiens | place: Peru | collected 2012 | reverse complement strand
ATTGAGCGTATAAGTTTGTTGTCATTAGTTAATGATATCCATTCTGGCCATTTCCTGAGGCTGAGATGGACATCAAATATGAGGAAGATATTACTGCGGAAGCAGAAAAAAAATCCATATTAGACGCATCACAAAATCCCCAGCATGTAGTATGGCCCCAGAAATTGATCACATAAGTTTCTAGGTCATACTAATGTGCTGAGGATTTATTGCCTTTCCCATAGTTACACAAAAATGTGCAAAGAATGTGTTTACAGAAATTCTCGGGAATACTAGTCGCAACAAGCGTTCCTGAGAATATCGATCATTTCATTCTCATGCTGTTTGCATACTTCGTCTTTCCAACACGCGCTTGCAGTTTTGTCTTTGTTAGAAATTTTCTTCGTTAATTCGCTCATTATGCGAAGCTTGATGCTGCCTTTTTGTATCATTTTCTCAAACGTGCTTTTTTTGGCTTCAGGGGACATGTTTGAAAACTTAGAATTTACGTTTCTTTGGATGATACATAAATTACCAAATTGATCCACACCATCATTCCATGAATCAAATGTACCTTCTGACGGATGTTGAGGGTACCAGTGTTCTACCGAATTTCTAAATTCAAAAACAAAGTCAAAATATTTGTCCTTATTGGCATCCCAAAGCAGGTAGTCAAGATAATTAAATACAATGTGTGGTGTATCGACGCCCATTGCGTAATTATTGTCCTGACATTTCTTAAAGAAAAGCTCATTTACGGCATGTTGGGCTATTGACTCAATTTCCTGACCATAATTTATAATATCATCCCCTAGATTTTTGCAGTTTTTCTCTGACAACCATATCATAAGATCTGTAATCCAATGCATGACTTTAGGAGATGTATATGATACCCTAAGTGCAGATTGCAGCATGATATTTGTTTCTGTTCTGTTTTTTGTTTTCTCATTCTGATTCTGTTCATATTTTTTTACAAAGAGAGTATTTCTGTAGTATGGCTTCTTATTAGATTGCTGTCCGGATACATGCAACTCCTTAAGACTCCATTCTCCGTCTGAATTATCATTTGCAAATTCTCTTTTTAACACATACTTATCAAAAAGATAGCGGGATCTGAGAAGACACATGATGAATTTCTTTGAGAAAACTTCCGTTTTTTCGCTTATCTGATCTCCACAATATATTCCTTTCTCTACGACATCTTTAAAATTACTGAGAAGTTTTTTGTCATCGAGAAGATTGTTCAGAATTTCATTATTGTCACAGTCTTTGATTGTGTATATTGCTACAAAGACACGTAGTACATGAAGCAGGAAATAAGGAAATTCAATAACACTCTCAAATCTAATTCTATTGTTATCATCATCAACAATATCATCGTATGATACTTTAAAATCTTTTTTGGTAATATCGCATATTAAAGAGCCGTTTCCTTCTTCAGATATATTCTTTGAAATTTTTCTGTAGTCAACCCAATTCCCAGATGGGAGACTCCCCCAGTTTCCACCAAAAATACATTCTCTGGAACTCTTATCAAGATGCATCTGCACGTATCCGGTCATATCACTGCAGGCTTCCCAAATTTTTGCAAAGACTGCTTTGTCCGAATCATTATCGAGGAAACCCATGAGATAAGCTTTTAAAATATCATGCTGTTCCAACTGTTCTCCACGAGTATTCATTATTTCGAAGTATCTGTTCAAATCAGTATTTTCTGGCACTTCAATTCTGTAAATAACTACACGACTGAGCTTGTCTAAGATGCAATCCTTGTTGTACTTGGCTATCTTTTCTTTAAGAATTTTGATTCCTTGGTGAATGCCGTTGTCAATCCTTTCGTTGTCGTAATCACTTCTTTTTTCTTCCAGTAATTCATGAACACTTCTCAAGGTGTTGTTGGATTTATCGCGACATTCAAATGTAAGCGTTGTATTCAGCTTCTTTCCAAGACAACTTAGAAGCAAATACAATGAAGTTAATCTCTGTTGCCCGTCAATCACTTCATATTTGTTTCCGTTCCTTGAAACAATCAACGATCCAATGTAATAATTTGAGTTATCAGGAATATCTATTATGTCTTCCACTAGTTGTTCCAACTGCCTTTCTTCCCAGGCAAAAGCTCGCTGATACAGTGGAATAACGTATTCTCCATCCAGATCAAATAAGTTTTTATTTTTATGAATTATGCTTAATTCTGTTACAAGTGTGCTCATGCTATTTGTCCCTATATCCGTTCAGTTTTTTTAAATCAATGTACAGTTGCTCCCATTTATCATGCTCAGCTTTATCGGATTCACGCAAAACTTTAATTTGTATATTAGATATTTCAGTGTGCATTCGAGCTAAAGCTATTCTGGAAAATAGTGGTACTACGTTTGAAAACATTCCATTAGCTTCTCCGATTGCGTATTTGTTTATACTGCCAAAACCAAGATTTCGCATATCTACTCTAATCATAAGAGCCCATGTAAAGATTTTTTTAACTGCCATATTATCGAAAATATGAAACTTGTCGTAGTACATCAATAACGCACAATAAAAGAGATTCTTTGCGTACTTAAAACCAACAGAATTAGGGGTCTGTTCTAAAATATGGCTCAGAGCTTTAAATTTTGCATTTCTATCTATCTCGGTTTGGACTTCATCGAGAAGATTCATGTAATGATCTACCATTTCAAAGAAGTCATTACCAGCAATAAACGGTTCCGTTATCTGAAAATATGGCATTGCTTTTCCGGCTCTTTTTGCATATGAATAGGGGGAGTTTTCAACAATACCTTTGTATGTATCAATTTCTTTTGTTGTAAATGATCTGCTTTTGTATCCTTTTGACCAGTTCCATACAGGGAAAAGGTATAGATCGAAAAGATCATGAATTTTCTTTGTATCTTTTGCTTCCCATTTCGTTACTGCGGGTGCCATCTTATCAGGATAATTTCTCATTTCCCTCAAGTGGTAAGCTTTCAAGAGATCGTGTGGCTCTAAAGCTTTTCCTCTTGTATTCTGTGAATCGAACAGCTGAAATGCCTCAGATATCTCATCCACTTGAATAACAACAACTTCTAGAACATTACTCATAGCTTCAAGAAATTTAGTTTTTTCAGTATCCGGCTTTAAGGAAAACCATTCCCACACAAACATGAAATTAGTGTGGATATTCGTCTGACTGATTTTGTTCGTAAATTGCTTATTCATTACGCTGCACTTGAACTTATTGTCGAGGTAAAGGTTAAGCAAAATCAAAGAAATAATACGCTGTTGCCCATCAACGATATTTAGTTCATTACCGTCATTGTGCAGAATTACGGTTCCAATTCTGTATTTAAATACTGAATATTTTTTTGAGTCAGTTATAGCGTTTGAAATATCACTAAGCAACTCTTCCATATTGCGTATAGACCATTTATAAGGTCTTTGATATGGTGGAATGTTAAGTTGCATTTGCAATAGTTGATTTACGCTAACAATTTCAGCCATTTTCTCCCTCCATTTATCCAGCTTAATCTTGTGCATCACCAATAAAACTATTCGATATTATGGCTCAGTACAAATAAATGTGGGAACAAAGATCCTCTATTCAATCTGAGCCTTCCATTTTTGTCTGGAGACATCAAAAAGCTTTAAAAAGAAATATTCATCATCTGGTAGTCCATAGATCTTCTTTCTGATGGTCTTTATTTTCTGATTGATACCTTCAACCTCGGACATCCATTCAAGACCTACATGCTCAATAAAGTCGTATACAACCTGCTTCTTTTTACCGGTCTGAAGCCATAAAATACAGCCACTTTCCATATCGAGAATTACAGTGGCATATTTATGTCCATCATGCAGCTTAAACTCATCTATGCCTATAAATCTGGCTTGCTACTCAGGCTTGATTAAGGTTTTCTTTCCGTCCTTATCTATTGTTACGTAAAGGCCTTCCAGTCTTGCTTTATCTATATCCTTAACAACGCACTTGTGTAGTCCTGTTATATGGGCCACTTCCTTTAGAGTCATTCCATATGCCAGTAACACTTCTGTATACAGCCTCAAAGACTCTGTAATCAGATGCCCTTGAGCTTTAAACGGAATACTGCCAACCTCACTGTACTCACAGCCCTGACAGGAACAGCGGAAACGAGGTCTATCAGCTTCTACCAGTGAATATAAATCTCCTAAAGGTATATGCCTTAATGTTGTGGTTATACTTCCATTACGATGTAGCGGTGCCCCACATCGAGGACATACTTTTGAGTACAGACTCCATACAATTCATACTCATCATGCCTTCTAACTAGTGGCTTTACCTTAGTTCCATCATTTCTGTTGACTCTCTGTAGTCTGCAGTGAGTCTGTTTAAAACAATCTAAGGAAACCTGAAAGTATAGATATGAAGCCTTCCAAAGGATCAACAGAAATGTAACCATGGTCTTGCTTAAATGAGTCTAGATCTGTCATATTCATTCTTGGGTCTCGTTTTATGGCGCCAACACGATCTGATCTTAATCACAAACGTGTTTGAGCCGAATTTAATCCGTTTTTGCAGAGATTTCTGCATGTAAATTTAGGCTGATTTTATACAGCCAGCACAAAGTGCCTGTGTCTTAACGACATAGGCTTGCTCTTTCAAAATGTAATTCAGTAAAAACTGTCAGGTTAATGCTTACCTTTAATCTTTTTGCGGGTCCTTGCAAACCTACCTAAAGGAGTATCGGCACTGATAGTGTTCTCAAAGCCGTTTACTTCAAGGTTGTCTGGGACATCATTACCAGTAGGTTCAGGCTTCTTGTACAAGAGACCGATGAATCTTTCATCGTTTTCTATTTCAGACATATCCTGAGTAAAGAAAGCTTTTAAGAACATAAAGCCATACTCAACATCAGATGCTAACATCTGCAGACTGTCAAATGACCATGGTTTGGATTGATACAGAGGAACATTGTCTCTGATGTAACTTAAAACGTTACATGCCATTTTGGTATAGACAGTAGAGTTTCTGATGTAGTCCTGGTTACGTACAGGAAGTCTGTCCTGGTCAAAAGCAACATCAATCACCCAGTGTCTTGATTCAATCTGCCATCTGGCAAGAATGATGTCATGTATGGTGCCAGCAAAACTCTTATCAAGACCGTCAGTGATAATGGAACTTACAAAGTATCTGCTCTCTGCATAGCAAGGACTGTCCATTCTGATTCTGGCAATCGGAGTATCTTCGGTAAATTTGATGGATTTAATCATCCAGATTACGTTAAGATCACGACTCTCTGCAGGACAGACCATATAACGGATATTTCGCTTCATATCAAAAGCGACAGTTGCTGATTCATTTAAAAGCTCATACAGCCGCTGTTTGTTATCAGGTTTAGTCATATATATAAGTCCCTCAGCCCACCCTCACGTTTTTACTGTTAATGTCCGGTAGTAAAAATTAAATGTACTTTGTACCACTGTAATTTGTTGACCAAAACATTAAAACAGAGGTCGTCGGTCACTCGCACTACGGTGTGTAATACATATGATGTCTGACATTCACCCAGTAAAAAACGCTACTCCTGAAATTAGTTATGCTTCGATGAGTTCTGTATTCCAGTTGGCTTTCTGCAGCTTTACTTCAAGCTCGCGCAGTTCCTTTGATAGATCATCAAGCCTCTTCTGCAGCTCCTTAACCTCAATGCAGGGTCTGATTTTGATTTCAGAACCGCGGGCTCTGTCAGTTGAGCGTCTTGAGGTTTCAGTAAAGTCCCTGTAGGAGCTGATTTCAAGCAGAAGACAGTCTCTTCTTGCAATCAGATCGGTTAGACTCTCTCCATCGATTAAAGTACTGCAGTTGGTCTTGTTGATCTGACTTATCAGAACTCTCAGTCTCTGAATGGAAGCTGAAAGCTCTGGAAGCAGTTCCTTAGGATCTTCTCCTGGAGCTTCGTTGTCCTGCACCAGAATGTTGTCTTCTATGCGATCTGATACTGCTGAGATTTTTGCCTTGAGCTCTGCTCTTTCCATTAATGCTTCTGCTAGAGTCATATTTATCTCCTATCTTTAAGTTCATTGTTAGTGTAATGAATGACTGTTCCAGATTTAGATAACTGTTATTCTTTTTTCATCAGAAAGTAGGACTCATGCTTTCTCCTCTGAGCTAAAGCTTCATCTCGTCTACTTCAAAATTTAGGCTGCATTTAAAATCAGTTGCATAAATGACTTCATGTATTGAATAGTTAAGATGATCGGTCAGATTATGCATGCAATATCCAATATTCCTCAGCGTCTGAATTTCTGGCAGCAGGTAATAACAGCCGCATTCTCCTGATAACAGATGACTCCAGTCATCCTCATAATCGCAAAGGTAGAGAAAATGATTTAATGATGGAATTTCGTCCGGCTCATATATGGACAGCTCTGCAATTGAGAACTCTCCTCTGTTATTAAGCTCAGGACTGCACATATACTTCCAGAGTTTTTTCATACGAGAACTCTGGTCAGGAAACTCTTCTGGCAGCTTTTCTGAAAAATCTATAGTTGCCTTGAGGTTGAAGATTTTTCCTCTGGTATATGGTTTAATCGCAGATAATACACAGATTGCTCGATTGTATAAGTCCTTTTGTTTTGCTATCAAAAGAGAGTTAAGTCTGTCCACAAGTTCAAGCTTGAGCTTGCTGAGCAGAGGATGATGCTCAAAGTTAATCAGGTTCTTTCTATGCTCAAAAAGGATATTTAATACACCTATAAGAGAGTCCTCTGCCTCATTGCCGTAATGCCTTTCAAGTTCACGGTAGTAAGGTTTGTAGGCGAGGGCATACTCATCCTCTTCTGATTCATATGCTCCTGCGAGTTTTAAAATCGCATCTTCCACACTCTTTAAAGAAAACAGATCGGTATTGTCCGACAGATACTCCTTATAATCCTCTAGCTCATGCTCTGTTTTCAGGGCCGCCCAGTTTTTCCATAGACTGATGTAGTTAGTCTTAAGTTCCTGGGAATCACTATCTGACATATGATGCCGCAGCTTTTTTATAAGCAAATCAGTCTGCTCTCTGTTTTTTGAGTAGATTGCCTCTTTAATTTCTGAAAGATAGCTTTCTGTTTTTAAATATGATTTTTCCATCTCTGCCTCTCCTGTGTTTATATTCTTTCCTCAATGTGGGAAGAATATTGAATTGTCAGTCAAGCCAGATAGAGCCTCTCAGAAACATATAGGCAATTTTCTGCATTTCGCTTTTTCCTTCGACCTCTGATGAGTCTTCATCGGTATAATGCAGAAATTTACTGCAGTTGCGGGCAAGATCGTAGTTACTGATCTTAATTCTCGAGAATTCAGAGTTTTCCTTAAACCAGGCAAACAGCTCTTCTTTAAGCTTTTTGCTGAATCTGCCTTCAAACACGATATCCTCAAGCTTTTCAGGAAAAACATTATTCAGTTCAACTGAACCTAGACTTTTGAATTTTGTATCGTAAACAAAGAGATGCTCGATGTACTCGTTGTCAAATCGATGCTGCTTTCTTTTTGAACCTTTGATTACACAGATAAATGGAAGACCAGCGTCTTTGACGCTTACAGCAACACTTAAGTTCAGCATAATAATTCTCCTTTTTAATTCCTCTATATTCTGTTTTTGGGGGGAATGTTTGATTTCTTATTTATTTTTCTAAAGTATAAAAATTGAATGTTCCATATTTTGATAGGTGTTATAAATATTAAAAAAAAATCATAAGATAGACAATATGAAGTGACCTCCGCGAATGTAAATTCGTGGATTTACCGTGTAAACTGTAGATGTTAAAAATTTAACAGAAACGGATTTACCGCATACATTAGGAAGGTCACTTCATAACAGATTGTTAATTCTTATATCGGTAATAATCATATATAAATTCCTAACTTTGGAATTTAGATGTTGTGATTGCAACCTTTTAAAGAAGAATTTTAAAGTAGTATTTTCGACTGAAAATAAAAAGGCGGTTATAAAACCGCCTTTCAGAAGATTATTGATTTAATCTTATCTAATCTTTCCTAAGTCAACCCACATAGGAGTTGATTCAATTAGACCGTTCTGGCCTAAAGAGATATCTCCTGATAATCCGTGTAGAACGTCTTCTTTGTTAGCTGCTAACTTCTCAATTACAAGAGCAAAATTTACGCTGTCATAAGCTGCAGCAAATACTCTTTGAACTTGGTTATTGGCCTTTGGTAAAGACTGCATGAATGAGTCCTTTAATGGGCTATCGGTTAATAACCAAGGCATATCACCTAAGGTTGAACCTTTTAGAGCTAACTCTTGAGATGAGTTATTAACACCAATGTAGCTCTTATCAGTTAAGTAAACATGAACTGTTGATGGAATAGCAGCTTTAATATCTACAGCGTCAACAACTGATGCATTTACATAAGCACTGTCTGCCTCTGATAGAGGGCAATTTGACATTGAAGTCTTAATGGTTGCAACATCAGAGTAATAGCAAACAGGTACGTTTGCATTTACCTTTGAGAAGGTTGTCTTAAAGCTGTGTACTGAACGCTGTGATGATGTATCACTGCTCTGAGCAATAACAACTGGTTTCTTGTAGCCATCAGCATAGATCTTTGAAGCTGCAATAGCACCTTCATAGTTAGGACCTAAATCGAAGTACCACTGATTAGCAGGTTTGCTTCCTTCAGGCTGGTTTAAGACGATTGAAGGAACCTTAAGACCGGTTGAATTTAAGGCATTAACTTCAGGCTTTAAGATAGGACCGATAACTAACTTGGTACCATCATTCTGAACTTTAGCTACGATCTCAGAGATGTTGTTCTTGTTGGTATCGTAGAAAACAACTTTTGAGTTTGAATTTCTATCTTTTAGAGCAGCTAAGATACCTAACTTAGCAGGTTCGCCTACGATTGGAGCAAAACGACCTGATAGAGGTAATAACACTGCAATTCTGTCACCGTCTGAGAACTTGAATAGAGCGTTAGCTGGAACATTAGCTGGAGCTACATTATCAGGTGTTGTGTCATCTGATGAATTAGCAACTTCATTATCAACTACATTGTTGTCAACTGTTTCTGTTGCTGTATCCTGTGCCTGAGAAGGAGCGATAAGCTCGTTTACAGGGTGGTTAGGATATTTCTTTGAGAACTCTGCTAAAGCCTGTTGCTGTAGCTCACTGCTCTGTGAACGAGTGATGATAGCGTACTCAATAAAGCCCTTATCATAATCAGATTGAGCTGATTTCATTGCCTGAGCTAAATCTTTATCGCTTAGAGACTTTAATAAATCGTTACTCTGAGTGATAACAGTTGCTCTGTCTGATTTCTTTTCAACAATCTTTAATAAAGTAGCTTTGTTCTTGAATGCATTTAACTGATACTTTGGATCTTTTGTCTGTCTGTAAAGCTTTGCATTTACATTTGAGTTTAAGATTAAGTAGTAAGACAGTGACTGCTTTGGAAGAGCTTTATAGTTAACCTGATTTAACAGTGCAGATGCATCTTTTAACTGGTTCTGTTTAACTAATAGCATAGCTTTAACTAAAGAAGCCTGATCTTTTTGAACATCAGTCTGTGCATTTGCATATAGATCATTGATGTTAGATGCTGCTTTATCTAAATCTCCTGAAACGATCTGAGAACGGGTCAGAAGAACTTGAGCTTTAAAGCTAGTGTCGCTTGAAGCATCATCAAATGCCTGCTGATATTCCTGTGTGGTCAGATTTAATGGACCAAAAGCATTGGTTGATGCAATTTTCTGAGTAGCTTCATTTGAAGCACAAGCAGATAGAGTAATGGTTGCAGCTGCAAATAAACTGCATAAACATAGATTTAATGTTGATCTTTTAGCTTTCACGATAGTTTCCTGCTAAATCACAAATGAATTATTGGTTGGATATTTTACCATAATGTGAGATAGGTAACGTGTATTGAAACAAAAATCACTCATAGTAGATAGTAATGCCAAGTTGTTGATTGATATATGTAATAGGTAATGATATGTGTATTGAAAACACTGAAAAACTCTACAAAGCGACTCGTGACGGTTGTGATGAGTCATTTCGTATCAGAATTCACAGAGCCATAAGTTGGGTTAAAAAGGCTAGAGCGCTACCTGAAGAAGATATTGATTTGAAGTTTATTTCTTTATGGATTGCCTTTAACTGTGCTTATGGCAAAGAGATTTCAACTGATGGTTATTTTGGTGAAAAGGTTGGTTTTAGAGACTTTTTGACTGTAATTTGTGATCTTGATGAAGAAAAGACTTTAGATAAGATTTTGTGGAAAAGATTTTCTCAGAGCATCAAAGCACTTTTAGAAAACAAGTATACCTATCAACCATACTGGAATTATTACAATAGTGGTGACAGAGATGCTGACTGGGAGTTAACTTTTAAAAGCTACAATTCAAAAGCATTAAAAGCTTTAATGACACAGAATACAGCTATGGTCTTGAACATTGTCTTTGACAGACTTTATACCATCAGAAATCAGCTCTTCCATGGTGGTGCTACCTGTAACAGTAAAGCTAATCGCATGCAGTTGCATGACGGTTGTGAAATCTTATCTGAACTGATGCCATCTGTTCTTGATATCATGCTAAAGCATCATGACAGAGATTGGGGACGAGCTTTCTATCCTTACGTAAAAGAAGACTGAATGGCGCTTTTCCTAAATTCACATGAAAGCAAAGCCATCAGACGGTATAATGCTTCTTTAGTTAAATGAAAGCAGTAAATTGAAGCTGTGATTTTTAAAGATAAAAGGTTAAACATGTTAGACAGTGCTTTATATATTGTTCCAACTCCAATTGGTAATCTTGATGACATCACTTTACGAGCAATTGAAGTTCTAAAAAACGCAACTTTAATTGCTGCTGAAGATACCAGACATTCAAAAATCTTATTAGATAAGTTAGGGATCTCTGGTAAAAAGATGATTAGCTGTCATGATCATAATGAGGAACAAAGAGCATCTATCATTATTGATGAAGTTAAAAATGGCGGTATCGTCGCTTTAATTTCTGATGCAGGCTCTCCTTTAATCAATGATCCTGGCTATAGAGTAGTAACACTATGCTCAAAAGCAGATGTAAGAGTAGTGCCACTACCAGGTCCATGTGCCTTAATTACAGCTCTTGAAGCTAGTGCATTACCTACAGACAAATTCATGTTCTTAGGCTTTTTCCCTGTAAAAGAAAAGGAATTAACAGAAAAGGTTCAGTCTCTAGAGAACGCAGATTACACAGCTGTGTTCTATGAGACCCCACGTCGTATCGTCGATACCATGGAAATTGTAGGTAAGATTTTACCTGAGCATGATGTAACTTTATGCAGAGAGATGACTAAGACATTTGAATCTTTCTATAGATTAAAAGCAAAGGATGCTGCTTCATTTTTAAAGGCAGATCCAGATAGAACCAAAGGTGAGTTTGTAGTAGCTATCGGTTCATTAAAACAGGAAACATCCTCTGTTCCTGCTTCTGTAGTAAAAGCCATTTCAGAGCTTATCAAGACCTCTCCTGTAAAACAGGTTGCTAATGTCTTATCAGATCTTACTGGTATTAAAAAGAACGATATATATAACCTAGCATTGGACCTTAAAAACAAAAGCGATGAATAAAAAGCTTTAGAATAAAAGTAATTAACAGTTCGAAGAGTCAACATTTTTCATGTATAATGCACGTGAGTCGACCGGGCAATCGCTGCCGTGCACGCGTGTTTAAGATCTTTAAGCATACGGTCACTGGGGGAGGAAAGTCCGAGCTCCGAAGGACAAGGTGCCAGGTAACGCCTGGAGGGCGCAAGCCCATGACAAGTGCAACAGAAAGTAAACCGCCACTTTGTGGTAAGGGTGAAATGGCGAGGTAAGAGCTCACCGCTTTTCTAGCAATAGGAAAGGCATGGTAAACTCCACCTGGAGCAAGATCAAATAGGCTCTCTATGGTTTGGTCCGAACCGAGGGCGGGTTGATTGCTGGAACCAGCGAGCGATTGCTGGTCTAGAGGAATGGTTGCCACTGCTTAGCAGAACAGAACTCGGCTTACAGGTTGACTCATCTTTAAGTCTCTTTCTATTTAAATCTCAGTATCACAAGATACATTTCTATATTTTTACATCAGTATATTCAGCAATTGCATTTGTTTGACCATTAATAGTTCAAAATAAGCTCATAAATGGACATCTTTCAGTTTATTTGCACTAAAAAATGTGTAATAGATCACATCCTTATAACAACGTAATTTTAAGCTACAATTTGCTCACATTTTTTTCGTTTTGTTTAATAAATTGCCTTGATTAATAATGCGATAGAGAAGATTAATCTTCAAAAATAATTTTTTATCCCACATTTGCATATTCTTTGTAACATCTTGAATTAAAAGATTTTTTATAAAAGAGCTAGATATTATTTTCTTGAAATTCTCATATGATTTGGTAAACTAAATGGGTAAAAGTGGTAAATTGTGGTGAAAGTAGTATTAATCTTTCCCCAAAATGACTACTAGGTAGTGTGAATTAGGCTTTTTAAATTATGTTTGACGGTTTGCTTTTAAGTGGAACAAGTGAAGTTTCCCTTGATTCTAAAGGGCGACTGTCTGTGCCTGCACGCTATAGAGAAATATTTGCAGATGATGGAGATGGTCAGTGCATAGTCACTCGCTCCTTGTTTGACAAATGTTTATGGTTATACCCTTCCAGTGAATGGGATAACGTAGTCTCAACCTTAGGCTCACTTCCTACTATGACTGATCCACTGTGTCGTACCATTCAGCGTATTGTTTTAGGCAGTGCAGTTTTTTGTCAGTTAGATGCCCAAGGTCGAATTTTATTACCACCTGAGTTAAGACAGGTAAGCGAGATCACTAAGAAAGCTTATCTTATCGGTTTTAACAACAAATTTGAGCTTTGGTCTGAAGATAACTTTGCTCTTCAGCGTAAGGCTGATGACGAATTATTACAGCAGGCAGCAAAAGATCTTGCATCACACAGCGTGCTTGCTAATTTAAAACTATAAGTATTTAGAATAATAAGAATTTATCATGGCATTTTCACATATTCCTGTATTACTAAATGAAGTCCTTGAAGGCATGAATATCAAGGAAGATGGGATCTATGTAGATGCCACATTTGGTCGAGGCGGCCATTCTAGAAAAATTCTAGAAAGATTAGGTCCTAATGGCAGATTGTATGGTCTTGATAGAGACTTAACCGCTGTAGAAGCAGCCAAAACCATTACAGATCCTAGATTTAAAATCACACACAGTGCATTTTCAAATCTAAAAGAGGTATGTGAGTCTTTAGGTATTGAAGGAAATGTTGACGGTATCTTAATGGATATCGGTGTTTCCTCTCCTCAGATTGATGATCCTACTCGTGGCTTTTCTTTTGAAAAAGATGGTCCTTTAGATATGCGAATGGATCAGAGTGCTAAGTTAGATGCCAAGACCATCGTTAATACCTATTCAAAACAAGATCTCGCCTATATCTTTAAAGTTTATGGCGAAGAGAATTTTGCAGCTAAAGTAGCTACAGCCATAGTAAGAGAGCGCGAGAAGACTCCTTTTGAAACTACACTGCAATTATCAGAATTTATTAAAAGAGTAATCGGCGGTAAGCCTACTCCTAAACACAAAGCTACCCGCTGTTTTCAAGCCTTGAGAATTGCTGTAAACGGCGAGCTTGATGAATTAAAAAAAGCTCTAGAGAGCAGTATTGATGTATTAGCAGATGACGGTCGTCTGTGTGTTATCTCATTCCACTCTTTAGAAGACAGAATAGTAAAAACATTTATAAAAGATAAGTCTCAGGGACAGAAGATCCCAAATGGCCTTCCAATTACTTTTGAAGAAGCCGAAAAAATGAGACTTGCTACAGCAAAAGTGGAGCCTGTAGGAGGTGCTATTAAGGCAACTCCTGAAGAAATAGCAGCCAACGTAAGATCTAGAAGTGCCACACTTAGGATCTGCAAGAGGCTTAAGAGGCTACCCTAGATGCAACAGTCAAATGCAGTAAGAAAGCTAGAAGAGAATTTTCCAACTGAGGCTCCTCAAATTAAAAAGAGGGAACCTCAGTTTGGTGATAGACCTAATCCACAGGTCAAACCTGTGCAAAAGGTTGTTCCTAGTGTTACCACTCAGGTAACCCATGAACATATCATTAGAATTCAGGCACCAACAGATTTATTGAATGATGGTGAGTCTCAGTTAGCTGTACCATCATTAAGCCTTTTTGAAGGTTATAAAAAACAGAAAAAGGCTTTGGTCCCAACTATTTTAAATGACATATTCTCAAATCTTTTGACTTATGTTCTGATCCTTGTCGTTACAACTTTAGCCGTATTAAAGGTGCATCAAGTACAGATGACCCGTGATATGACTATACAGTATAATGAGGTTATAAGGCATAACGAGCTTCTGCATAAGGAATGGTTAACTCTGTTATCTGACAGAGAAGCCTTAACAGAGTATTCTGTGATCCGTAAAAATGCTGATGAAAAGCTTGGTATGGTTCAGCCTAAAACTGAAGACGAAGTTGTAATCGATTTGAGATAAATGGCTTTAAAACAAGTTAACGATGGATCCTATAGCCGCCTACAAGTATCAACAACCAGAATAGCCATCGTATGGTTTTCTGTAGGCTGTCTTTTCATATATATCCTAGCCAGGTTATTCTGGATACAGGTCCTTTATCCAGAAAATCTTATCCGTGAAGGTAATGCTCGTGTCGTCAGAAACTACCATTACGAGCCTCCAAGAGGTTTAATTACCGATAGAAATGGTAAAATCTTAGCTATTTCTGTACCTGTAAAATCCGTAGAAGCCGATCCTAAATTTTTACATGAAGAAGGCGTCTATGATGATCCTTCTAAGATGAAAAAGTTAGCTTCAATTCTTGAAATTGATGTTAATGAGCTCTACAAAAAGACTAAAGATCCTACACGCCGTTACGTGCATTTAAAACATTATCTCGAGACTGATAAGGCAAAAGAAGTAAGAAAGATTTCAAAGACCGGAATTATCTTGAATGATTCCTATCGTCGTCACTATCCTACAGGCGAGATTAACTCAAATCTTGTCGGTATTTTAAATGGTGATGGTGTCGGTGTTTATGGAGTAGAGCAGAGTTTTAATTCTTATTTAACCTCAACTGCTTCCACCAAATTGGCTAAAAAAGATCGCTATAACCATATTGTTGAAAACTTAGGTACCGTCAAGAAAGGAAATCTTGGTGGTAACTTAATGCTAAGTGTAGATAATCGACTGCAAGAATATGCTCATGCCATGTTAAAACAGGCAGTTGAAGAAAACGAGGCTGACAGTGGTACTGCAACCCTGATCGATGTTAAAACAGGTGAAATTTTAGCTTTAGCAAATGCGCCTTCATTTGATCCAAATGATAGAAAACACTTTGACAGCACTAATGCCAAAAACAGAGTGGTAACTGATATCTTTGAGCCTGGATCTACACTAAAACCGATTGTGGCATTAGCAGCCCTTGAGGCAAAAGCTACAAACTGGTCTGAAGTCTTTGACACCAGACCTTTTATTGTCGATGGCAAGATGGTGCGTGACTCTCATGCAATGTCTCAGGGTACCTTAGCCGACATTATTCAGTACTCTTCAAATACCGGTATGGCAAGAATTTCTATGAGAGTAGGTCCTCAAAAGATCATGCAGGTTTTTACCAGATTTGGCTTTGGTTCTAAAACTGAGTCTGGTCTTGTAGGAGAGAACACCGGAAGACTTAATGAAAACAGAAAATTCTGGTCAGAAATTGATAAAGCTACTTTAGGCTTTGGTTACGGTGTGGCTGTAACTAATCTGCAACTGACTCAGGCATATGCAACCTTAGCTAACAACGGTATCAGAAATCCAGTTTCTATTTTAAGATTAAAGAATCCTCCAAAAGGCACCTTAGTTGCTCAGTCAAATCAGGTAGCTAATATGCAAAAGGCACTTGAGACGGTAGTTGCACAAGGTACAGGAGGCAAGGCTGCTATTGACAGATACCGTGTAGCAGGTAAAACCGGTACTGCTAAAATTGCATCGGTTGGTGGTTACGGTAAATACTACATGTCAACCTTCGCAGGCTTTGCTCCTATTTCAAATCCACGTTTTGCTTTAGTGGTAGTTATCAGTGCTCCAAAGGCTGGTAAGTTCTACGGTGGTGTGGTTTCAGGACCTGTATTTAGGACCGTGATGTCTAAAGCTTTACAGCTGTATAACATCAAGCCTGACCGAGAGAAGGACGAAAAGAATTAGTAGTGAAAAATAAAAGTCTGAAGGACTTTAATACATTTTCAGAACAGAATTTATAAAGGTAAGAGCGAAAAACAAAGATGAAAAAGTTAAAAGAAATCTTTCAGTATTTGGGCATTAAAAGAAAAGCTCCTGACATTGAATGTACATCACTTGAAGTTGATTCACGTCAGGTAAAAAAAGGAAGCCTGTTTGTAGCTTTAAAAGGTACCAAGGCCAACGGTCTTGATTATGCTAAAAAGGCATATGAATTAGGTGCTGTTGCAATCATGTTCGAAGAGGGAAATACCCCTTCTGATGAACTTTTAAAAGAAGTTCCTGTCCCTTTTATCAAGTTGTCTGCTAAAAGAAATTTAGGTGAGTTTTGCTCTTTCTTCTATGATGAACCTTCTAAAAGATTAGGTTTAATCGGTATTACCGGTACTAATGGCAAGAGTACTATCACTCAGCTGATTGCACAGTGGCTTAGTGTTACCTTTTCTACAAAATGCGCAGTCTTTGGAACTTTAGGATATGGTTTTTTACCAACTCTAAAAAAGAGTTCTAACACTACTTTAGATGCTGTAAGACTGCAACAGACTTTAAATGAAATGGTAAATGAAGGTGCTCGCTTTGCTGCTTTAGAAGTATCCTCAATCGGTGTTTGTGAAGGTCGAATTGACGGTTGCACTTTTGTTGCAGGTGGTTTTACTAATTTAACTCGTGATCACCTTGATTACCATAAGACCATGGAAAACTACGCTAAAGCAAAAGAAGATTTCTTAAGACGTGTTCCTAAAGAGAGACTTGTAATCAATGTAGATAATGAGCAGGGATGTAAATATGCAGATACCTTCGGTAAATGTGTGGCCTATTCCTGCAAGAGCGACTTTATGGGCTCAGTTTCATCTTTAATCTACTCTCAGTATGTGTGGATTAAATCTGTAACCTATAAGCCTCATGGCATTGCTCTTGAAATTGAATCTACCTTTGGCTCTGGTAAATGTGAAATTGGTTTATTAGGTGGCTTTAACGTCGAGAACTTTGCCTGTGCCTTAACTGTACTTTTATCAATGGGCTATGATTTTGAAAAACTCTTACGCGGAGCTTCAAAACTAAAACCAATTAAAGGTCGTATGGAGTGCTTTAGCGCTGAAGGCAAACCTCATATCGTAGTTGATTATGCTCATACCCCAGACGGTGTAGAGCAGGTATTGCGTGGCGTAAGAGAACATCACCCCGATGGTAAAGTCTTCTGCATCATAGGCTGTGGCGGTGACAGAGATAAGGGCAAGAGACCTATCATGGCAATTAAAGCCTCAGTCTTCTCTGATATGGCTATTTTAACCTCAGACAATCCTCGTTCAGAAGATCCTGAGTCAATCTTACGTGATATGGCTTCAGGTGTTGGTGAAGCTAATAACGTTGTACTTATTGCCGACAGACGTAAAGCTATTGAATATGCTTTTGAAAAAGCAGGTCCTAAAGACTGCATTGTGATTGCTGGTAAAGGTCATGAAGATTATCAGATCTTTAAAGATAAGACTATTCATTTTTCAGATAGAGAAATTGCCTGTGAACTTTTAGGAGTTAAATGTGATTAGCTTTAGTTTAGGTGAACTTGCAACCTTTGGAAATTACATCCTAAAGGGACAGGATTTAGTTATCGATGCTGTAAGCACCGATTCAAGAAAATGTAAAAACGCTTTATTCGTAGCTCTAAAAGGTGAGAAGTTTGATGGACACGACTATATAGAAAAGGCTATTGAAGGTGGTGCTGTAGCAGTAGTGTCATCAAAAGTCCTACCTGAGAGGATTACTGACAGAGTAAGCATAGTTTTATGTGATGATACTTTAAAAGCTTTAGGCTATTGTGGTTATTTAGTAAGACGCAAGAGTAAAGCTAGAATTGCCTCTCTAACCGGTTCATGCGGTAAGACCACTGTTAAAGAATTAACTCATGCCATCTTATCTATTTGTGGCAACTGCATGTGTACACAGGGTAATTTCAATAACGACGTGGGGGTGCCTTTAACTTTATTGTCATTAACAAAAGATACCAAATATGCAGTAATTGAGCAGGGCGCAAGTCACCTGTTTGATATTGCTCATACCTGTGAGTTTGTAAAAGCAAATACCGCAATTATCAACAATGTAGGTGGTGCTCATCTAGAAGGCTTTGGCTCTTATGACGGTGTTTACCGTGGTAAATCACAGATCATAGATGATGTGCTCTCACGAGGCGGACGAGCTGCAGTTCCATCTGACTCAAAGTACTTTGAGCGCTGGAAGAGTGAGTATGCTTCAGCTTTTAGAAAGGGTTCATTAGTATCTTTTGGTACTCATGAATTTGATTTTGTGCAGTACTCAAATGTAAAAGAGAGCCTGTCAGGCATTGAGTTTGATTTAAGATCGCCACTTAATGATTACAAGATCAAAATGAATGTTCTAGGAGCTCATAATGCTTCAAATGCTGCTGCAGCTACTACTTTAGCTTTAATGACAGGAGCTTCAGAGGCTGCTTTAAAAGCGGGCTTAGAGTCTGCATCCTCAATGCAGGGGCGTCTTTGTGCTCATGATTTTAAAAAGATGACTGTAATTGATGATGCCTATAACGCAAGTTTCAATGCATGCATGTCAGCTATTGATACTCTGTCTTTATATAAAGGCCATAGAGTTTTCATTTTCGGTGACATGGGAGAACTTGGTAATGCAGCAGTAGAGTTGCATGAAAAGTTAGGAGAACATGCAGCTTCAAAAGTAGATGAAACCTTGTGCGTAGGTCCATTGAGTGAAAATACCAGCAGATGCGCAGGAGTGAGCGGTAAGCATTTTAATTGTCATTCAGATCTCGTACAATATGCACGCGATTTATTAGATAAATATCCTTATGTAAGCTTTTTAGTCAAGGGATCACACTCTATGCATATGGATACGATAAGCAAAGAACTAATCGCTCTAGGAGAGCTGTTATGATAGTTTATTTATCAGATTACCTAAGTCAGTATATTCCATCATTAAGAGTTGTAAGTTACCTGACCTTTAGAGCTGTAATGTCTTTATTTACAGCCTTAGCAATTTCTCTGTTTTTTGGTCCATATGTGATTAGAAAACTACAAATGTTGCACTTCGGACAGGTTGTCAGAGATGACGGTCCTCAGACTCATTTAAAGAAAACCGGTACTCCTACCATGGGAGGTGTGCTGATTGTAAGTGCCATTGCCATTTCCATGTTACTTTGGTGTAACCTTGCAAATGTTTATGTTTGGTATACCTTAGCAACTTTAATCTGCTATGCTGCCATCGGTTTTTCTGATGACTTCTTAAAAGTAGTGCGTCACGATCCAAAAGGTTTAAGAGCTAAGTATAAATACTTCTGGCAGTCAGCTTGTGCTATTGTTTTATCCTGCCTTATCTATGGCTCAGCAAAATTGCCATCAGAAACTACTTTTGTAGTGCCTTTCTTTAAAGACTTCATGCCTGATATTGGCTTTTTAATTATTCCTTTAGCTTATTTTGTATTAACCGGATCTTCAAATGCGGTTAACTTAACTGACGGTCTGGATGGTTTAGCTATTATCACTACCATTACCGTAGCAGCAGGTTTAGGTATTGTGGCCTGGGCAACCTCAAATGTTAACTTTGCTTCATACCTTTATATTCCGTATGTTCCAAGAGCTGCTGAAATTACCATTGCATGTACTGCAATCGTAGGTGCAGGTTTAGGATTCTTATGGTTTAACTCATACCCTGCACAGGTATTCATGGGAGATGTAGGCTCTCTATCTTTGGGTGCGGTTTTAGGTATGATTGCCCTCTTAATTCGTGAAGAAGTATTACTGTTCATCATGGGCGGTATCTTTGTATTAGAGACTGTAAGTGTGATCTTACAGGTAGGTTCATACAAGTGGACCGGACGTAGAATCTTTAGAATGGCTCCAATTCACCACCACTTTGAGAAAGGGGGCTGGCCTGAACCTCGAGTAATGGCCCGTTTCTGGATCATTACTTTAGTATTGGTTCTAATTGGTCTTATTACTTTAAAGATCCGCTAAGGATTAGAAAATGAATTCACAGCTTAACAATAAAAAAATCGCCGTAATTGGTTTAGGTGTATCTAATATTTCTGTAATTGGATACCTGTTAAAACACGATTTAAAGAAATTCTCTTTATATGACACCAGAATGAATCCTCCTCATGTAGGTGATCTTCCTGTTGGTGTTGATTTACGCTTAGGACCACTGAATGCTGAAGAATTAAAGCAGTTTGATATGGTGGTTATAAGCCCTGGTATCAGCATTTACAACGAGGTCATTGAAGAAGTTGCCTCATCAGGGGTTGAGATTGTAGGCGATATTGAACTTTTCGCTCGTGAAGCTAAAGCTCCTGTAATTGGTATTACAGGTTCAAATGGTAAATCAACAGTAACCTCTCTTACAGGTTATATCGCTGATGTAGCTCATATCAAGGTTGCCGTTGGAGCAAATTTTGGAGTGCCTGTATTTGATATTTTATCTGACGATGTTGAGCTGTATGTCTTAGAGTTATCAAGCTTTGAACTTGAGACCACTCGCTCTTTAAAGCTCGATGCTGCCACCATTCTAAATGTATCTGAAGATCATTTAGACAGATACCACGGTTCTATTGAAGAGTACGCGCAGGCTAAACGCAAAATTTTTGCTCATGCTAAAACTGTAGTTGTAAACCGTGATGATGAGAGAACCTATCCTGTAGAGTCTGATTTAAAGAATCATGAGATTGTAAGCTTTGGTTTAGATGACAAAGAATATGGTCTAATTACAGAAGGTTATGACACTTATCTTGCTGTTGATGGCAATAAAGTATTAAACGTTAATGAAATGCGCATTTACGGTGAGCATAACCACTTAAATGCTTTAGCATGTATGGCTTTAGCTGATGCAGTGGGCATTTCTCGTGATGCTCAGATTACCGCACTGCGTAATTTCTCTGGTCTGCCACATCGCTGTCAGCTCGTAAAAAAGATCAAGGGCGTGTCTTACTACAACGATTCTAAGGCAACTAATGTAGCTTCAACTGAGGCTGCTATCTCTGGACTTAAGGGACTGCACAAAAATGGCATTATCCTTTTAGCAGGAGGTTTAGGTAAAGGTCAGGACTTTACCCCTCTAAAGAGATATCTAGGTCATGAGGTCAGCGCTGTTTACTGCTTTGGTAAAGATAAGCAAAAGTTATTAGATTTATCTGATAAATACTGCTTTGATGTTGAGACCATGGAACAGGGCTTGAACGAGGCTTATAAGGTAGCTAAAGAAGGACAGGCTGTGTTACTGTCTCCTGCTTGTGCTTCCTTTGATCAGTTCAAGGGCTTTGAGCAACGAGGTCAGGTTTTTGTAGATTTAGTAGCAAAACTACAAGAGTAAGATCTTTTATAAGTAGAGCAAACTGATGATGTTATTTCATAAAGGCAAAATTCCAGCTTTTGATAGAGGCCTATTAGTAGCCTCTTTGCTCTTGATTTGTCTTGGCATTATGGTCATCAGTTCGGCCTCTGTAATGGAGTCGATGGTAAAGTACGGAGATTCTCTGTACCAAACCAAAAAGCATGTATTTGCAGTGCTGATGGCTCTGTTTGTAGGTATGCTCTGTGCTATGACTCCTACTGAAATCTGGAAAAAGTACTCACTGCATTGTTTTATTGTAGTGTGTGCTTTGATGATTTTAGTAATGATAGTAGGTCGTGAAATCAACGGTGCAAAACGCTGGCTACCATTAGGTTTTATTAACTTACAGCCTTCAGAATTATTAAAGATTTTTTGGATCTTGTACTTTTCGTCATATGTTTCAAGAAAGATTGAAAGTATCAGTACCACCACCAAAGGCTTTATAAAACCGGCAGCTTTCATTGGTGTCATGGCTGTGCTCTTATTAGTTCAGCATGATATGGGATCTTTAGTGGTGGTCTCATGCATTACTTACTCTTTAACTTTTATAGCAGGTGCAGGTTTCATTAAATATGGTGTGGTTATCATGCTAGCACTGCTGTTAGCATTTTTACTGGTATTAGTATCTCCATATCGTATTGCAAGATTTAAATCATTTATGGATCCTTGGCAGGATCAGTACGGTTCAGGTTATCAGTTAACTCAGTCTTTAATGGCCTTCGGTCGTGGCGGTATTACAGGCGAAGGTTTAGGTAATTCATATCAGAAATTAGGCTATTTACCTGAGGCTCATACCGATTTTATTACCTCAATTTTGGGCGAGGAATTCGGCTTTGTAGGTATGGTATTGCTCTTATTGCTAGAGCTGTTCATTGTCTATAAGGCTTTTAGACTTGCTTTTAAGATTTTAAAACAAGATGCAATCTATCAGGGGTATGTAGCAGCAGGTATCGGCACCTTGTTCTGTGTACAGACTTTTATAAATGTAGGTTCAGCTTCAGGTGGTATTCCAACTAAAGGTTTGACCTTGCCACTTGTAAGTTATGGTGGCTCTTCGATGATTTCTTGCTGTATGGCGATTGCTATATTACTCAGAATAGATTTTGAATGGCGTAATAACGCTATAAGTGATAAACGAAAAAATGAAAGTTAAAAAAGTTTTAGTCATGGCAGGCGGTACAGGTGGACATGTATTTCCTGCTTTAGCTATTGCAAAGGCTCTAGAAAAAGAGGGCGCAGAGATTTTGTGGTTAGGAACACGTGGACGCATGGAAGAAATGCTTGTTCCTAAGTACGGTTACAACATCCGTTATATTGATGTTAAAGGTGTTAGACGTAATGGTCTTAAAACACTTTTAAAAGCTCCTTTTATGGTAGCAAGAGCTATTGTTCAGGCAAGAGCTGTAATTAAAGAGTTTAAGCCAGATGTTGTTTTAGGTATGGGAGGTTATGCTTCAGGTCCAGGTGGAGCTGCTGCTTTCCTCTCAGGCATTCCTGTAGTTTTACATGAACAGAATGCAGCTGCCGGAATGACCAATAAGTTGTTATTTAAAATTGCCTCAAAAGTAATGTTAGGCTTTCCGGGGGCTTTTGCAGGTGAGAAAGTATCAGTAGTTGGCAATCCAGTACGTGACAGTATTATTGCTTTGCACGAAAAGACTCGTGATTTTACACATACTCCTGTAAGAATTAGTATTATCGGTGGCTCATTAGGCGCAAGAGCCTTAAATGAACTGGTACCTCTTGCTCTAAAGAAATTTACTGATGACTCAATTTTGGTTACTCATCAGTGTGGCAAGGGCAACAGTGACAAGGTTAAAGCTTTATATGAAAGTGCTTCATTTAAAGTAGAAGCAACTGATTTTATTGATAACATGGATGCGCTGTATGCCAATACAGATTTAATTATCTGCAGAGCCGGTGCTTTAACTGTAGCTGAGACCTCAACTGCTGGTATTCCTGCTATCTTTGTACCTTTACCTACAGCAGTAGATGATCATCAGACCAAGAATGCTTCAGTTCTGGCAAAAGCAGGGGCTGCTTTTGTATGCAAGCAGTCATCACTTACTGCAGATTCTCTTTATGATTTGGTAAAATCTTTAGTAGATGACAGAGAGAAACTTGCATTCATGTCTGCAAAAGCTTATGAATGCGCAATTACCGATGCTACAGAGCGCGCTGTAAAGATTATTGAAAGCGTGGTTAAAGACTAGCAAAAAGTCATACATAAATAAGAACGTAAACAAGTTACACAAGTACAAGATAAAGAAAGATTAAATGGAAAGTTCAAAGTTAAAATGCAATGTGCCTTTGATGCACAAAGTTAAAAGAATTCACTTTGTAGGAATCGGTGGTGCCGGCATGTGCGGTATTGCTGAGGTTTTAAGAAATGAAGGTTATGCAGTATCTGGTTCTGATATTGCATCATCTAAAGTTACCAAAAGATTAGAAAATTTAGGTATTACCGTATTTATTGGCCACAATGCATCTAATGTAAATGGCGCTAGCGTAGTTGTAGTGTCATCGGCAATTCATGAGGGTAACCCTGAGGTTGAGAGTGCTAGAGCTCTACATATTCCAGTGGTAAGGCGCGCTGAGATGTTAGGTGAGCTAATGCGTTACCGCTATGGTATTGCTATTAGTGGTACTCACGGAAAAACTACAACCACAAGTTTGATTGCATCTATCTATGCTGCCGCAAAACTTGATCCTACCTTTGTTATAGGTGGCCTTTTAAACAGTGCTGGTACTAATGCTAGATTAGGTACAGGCAGATATTTAATTGCCGAAGCTGACGAGTCAGATGCTTCTTTCTTACACTTACAGCCAATGATGACTGTTGTAACCAACATTGAGCCTGATCATTTAGATACTTATGGTGGTGATTTTAACTGTCTTAAAAAGACTTTTGTTGAGTTCTTACACAACTTGCCATTCTACGGTGTAGCCGTAGTTTGTGTTGATGATCCTAATGTAAGAGATATCATTCCCCAGATTGGCAGAACTGTTATTACCTATGGTGTAAGTGAAGATGCTGATTTTAGAGTAACAGATTTTAAAGAAACAGGTCCTCACAGCTCATTTACCTTAGTAAGAAAAGATGCAGCACCATTAAAGATTGAACTTCCAATTCCAGGTCTTCATATGGCAAAGAATGCAGCTGCTGCTATTGCTGTAGCATTAGAAGAAGGTATTGAAGGTGACGTTATCGTGCAGGCTTTAAAGAACTTTAAAGGTGTTGGCAGACGTTTCCAAAATTATGGTGAGTTTAAGACTAAAAAAGGCTGTACCTTAACCTTAGTAGATGACTACGGTCATCATCCAACAGAGGTTGATGCAACTATTAAAGCTGCAAGACAGGCATATCCTGACAAGAAATTAGTTATGGTATTCCAACCTCACCGCTACACACGTACACGTGACTGCTATGAGGACTTTGTAAGAGTATTACAGCAGGTTGATAAGTTAATTTTAGTGGATGTATATCCAGCAGGTGAACCCCCAATTCCAGGTGCCGATGGCAGACATTTATGTATGTCAATCAGATTGCAGGGTAAGATTGAACCTCACTTTGTGCAGACTGTAGATGAAGTACCTGCTCTTTTAGAAGAACTTGTTGAGGATAACTCATTAGTTCTGACTCAAGGCGCTGGTAACGTAGTACAGGTTGCCAAAAACTTAAGTCAAATCTGGGAAAAGATTTAATTTAGGCTTTAAAGAGTATGGCAGGCAGTAGACAGACAAGAGGTTACTTTATAGCAGGTGTATTGTTCCTGCTAGTCCTGCTTATTGCCATCGTAAAAAGTGACTACATCATTCAGAATACACTGTCTAAAACTGGAGCATTACCAGTTAGGGCGGTGAAAATTGATGGAGTCTTCAGACAGATTACAAGAAAAGGCATAGCAGATGTTACTGGTAGGGTTTGCGCAGGTCAGAATATAGCAACACTAGACACTAATGTCTTAAAGACTGAACTAATGAAAAATCCATGGGTGGCTCAGGTTGCTGTAAAGAAAAAAATGCCGGATACTATCGTATTATCTGTAATTGAACATGTACCTGCTGCCTACTGGAATGATAATGGCATCTATGATGCTCGCACAAAATCAATTTTTTATCCAGATCTGTCACAATTTAGCCAACCATTAGTGAAACTTGGGGCATTTAGGGATAATCTGTGCAATGAAGTTTACGACAGTGCGGTTTTGTTCATAAGAGCTATGAATGACAGTCCCTACCAGATGGTAGCTTTGTATTTGGATAAAGTAAGGTGTTACACCATTACTTTAGATAATGGAACTAGGTTAATCTTAGGTAGAGGTCAGGACAATGCTCTTAACCGACTAAAGAGATTTATAAGATCATTTAGTCACACTGGACTTAGCATCGATGATGTCGATTATGTGGATTTAAGGTATGATGTGGGTTTTGCTGTAGGTAAGAGAGACGCCAACTCTAACAATACAGTACAGACCGACAGTGCAAACTATTAAGCTCAGTAAAGCGCAATGCGTTTAAAAGAGTTTTTATTAAGGGAAATAATTCATAATGTTAAATATGAAGAAGAAAAACAATAATGCAGTTGCAAAGAGTGATAAGGAAGAACTTATCACCGCCCTTGATATTGGTAGTAGTCATCTGCGTTTGTTATCAGGTTATGTAGGTCCTGATAAACAGATTAGGATCAGAGGCTATAAAGAAATTAAGAGTGTTGGTTATTCTAATGGCGAAATTAACGATATTGGAAAACTGGCAGGCTCAATAGCTTCTATTGTGCAGCAGTTCCAGAATGAATATGGAATTGAGGTTAAAGATGTAGTAACTGGTGTTCCAGGTCACGTTATTCAGGGTGAAAATCAGCAGGGTAATATCACTGTAAGTTCAGGTCAGGTAACTGAAACTGATAGAAATAGGGCTATCGAAAACGCTGCTGCTGGTTTACAACAGTTAAACCGCAATGACTTTGTGGTAATTCACAAAAATCCACAGAATTATTCAACCGAGTCATCAGAAAACATTGTTAACCCAATCGGCTTTTATGCTAAAAGACTTGATGTAAATGTCCATTTTATAGGTTGCAAAGGCTTATATAAAAAGAACATTGAACAAGCTGTCAGCATGATAAGTTCAAATATTCATACTAAGAATGTTATTTATGTAGGTAACGCAGTCTCTGCTGCTGCTATTACCGAAAATGAAAAAGAAATCGGTGTTATTCAGGCTGATATCGGCGGTGGCACCATCTCATTTACTGTGTATGATGCTGGTAAACAGTTAATCTCTCAGGGAATTTCTGATGGTGGTGACTATATTACCAATTCTATTGCAAGAGAGTTTGCTATTCCTAAACAGTCAGCAGAAGAGCTAAAACTCAAATACGGTATAGCATCTCCTGATATCATCCCAGATGATCAGAAAAATTATCAACTTAAAGTTGAAGTTCCAACTCAGTTCTCAAATCAGACTGAAGAGGTAACCATTACTTTAGGTGAGTTGTCTGCAGTTATCTACAGATGCTTAGGAAGCATGTTTGAACTTTTGTTCCAAAGAATAACAAGTCATGGTAAATCTTTCTTAAAATCTTTAGATATTGGTGCTGGTGTGGTGTTGACTGGTGGAACAGCCATGTTACGCGGTATTGATACAGTGCTATCAGACTACATCAACTATTACACCCAGAATCCTGCTAATGAATTTTTGCATTGCAACAGCAAGGTTCGTATTGGTGTACCTGTAGGCTTGAGAATGTGCGATGACATTCGAATTCCAAATGAATTAAGAAGCTCAATGGCTCCTGGTATAGTTGCAAGACCAGATCAGGCTGTAGTTTTTGGACTTTTGAGAGTGGCTAAATTTGACAATTTAGAGCAATACTCAAATTCAAGAAGCAGAAACGACGATTCAGATGAAGTTGGAAAAGGTTTCCTTGGCAACTTTAAAAATTGGATGAAAAGAGAGTTATAGATTACTATATGCTCACTTTGACGTGAGCTATAACAAAATTTTATGCTAAATTTGAGCAGAATGTCTCAAATATTGGTATGATTTAGTAAAGATTTTTAAGAGAGTACAAAAATGAGCGATTTTCGTGTTGAATCAGTGTCAAATTCAAATGCAGGGAGCACTATCACTCCTTCAGGAAAATGTGTTATCAGAGTATTAGGCATCGGTGGCGGTGGCGGTAACTCACTACAGCACATGATTAATGACAGTCTTTCAGGTGTGGAGTTTATTGCTGTAAACACCGACTCTCAGGCTCTTTCTAAGTCAACTTCACCATTAAAGGTTCAGATTGGTGTTAAGTTAACAAACGGTCTTGGTGCAGGTTGTGATCCTAATAAGGGTCGTAAAGCAGCTGAGGAAAGCAAGGAAGACATCAAGAAGTTGATTCAGGGATCTGACATGGTATTTATCACCGCAGGTATGGGCGGTGGCACTGGTACTGGTGCAGCTCCTATTATTGCAGAGATCGCAAAAGAAACCGGTGCTCTTACAGTTGCAGTTGTAACTAAGCCATTTAAGTTTGAAGGCAAGAGACACATGGTTAATGCCGAGTCTGGTATTACCGAGCTTTCAAAGCATGTTGATTCTTTAATCGTTATTGATAACGACAAGTTATTAAAGAACTTAGGTGCAAACATTTCTATTGTTAACGCATTTAATGCAGCAAATGATGTGCTGTTAAATGCAGTTAAGGGTATTACTGACGCTATCACAAGCCCAGGTTACATCAACCTTGACTTTGCTGATGTTGTAACCGTAATGCGTGGTCGTGGTCATGCAATGATCGGCAACGGTGTAGGTCAGGGCGCAAACTTTGTTGAGGACGCTGTAGATAGAGCTATCCATTCACCTCTAATTGAGCAGGTTGATATCAAGTCAGCAGCAGGCTTACTTGCAAATGTTCGTGTTAACCCTAACTTCCCAATTGCAAAATGGGAAGAAATTTGTAACGCAATTCAGTCATATGCTGATGAAGAGGCAGATTGCAAGTTTGGTATGAGCTTTGACGATTCTATCGCTGAAGATCAGGTTGCAATTACCATCTTAATTACAGGTATCAGCGCAACAGACAATACTTTAGCAGCTAATAAGCCTCGTCCAAATACTGTTGAAGGCTTAAACCGCCCTGCAATGCCAGGTACAAGACCTGCTGCAAGAGGTTTCTTCACACAGGCAAGAACTGATGCTGCTCCACAGCCATTCACTGCTTCACAGCCACAACAACCACAGCAACAGCCTCAGCAGCACGCTCAGACATCAGATCCATTTGCTCAGACTGCATATAATGGTAGCTTTGGCTCGGCAGCTTCACAGGAGCCAACCTTTACAGGTTTAAAGAGCGCAACTGAAGTCCCTGTAGACAGCTTTGGTAAGAGCCCTGCTGAAGACAACAGCAACATTTGGGAATTACCTCCAATCTTACGTTCAAAGTCTGAATAAGATTGCAATGATTAAATAAAAAACGGAGCATAAGCTCCGTTTTTTGTCAGAGCAAAACCAAAATAGACATACTTTCCGACTAATACTTATCCTTTACATTTTTCTCTTATTCAATAAGTGTGCAATACACATAAATATCAGCCTGAGGTTGCAAAATAAAACTTATTTTTTATAATGTCATTCAATATAAACTTGCGGAGCCAAGAGATAAATGAGTGATGTTAAAGTAGAAAACGATATTAACATGCAGGGAGATACCATTACTCCTTCATGTGGCTGTGTAATTAGAGTCATCGGCGTCGGCGGTGGCGGTAATAACGCACTGCAGTATATGATGGATAAAAATTTAGCTGGTGTAGAGTGCATGGCTATCAATACTGATCCTCAGACTCTTGAAAGAACCAATGCAAAATTAAAAGTTCAGATTGGTGTAAGAACCACCAATGGTTTAGGGGCAGGATGCGATCCTAATAAGGGACGTAAGGCTGCTGAAGAGAGCTATGAGGATATTAAAAAGTTACTCTCAGGCTCTGATATGGTATTTATTACAGCTGGCATGGGCGGTGGTACCGGCACTGGAGCCTCCCCAATTGTCGCCAAAGTTGCTAAAGAAGTTGGAGCCTTAACAGTTGCTATCGTAACTCAGCCTTTCTCTTTTGAAGGTAAACGTCACCGTATCAATGCAATGGCTGGTATCAGTGAGCTTGCTAAAAACGTTGATTCCATCATTATTGTTGATAATGACAAGTTATTAAGAAACTTAGGCCCGAACGTATCTTTAAAGAATGCCTTTGAAAAAGCAAATGATGTTTTATATCAGGCAGTAGAAGGTATTACCTCAGCTATTACAAACACAGGTTTTATCAACCTTGATTTTGCTGATATCGTAACCGTAATGAGAAACAGTGGTTTGGCTATGATTGGCTCATCTGAAGGTCAGGGACCAAACTTAGTTGAAGATACTGTAAGAAAGGCAATCAACTCCCCATTAGTTGATAACGTAAACTTAGGTTCAGCTACTGGCCTAATTGCTAATATCAGAGTAAGCCAGAATATTCCTGTAAATCTGTTGTCTGAAGTTTGCGACGCCATTCAGGCATACGCTCGTGAGGATGCAACATGTAAGTTTGGTCTGTATTTTGATGACAAACTTGATGACGGTAAGATTGTTGCTACAGTTTTAGTAACCGGTATCAGTTCAACTGATATTGATTTACCTTCAAATCAGGCTATCAACAGATTAAATCCTGCAATTAATTAGATAAAAATCTTGAGATAGACAGGTTATAAACCTGATAAAAATCGGATTATACATACGATAAAGTCGTAATTGCACTAGACAGGTAATTACGCTTTTTTTTTATAAATTTAAGAAAATAATTAAATTTTAAATTGTCGCTTTCTGCTAATTTTTACCTAAGAATAAGCGACTAATATCACATGCAGCAAATAAAAGATCTGTAAACTATTGTTTAACTTAATGTTAAAAATGTTCGCTAGATCGCAAAAAAGTTATATAATGTGTGCAAGTTCTGCACCACATTGGCGTGAGGTATTCAAATGATCAAGCAGAGAACAATCCTAAAACCTGTATCTATGACAGGTATCGGTCTTCATTCTGGTGCTAAAGTAGAAGTGGCTTTCAGACCAGCTCCTGCTAATACCGGTCTTGTTTATACTCGCACAGATTTAAATCCTGCCGTAACTATTAAGTGTAATGCAGACTCTGTAAGAGATACTCAGTTATGTACTGCACTTGTCAATGATAATGGCGTAAGAATTTCAACTGTTGAGCATCTTACAGCTGCATTAAGCTCATTAGGTATTGATAACCTTTTTATTGATGTTAATGCGCCTGAAATTCCTGTAATGGATGGTTCAGCTCAACCATTTATCTATCTGTTCGGTACAACAGGGATCAAAGAATTATCTGCTCCTAAAAAGTTTTTAAGAGTTGCTCGTAAGGTTCGTGTAGAAAACGAAGGTAAGTGGGCAGAATTAACTCCATCAGAGAGTGGTTTCCATTTAGATTTACAAATCGATTTTAATCACCCTGCAATGGATAGAGATAAGCAGCACTTTGCAATGAACTTTACAGGTCAGAGATTTGCAAGTGAAGTATCTCGTGCTCGTACCTTCTGCTTTATGCGTGATGTTGAATTCATGCATGCTCATAACTTAGCTTTAGGTGGTTCATTAGAAAACGCTGTGGTTTTAGATGACAACAGAGTAATTAACCCTGAAGGTTTACGTTATGAAGACGAATTCGTAAAGCACAAGTTATTAGATGCAATCGGTGATCTGTATATGGATGGTCACAGTATCCTAGGTAATTTCAAAGCTTACAAGACTGGTCATGATTTAAACAACCGTCTATTAAGAGCATTCTTAGCAGATCCTAAGAACTATGAAGTTATCGAATTTACAAATGAGATTGCTGAAAGCCCTGAACATGCTATTGATTTTCTTGATAGCAAGAAAGCACTAAGATCCTTTTAAGGATATTATATTAGATGCTGTCAATTAAGGCCGGATGGATTGAAGGAATTCGTCAGGTTCCGGTCAAAAGATTCGGTCCTCGTCCTAGTGGTTTTGAAATCTCTCTAATTGTCATCCACTGTATTGCTTTGCCTCCAAAACATTTTGGAGGACATTATGTGGATGATATCTTTACAGGAAGTCTTGATCCTGACGCTCATCCCTACTTTAAGGATGTAGCCCCTCTTGAAGTATCCACTCATCTTTTTATCAACAGACTTGGTCGTATCACTCAATACGTTTCATTCCTTGATAGGGCATGGCATGCTGGTCGTTCATCATACAATGGGCATAAAGAGTGCAATGACTACTCAATTGGTATCGAACTTGAGGGAAGCGATGATAGTGAATACACTATAGATCAGTATAAGAGTTTAAAAGAAGTCGTAGCTCTTATTAAGCAAACCTATCCTGCAATTGGTAATAATGTTGCAGCTCATAGTGAAGTCGCTCCAAACAGAAAGACCGACCCTGGTCCTTATTTTGATTGGAGTGGCCTAAGATAAAAATAAAGATAACCTAAAGATACAGAGGTGTACCAAACTTATGGCTAACTATCTTACTTCTTACTTTGAACAAGCGAAAGAGCGTCAGACTGCAGGTGTAGAGCCTTTAGCATTGAATGCAGACTTTACAAAAGAACTTGTTTCACTTCTAAAAACACCTCCTGTAGGTTCAGAAAATGACCTTTTACACCTCTTAAAAGACAGAATCAATCCAGGTGTAGATGAGTCTTCAAAAATAAAAGCTGACTTTTTATATGAAATTGCAACAGGCAAGGCTGTAAGTCCCATTGTTGATAAGAAATTAGCTGTAGCTCTTTTAGGCAATATGAAAGGTGGCTTTAATGTAGGTTACTTGGTGTCTTTATTGTCAGATAAAGAGTTAGCAGCGGACGCTGAAGATGCTCTAGAGCAGACTCTTTTAATCTACAACGCTTTTGATGATGTAGCAACATTAGCAACCAATGGCAATAAGAATGCTCAGTCTTTAATTCAAAAATGGGCTGATGCAACTTGGTTTACTAAAAAAGCTGAATATCCAAAGAAAGTTACTTTAACCGTATTTAAAGTAGCAGGTGAGACTAATACTGATGATTTCTCACCTGCTCCTGATGCCTGGTCACGTCCTGATATCCCACTGCATGCACTTGCTATGTACAAGATCTCACGTGATGACTTAAAGGCTGATATTGAAGGTGTAAAGGGCCCAATCTCTACTATCGAGAAATTAAAGTCAAAAGGCAATCCTCTCTTATTCGTAGGTGATGTTGTAGGTACTGGCTCTTCAAGAAAGTCAGCAGCTAACTCACTTATCTGGCACATCGGTCATGACATCGAAGGTGTACCTAACAAGAGAGCAGGTGGCGTAGTTGTAGGTGGTAAGATTGCTCCTATCTTCTACACCACTTTAGAGGATTCTGGTGCCCTTCCAATTGAAGCTGATGTTTCAAACTTAAACTCAGGCGATGTAGTAGATTTAAATGTTTATGACGGCACTATTACCCGTCATGACACTGATGAAGTTCTTACAAAGTTTAGCTTAAAGACAAATACTCTGTTAGATGAGGTAAGAGCTGGTGGTCGTATTCCTCTTATCATTGGTAAAGATTTAACCTCAAAAGCTAGAAAGTTCTTAAAGTTATCTGAGTCTGAGGTCTTTGCAAAGTCTTCAAAGATTGAAGGTGCTGGTGGCTACACCAGAGCTCAAAAGATTGTAGGTAAGGCTTGTGGCTTAGAAGGTGTACGTCCAGGTCAGTACTGTCAGCCTGTAATTACAACTGTAGGCTCACAGGATACCACAGGACCTATGACAAGAGATGAGTTAATTGATTTAGCTTGTCTTAAGTTCTCAGCTCCAGTTGTAATGCAGTCATTCTGTCATACTGCAGCTTATCCAAAGCCTGTTGATGTTAAGACTCATCACACCTTACCTCAATTCATCCAAAACAGAGGCGGTATTGCTCTGCACCCAGGCGACGGTGTTATCCATTCATGGTTAAACAGAATGTGTCTGCCTGATACTGTAGGTACCGGTGGTGATTCACATACCCGTATGCCATTAGGTATCTCATTTGCAGCAGGTTCAGGTCTTGTAGCTTTCGCAGCTGCAACCGGCATCATGCCACTTGATATGCCTGAGTCTGTATTGGTTCGCTTTACAGGTAAGAGAAAGCCTGGCATCACCTTACGTGATCTTGTACATGCTATCCCTTATTTTGCAATTCAAAAGGGCTTATTGACAGTTGAGAAGAAGGGCAAAAAGAACATCTTCTCAGGCAAAATCATCGAAATTGAAGGTCTTGAGGATCTGTCAGTTGAACATGCTTTTGAATTAGCTGATGCTTCAGCTGAAAGATCAGCTGCTGCCTGCGCTATCTCTTTATCAAAAGAGTCTGTCGCTAAGTACTTAAAGTCTAATATCGCTCTCTTACGTCAAATGGCAAAAGATGGCTATGAGACCAAAGAAGCTTTATTAGCCCGTGCTGATGCTATGCAGAAGTGGCTTGACAACCCAGAACTTGTAGAAGCTGACAAAGACTGCTCATATGCAGCTGTACTAGAAATTAACTGCGATGAAATTAACGAGCCTATCTTATGTGCTCCTAATGATCCTGATGATGCTCGTCTATTATCAGAGGTTGCAGGTACTAAGATTAATGAGGTTTTTGTCGGTTCATGTATGACTAATATCGGCCATTACAGAGCAGCTGCCGAGATCTTAAAAGGTCAGAGCCATGAAGTCCCTGTAAGACTGTGGATGACTCCTCCTACCAGAATGGACAGACAGGAGTTGTCAGATGAAGGTCTGTTCTCTATCTTAGGTAAGGCTGGTGCTAGAATTGAAATTCCTGGCTGCTCACTATGTATGGGTAATCAGGCACGTGTTGCAGATAACGCAACTGTAATTTCAACTTCTACAAGAAACTTCCCTAACCGTTTAGGTAATGGTGCAAATGTGTTCTTAGGCAGTGCAGAGCTTGCTGCTGTTACTGCAAAATTAGGCAAGTTACCTACAGTTGATGAATACTTTGAAAACACCAAATGCCTTGATGGCAAAGAAAGTGAGATCTACTCACTGTTAGATTTTAGCAAGTAGTATTTACTATTTTTCTGAAAATCAACCTATACTTGAAAAAGCAGAGTGAGAAATATACTCTGCTTTTTTTATATGATCTCATTTTTGAGAGTTGTATACTATTCACATTGCACAAGCGATGTAATCGTTTGCTATAATAGGAAAAGTTAAGAGTTTTATCTCTTTTTAGTAGATCTTTCTACAATAAAGTTTCGACAATAGATTTTTTCAAAATAAAGTTCTATGTAATAGGACTTTGTAAATATAGTTATTGTTAGGAGTAACACATGAAAGTTGCAGTTTTAGGTGCAGCAGGCGGTATTGGCCAGCCTTTATCAATGATTTTAAAGAACAATTTACCAGCTGGTTCTTCTCTGAGCCTGTTCGACGTAGCACCATTTACCCCTGGTGTTGCAAAGGACTTAAGCCACATTCCTACAGACGTAACAGTCGACGGCTTCACAGGTGACGACCTAACTAAGGCTTTAGAAGGCGCTGACGTTGTAGTAATTCCTGCAGGTGTTGCTCGTAAGCCAGGTATGACTCGTGATGATTTATTCAACATCAACGCAGGCATCATCGCAAACTTAGTTCGCAACATTGCAAAGACCTGCCCTAAGGCATGTATCTGCATCATCACCAACCCAGTAAACTCAACTGTTCCATTAGCAGCTGAAGTATTAAAGGAAGAAGGCGTATACGACAAGCACCGTTTATTCGGTATTTCAGTTCTTGATGTACTACGTTCAGAGACTTTCTTAGCTGAAGAGTTAGGTATTTCAAATCAGCGTATCCTAGTTCCAGTAGTTGGTGGTCACTCAGGCACTACTATCGTTCCTTTAATCTCTAAGGTTATCGGTCACGAGAAGATCTCTCAGAAGAGAATCGAAGAGTTAACCTACCGTATCCAGAACGCTGGTACTGAGGTTGTTGAAGCTAAGGCTGGTGCTGGTTCTGCTACCTTATCAATGGCAACAGCTGGTGCTCGTTTTGCTCTTAAGGTTGTAAAAGGCTTATTAGGCGAGCCTGGTGTTAACGAGTACTCCTACGTTGAAGGCGGTTCAAAGTACGCTCCATTCTTTGCTCAGTGTGTACGCTTTGGCAAGAACGGCTGGGACGAGACCTTAGATTTAGGTACTGTTTCAGAGTATGAGCAGAAGTTAATCGATGAGGCAGCTCCTCAGTTACAGAAGAACATCGAAAAGGGTGTTAACTTCGCTAAAGATTGGCTTGCAAAGAACAAGTAATCTAAAAGAATCATAAGTTAAAATAAACTATTCTTGGGAAGGCAGTTTCTTTTTTTCGCAGATTTTGTAAGTTTTTTATGACATAGTAATCTGCGAACATCAAAAGTCCGATTTAAAAAGTCGGACTTTTTGTTACAGCTGT
>OIXF01000011.1_pt1 | contig 49383 bp, 84 predicted proteins | sample 1587781 | NCBI WGS metagenome assembly OIXF01 (sample SAMN03283294) | human gut metagenome | biome: human-associated habitat; material: feces | host: Homo sapiens | place: Peru | collected 2012 | reverse complement strand
AGGATGTGGACGTTACCAGCGGCGATATGCCCGGCAGCGTCGTGACGCGCGGCACGGTTTACGAGAGCCGTCTGCCCGTCTCCATTACCAGCACCGCAAAGAGCGCGCTGACCGCAAAGGGCTTCTACTTCATCGCCGCCGAAGCCGCGACGGTGCGCCCGTACTGACGAAAGGAGAATACTATGCCGATTCCGTCGTTTGAGAACAATATTTTCGGTCTTATCCCCAAGGAAGAGTGGCTGGATGTTGGCTGCAATGTCACCCGCCCGAATGACCCGGTTGATGCGCTGTTTCCCGATGAATACAGCGAAAACCTTGTGGCGAAGTGGCAGGAGATTGCCAATCAGTACCAGCTTCCCGTGATGGCTGACTTCCACAGCTTCGACAGCCGGACGAAAATCGCCACCCGCATCCCCGTCGATACGCACAGCATTGAAAAGGGACTGATTAAGGTAAAAATTAACCAGTCCGAGAGTATGCGTGCGCTGCTGCGTTCCGGCGTGCAGAACGACGCAATGTATGACTACGTTATCCGCGACGGCATCACGCTTGCCGACCAAGTTGTGACGCGCACGAAGGTTGCGAAGAACGAGGTTCTGGCGACTGGCAAAATGACCATCAAGGAAAACGACCTCGACCTGACCATCGACTATGGCGTGAAGCCGGAGCAGACGGAGTTCACGTTCGATTTCAGCGAGGACGCGGACATTCCTGCGCAGATTCAGTTCGTCGTTGATACCGCGCTGGACGCTGGCACGACGCTGGACACCATCGTAACGAGCCGCAAGGTTATCAACAAGATTCGCGCAAACAGCGCAGTCCAGAAGCGCATCAACGGCACGTTGAGCGAGGGCGCATATGTGAGCAACGCCGCGCTGGATACGTTCCTTTCCACGGAGTACGGCATCAACCGCGTTATCACTAACGATTTGCAGTACGCCATTGATGGCGGCATCGGTGCGGACGGGCGACCGATTCGCACGACCAAGCGCTATTTCCCGCAGAACAAGATGACGTTCATCGGCACTGGCAGCGCCATGACGCGCATCGGCGCGGGCTTGTGGGGACAGACCCCGGAAGAAACGGTCAACACCGCGAACACCGGGCTTAACATCAATCAGTCCGGTCAGCACCGCTATGTGATGGTGTCGCAGTGGGTGGAGAACGACCCCGTTGTTCTTTGGACGCGGGCATCCGGCTTGTTCATGCCCGTTATCTTCAATCCGCAGAGTATCTGGATTGCAACCATCACGGACGCGGCGACGGGGCAGTTGACGGTTTCCTCTGCCGCTGGCACGGGCAAGGGCAACACGACGCTGACTGTCAGCCCCGCGAAGGAATCCAGCTCCAACCTGTACAAGGTGAAAGCTGGCACGACCGCGCCGACTGCGACCTATGGACAGAATGTGCGGACCTGGAGCAGCTGGGACGGCACGTCTGACCTTGCCATTGCGACCGGGCAGAAGGTGACGGTTGCGGAATGCACCAGCGACTACCGCGTGATTCGCTCCGGCAGCGCGACGGTGACGGCGGCGACCTAATGGAGGTGGGAACATGGCTGTGACGCTGGAAATGGCAATGCGCGAGTGTAACAACTTTTTTGAGCGCTGCAAGTACGCAGGGGAGATTCGCATCGCGGGCGGTAAAATCGTTCCTGATGTAGGTTCGCCCTATGTATACATCAGCGGCAGCGCTCGGAACGACGGCGTTCACAGCCTTGTTTCTGGCGCAATGGAGGATGCGGACGGGGAGGAAACTTTCGACGGCACGTTGTGGTTTCTGTACCCGCCGCGCCCGTTTGTTGAGATTGCAAAAGAGTGCGCGGAGTACGAGACGAAAAACCCAACGGGGGCATACACCTCGGAATCGTTCGGGCATTACAGCTATTCGCGGGCGACTGGCAGCAACGGCGTTGTGACGTGGCAAGCGGCATTCGCGGACAAGCTGCGACCGTATAGGCATATGTACACGGAGGTGGGCTGATGGCGTGGACTGATTTTCTCGATGACGCTTGCATCGTTGACAAGCGCACGGAATCCGACGGCATGGGCGGCATCGTTGTCACATGGGCAGATGGCGCGCCGTTCCGTGCCGGATTCATCCGCAACAGCAGCACGGAAGCCAGGATTGCATACCAAAACGGCATCCGCGAACTATTTACCATCGTGTTTTCCGATATGCTGGAACTGCTTCCGAACGACCGCGTGAAACGGATTTCCGACGGTAAGGTCTTCCGCATCACGTCCGACGCGCGGGATATGACAACGCCGGAGCAGAGCGATATGCACTTCCGCGAGGCGGACGCGGAGGTGGTAACTGCGTGATTGACTTGCAGCGGAAACTATACAAGTTTTGGAGCAGCTTCACCTACGAGGGCAAGCCCATCCCTGCATACATCGAGGACGCGGTGCCGGAGGAAGCGTCTTTTCCCTACTTCGCGTTTCAGGTGCAAGAAGGGGACGCATTCGGAAAATCTACAATGATTTGCACGCTGTGCTGTCAAGCGGAAAACGGCAGCAATGTAAACTTGCAGCGTGCGGCAATTCTTGACGAGGTTCGCCGCGCTATTCCGCCGGAGGGAACTGCAATCTATTGCGACGATGGCTTTATCACCCTGTACCGCAATAATAGCAACTTCTTCCGCCTTGAAGTAGACACGACGCTCAAAAGCGTCTGTTACGGGCGGATTTACTACGAAATCGTGACTTACTACACCTAATAGGAGGTAAAAAATGACGACTGGTCTTCGGGCAAGTACATTTGAGAATTTGCAACTCAATGCCGGGATGTTTCTCGCCAATTTTGACTATTCCACCGCCACGGACGCGGCGACGCTGGGCGCGCTGCTGAAAACGGAGCGCGAAAAGACAAGCGGCTCTGCGCTGATTGGCGCAACGCGCGGCGGCGGCACGTTCGTCTGCACGCCCAACACGCGCAGCATCGAGGCGGACGGCAAGCGCGAGGAATGGAAAGGCAGCAGCGTCAACGATGGCTGGACTATCAAGCTGACGACTACCCTGCTGGAAATCAACGCCACCAACCTTAAGCGGTCTTTCGGCACTGCCGACGTAACGGACACGGAGAAGAAGCACACCATCAAGATTCGCACCGACATTAAGGATGCGGATTATATTGATAGCCTTGTCTGGGTGGGCGACACCTCGAAGGGCTATGTGCTGATTGCCATTAAAAACGCGCTGAACACGGCGGGCGCAACGCTGACGTGGACGGACAAGGGCGAGGGCACTATCCCGGTGGAGTTTACCGCGCATCAGGACGGGCTTGAAACCGACGGATATGCACCTTGCGAGGTCATTTTCTTCGACCCTGCTGCCTAACAACACGCGGCAGGGCGCGAACCCTGCCGCACTTTCGTGAATTTTGAGGAGGAAAACGCATGAATACCGCAACCGCATTTGAGCAGATGGCGAACGCCATTCCCTACATCGACAAGCTGGTAAACAGCAAGGAAATGAAAGCCTTTGTGGAAGAAAAGAGCAAGGGCGACGTTGTCGGGCGCGACATCCTGATGAAGATGCTGCCGATTTTGTACGCCAAGCATCCCAAGGAAACGATGGGCATTCTCGGCGCGATGCACGGCAAGACGGCGGAGGAAGTCGCAGAAATGGACTTCACCGAAACTGCCGCCATGATGGACAAGGACACGCTCGATTCGCTGTTTGCTTTTTTTACCTTTGCGCTTCGTCTGGGGTGCATCATGTAATCCCTGTGTTATACAAATACCGCCCGCAAAACGTTCACGCGCTGGGGGTGCTTCTGGCGCACGAAACGCAGGAGGAAGCAAAACGTTGCTACATGGCTAATATGGCGTGGATGACGGTGCTTGCTATTTCGTCGTTCTGCGGCGCGAATCTTGAAATCCCGTCATACAGCGACGTTTTCGGCGAAGAAAAACACGAAACAAAGCAAAAAACAGCAGAGGAAATCTGCGACGATATTATAAACGGACTAATGGCGAGGGGAGGTGCAGAAGATGGCGGAAGCATTTGAGTTGTACGCAAGTTTCAAGATTGATACAAGCGGATACACGCAAGAACTTAATAAAATCCGGCAGGAAATGCAGCAGTTTCAGCAGGAGCTCAATAGCCTTGCAGTGCATCCGACGTTTGACGGTGGACGTTTTCGAGCGGAACTGCAGCAAGCGCAGCAGCAGTCTACGCAAGCGACGGAGGAAATACAGCGTCTGCAGCAGCAAATCCAGTCTTTGCAGCAAGCGGCAGACGGCAACGGTGGTTCGGGCGATTCTGGCGGCGGGGTGCTGAGCGGATTTTTGAGCCAACTCGACGTTATTGGCGATATTGCAAGCGGACAGTTCCTTGCCAACATGGCGGTCAACGGCATCAATAGCATTATCGACGGCATCACGGGGTCAATCAGCGAATCAATCGGACTTGCGTCCGACCTTACAGAGACGCAGAACGTTGTTGATGTGACGTTCGAGGATTCTGCGGACACCATCAACAAGTGGGCGCAGGAGGCGCTGAACGCCTACGGCATCACGGAAACCAAGGCGAAACAGTATACGTCAACAATCGGCGCTATGCTTAAGTCGATGGGCATCGCGGATGACCAGGTAACGCAAATGTCCATGGATATGGCGGGTTTGGCGGCGGATATGGCGTCGTTCTACAACCTCGACCACGACACGGCATTTGAGAAAATCCGCTCCGGTATCTCCGGGGAAACAGAACCGTTAAAATCTTTGGGCATCAACATGTCCGTCGCGAACCTAAACGCCTTTGCGCTCGAAAAGGGCATGACAAAGGCGTTTGACAAGATGTCGCAGGCGGAACAAGCAACGCTGCGCTATCAGTATCTGCTGGAAGCCACGAAGGACGCTCAGGGCGACTTCGCGCGAACTGGGGACAGCTTCTCGAACGAAATGCGCAAGCTGCAAACGAACCTCGACCGCATTAAGACGGAGTTCGGCAAGGGGCTGCTTGGCGTTGTAACGCCCGCGATTTCGCTGCTTAACAACGTGCTGTCTGACAAGTCGTACCAGTACACGACAGCCGAAAAAATCATGCAAGAGCGGGACGAATCAATATACGACGCAAAGGCGACATACGCGCAGTCGCTCACAATCGTTAATTCCATGCGCAACATGGAGCAGGAGAGCGGCGAAGCTGTAAAGGCAACGAAAGCATGGCAGGAAGCCCTCGAAAACCTCAAAAACGTCATGCCGGGACTTTCGCAATACGTTGATTTAACATCTGACGCCATTATGGGCAACACAGAAAGAATTAAACAGTATGTGGATACCGTGAATGGCGTGTCGCTGTATGGTGCACATGATACCGCCGTTACCGATGCACAAGCAGCAGTTGATGAAACGGAAAAACAGCTCGAATCCCTATATGCACGCAGAGATTATCTAAACTCGCTAATTGTGGGGTCTAACGCCGAGGAAGTAAAAGCTGCATATCAGGATGCGGCAGAAAGCGCCTATTCGTCGTTTGTTCGTACCATGTCTGACATCAGCGACTATACATTCGCCGATACTTTGGAAGAGTTTATGCGCGAAGCGCCTGATGGAAGTTCGCAGTACAACGACATCATTAGAGCGCGTAATGGCTTCTATTCTGACTTCCATCATACGTTTAACGACGTGCAAGAAAATGCGTGGGAAATGCTTGCAGAAGCGATGAATCTGCAAACATTCGACACGAGCGGATACGCAACCGAACTTGAAAACGTAAACAAGGAAATCGAAGAAACCAACGATGAGCTGAACGAGAATCAGACCGCGCTTGCACGGGCAACAGCGGAATGGGAAGCGTACAAACGCGCACACCCAGAAGTCGAGGAACAGGTAAAATTCAACAAAGCGGTCGAGGACGAGAAGAAAGCCCTCGAAGACCTTAAAACCGCGCTGATAGACATGGACACCTACCGCGCGGACACGCTGAAAAAGGCGCAGGAATCCTACAAGGGCGTTGCGTCGGGCAGGGGCTACATGGTAACGCACACGCAGGAGGAAATGAAGAAGCTCCTCGATACCGATTACAGCAAGGAAAATGTGCTTAGTTGGTACGGGACGAATGCGGATGCGCTCAATGCCTACAATGATGCAATAAAGCAAGCGGAAGCATCGGGGGTTGACGTTGGCATCTTGCAACAGCTCACAACCTACTCAAAGGAGAACGACGCTTATCTGTCGCGCTTGCTCAACCTAACGCCGGAGGAAATCGCACAGTTAAACGCAGACTATCAGCGGTCGCGTGAAGCTGAAAAGTCCATTGCCGAAACCGCAACCGAATTGTCACTTGCTACGGACGAAGTGTATCAAGCGATGCGAGAAAAGGTTGCGGAGCTTTCTAAAATTTATAACCAGTCGGATGCTATCACGGCGGCAATGGCGGAAAACAAGACTGCATTCTTGGCTGGCATCAACCTCATGAAGCAGACGCTCGAAGAAGAGATTCCGAAAATTAACGCGTTGCTCAAAAGCCTTGGATTTGACACCGAAATCGGGACAAAAATTCCGAAGTATACAACAGATTCTTCTATTCCGACTACCGAAACCCCGTATGACTATCTTGGCGATATCTCCACAGGGTTAGGCAGAGCTGGCATCGAGTACGGAGGGCTTGCGGTCGGCGGACACTTAGATGAATACAAAACCAGAACTACGCCATACGACTTCTTGGGTGATATTTCCACAGGAAAGGGGCGCGCTGCGGATGCACCGCTTGCAGTCGGCGGGCATCTGATGGAATACTGGGCTCCAAATCCCAAAACGAATCCGCAGGAGCTTGCCGACGTTCTTGCCGTCCTCGAAGCAAAGCAGGAAGAGAATCGGCGAGCACGCGAAGGAAGCGGCTACTGGGACAAGGTACAGGAAGCAGCAGATAAAGCATACGAAAACAGGAGGCAAGTAGCGGAAAATTTGACGTTTATCCGCGAGATGCACACAACGCTTGAAACGATGCAGAAAAACTACCTAACCGCACTCAAAGAAAGAACAGCTCCGAACATCACCAACAATGAAAATGGGGTGCTTTGGGTGCGCATCGAGAATCCCGCAGATATTGCAACGGCTGTTTCCGGGCTTCCTCCAACAACAATCCAGAATAATTTCTCCGTTGACGGAAAGATGATTGCGACAGCGATTGCGCCATATGTCAACTCCGCAATAGGCGGGATAATTCGCTCTAACCTGATGTTTAAAAAGTGGGGTGATTGATAATGCTTACGCGCTATCGCGCGTGGATGGGGGCGGAAGCGCTGGAAGATATCGACCCGTCCATCATCATCATCGACATCTCGGAGGACGCGCCGAATGAAGCCGTGACGACCGAAGCACGCCCGGGCGGGGGAATGTACCTCACCGGGCAGCTTCGGCAGTCCATCACGGTAACAATTGCCGTTGAGATTCACGAAGCAAACACAATCCACAGGCAGCTTGTCCTCGGTAAAATCATGCGCTGGGGCAGCGGTGGACATTACCTGCGCACGTCATACCGCCCGGACCAGCGGTTGTACATCGACAGCATCGAGGCAGCGAGTGTTTCCGCGCTCAAATGGACGGACACGCTGGAAATCAAGCTGACGGCATATCAGCGTCCATGGTGGGAAGAAGCAACTGTTTCCAAAATGGAAACAGTTGAAGCAAGCAAAAGTGGCATCCTGACGGTTTACAATCGCGGGGACGTGCCGTGTCCACTTGAAGCGGTTTTTGTGGCAATCGACCCGCTGACAAACGTTGCAATCAGTTGCGGCAGCGAAAAAATCTCGCTGACGAACATCAGCGTAAAGACTGGCGAGGAAATCCGCATAGGACACGACGATAACGGCATCCAGCAAATCACAGCGGCAGGGCAATCCGCGATGGGCAACCGAAACGGGCAGTCCGCCGACGAAATCACGCTAAAGCCCGGAATCAATAAGGTGTCGTTCAGCGGCGACGGGCTTTTGTCGCTGACGGTTACTGCAAGGGGGCGGAAATATTAACTACAAAGCATATGGCACACCGCAGGAAGTAACCCTAACGTCCAAAATAAAATGTCGTGTTGTGGTAAACCCTAATGTGGAAAATCCCACTGGTTGGCAGCTTGAGAAAGGCTATCCAACAATCGGTAGGAAAAAGGTTACTTTTCCGGTTGTTCTTCCAGCCGACGCAGTAATCACATCCGCACGAGTACACGCAGATTTTCGGCGCGACCTTTGGGGCAATCAACAAAAGCAGGACGTAAACGATGTACACGTTGACGAGGCAGGATTTGCGACAGTAACACTTCCTGACGGAGCAAGCACCGTGTCCCTTACTGTAACACTATCCTTCCAAATGTGGGAAAAAGTTTACACGGATACGGTTGAGCGAACTTTTAACGTAGACGTTAGCAACATTTACCTCACAATCGACTATGTTTCAGGCATCATCCCCGACCCTGACGCAAGCAAGGCATACACAAACAATGTCCGTTTGCCGCGTCTGCTGGACAAAAATCTGCGGGAAATCAAGCGCTTGCGCCCGTCCGCGTTGTCCTTGTCGCTGTCCCTCAACGACATTTCCACAGCGAGCATGACGCTTGTGGACGGCACATGGATGGACGCAACACAGTTTGTGGAGCTGTACCACATCGGCGGCAGCGTCGGCATCTTCCGCCTGCGCTCTGACACTCAGACTTTCCGCAACTACGCAACGCAGGAAGTCAACCTCGACCACGCCATTTCCACGTTGATGGACGGGCTTCTCCCGGAGCAGCTGAAAATCGGCAGCGCATCCGTTGACGCGGTTGATGTACTGGCGCAGCTTCTCACCTACCAGCCGGAGACGCGCTGGCAGATTGGAACGTGCGAGTTATCGCAGCATCTCACATACGATTTCGACGCGGGGACGAACATCTGGACAGCAATCAACAACGTCAAGGACTTGTCTCCCGCTGAAATGAGGTGGCAGTACGACTTCTCCACCCATCCGTGGACGCTCAACCTCGTTAATATGCCAAACACCGTCTCCTGCGAAGCGCGTTTTAACGGCGCGTTGACAAGCGCAACCGTCAGCACCGACCGCGACGACCTTGTGACACGGATGTACGCATACGGCAAAAACGGCATCACCGTCGGCACGGTAAACGATGGCAAGGACTACATCGACGCGGACACCATCGAAGAGTGGGGCATCGTGTGCGGCAAATACTCCGATAACAGCATCACGGACAAAAAGACGCTTTTGGAGAACGCACAGAAGGAATTGGACAAAAAGAAGAACCCGCCAATTTCCATCGACGTTTCCCTTGTGGAGCTGTCCGCGATTACCGGCTTGCCCTACGACCATTTCCGGCTGGGGAGCATCTGCCGGGTTGCAATGCCTAAATTTGGGCGTTGCTACGACGAGCGCATTCTCACGCTCAAAGCGGACAACGTGCTGCTTGAGCCGCAGAAGGTACAAGTCACCATGTCGACGGAGGGCAAGAGCATCAGCGGCATCATCGAGGCGCTGGGCGGCAAGAGTGGACTTATTTCCGCCGGAACGGAATAAGGAGGACGCATGAATGAGTTAAATTATACTTGCAATCTGTCTGCCGGGTTGCGGATGACACCGCTCAAAGCGGCGCTGATTCAGGGCGAGGCGAACGCCCACACGCTGAAAATCGCGTTTGAGAAGGATGGCGCGGCGTACAGCATGGATTCGAGTGCAACGATTGTCGGCAGTTTTATCCGACTGGACAGTGTTGCAAGCACGGACGATAACCCGACGATTCTTCTTCAAGGCGCGGTCAACGACGGCGTGGCATCTGTAACGCTTTCCGCCGCTTGCTATGCTGTTGTTGGGCGTTTCCGCCTGATGGTCACGGCGACGGTCGGCGAGGACACGACGGCTATCTTGTGGCTTGAGGGACGCGTGGCTGCGGGGGCAACCGGGACGGTGTACGACCCGGAGAACGTTATGCCGGACATCACAAAGGTGCTGGCAAAGATGCAAGACTGCACAAACGCCGCAGCAAACGCGAACGCAGCGGCAGAAAGTGCGACATCCGCAGCACAGCAATTTCTGGGCAAGTACATTACGGACGGAGAGAAATTGTTGCTTCTGGAACTGCTGCAAATGGGTGCATATCGCTCAAACACCGCAGCACAAAACTACAGCAAACTGTATGCAGCGTGGAAAGACGACGTATCAGCGCTTGAAGAGCAACGTCCCCGAATCATCAGCGTTGAGGCAGCCAAAACAACAATCGCCGTCGGCGAGAGCGTGACGTTTACAATAACGCAGAAGAACGCGGCATCAATCCGTTTCCTTGTGGACGGCACAGTAAATGAGCGCATTTATGACGTGCAGCAGGAAACGATAACGTTCACAAAGCAGTTTCAGTCTACCGGGAGCGGAACGCGGATTGTTGCATTCCAGGCGGTTGACGCAAGCAGCAATGTCGGGCTTGAATCTGATGGCATCATCATCACAATTAAGGAGGCGGCACAGAATGGCGTGGAATCTAATCCGCAGGAATAACGGCGAGACTATCCACACGGACTATGTTGAGTGGATGTTGGATAGCGCCGCCGACATCTCCAATGGCACAGAGCCGGGGAAGTCGGGAAGCATCGGCAGTTTGGCGTACACCGCCGGATTCGGCGCGATGTGGCAGAAGGACGCGCAGGGCGCGTGGATTAAGATTGGAGGTGGCAACTAATGGTTGATGCAAGCACGCTTGGCATGATTCTGTCGCTCTATGGCGCTGGCGAGAATGGCGGTATTCCCACGGCGCTGGTGACGGACAAGACGCTGACGCTGGAGAACCGCGCCGCGGACGCAAAAACTGCTGGCGACGCTATCCGCGCGGCTGCGAATACTGCCAACACGCTTTCCGCGCGCGCAAATGTGTTGTCTGGCAGCGTGTCCGGCGCGTCGATTACCACGACGGATTCTTTCGCTGCGCCGTTTGTCGGACTGCGCGTCTGCGGCAAAAGCACGCAGAACGGCGTGCCGACCCCGACCGCGCCCGTGCCGATTGTCAGCGCGGGTGACGGCAGAACGGTGACGGTCACGGTGTCGGATGGCGCGAACAATTCGCAGACGCTGACGCTGCAAACGCCGAACGCGCTGCCGGGAATCCCGGTCACATCCGGCGGGAACTACACGGACGAAAACGGTCAGCAGTGGGTCTGCGACGAGGTGGATTTTGCGCGCGGTGTGTATTTGCAACGCATCACAAAAATCAGGGTAACATCATCCCTCAACTGGCAGACGTCTGGACAAAAGGTTGATAGATACTTTGCTTGGTTCGCTGGCACTTCTGCGACAAATGTTCTTTGTACGCACTTTTCAACCACCGTAGGTTCGGAAGTTGTCGGCGGCGCCATCGCAAATCAAAACAATCTTATCGGTTTTGCATACGCCCAAAAAGGCTCTTCAACCCTCGACGAGTTCAAAGCATTCCTCGATGCGAAAGAGGTATATGTTTGGACATCGCTTGCAACTCCCGTCGAAACCGCCCTTTCATCCGCCGAAATCGCCGCGTACAAGGCGCTGACCACCTACGCCCCGACGACTACCATCAGCGTTACTGATGGCGCTGGCGCAGAAATGAAGTATCAGCGCGACGTGAATATCGTAATCAAAAATCTTGAGGATGCGATTGCATCCATGACGCAAAATTAAGGAGGTATCTTTATGGCAATTAACAGCAAAGCTCGGCACGATTTGACGCTGCGCGCAATCAAGCGCGAGATTTCCGCGGGGCGCGATGTGGCATTTTGGCTCGATAAGGCGTACACGCACCTCGACAACGGGCTGCTGACGGAGGACGACATCGCGGAAGTCGAGAAGCTGGCGCAGGCGTACTATGATTCGCTGGACGCGGCGGAAAATGGTGGAGAAAACACAATCTAAGTTGCAATTAAGTTGCAATCTTGCTGCTCAGCGTTTCGCAAATGCCGATTTTTCGGCATTTTTAAGTTGCACGCAAGTTGCAAGTTAGTACCAAGTTAGTACCAAGTTAGTACCAAGTTTGAGGAGGTGTCATCATGCCCAAAATCGCAGTATCCGCCATTCTGGGCGACTTCCAGCGGATGCTTGACGAGCACTGGAAGTATACGGCTGGTGCAGCGGATGCGGGGAACGTTGACTGCTCCGGCGCGTTTGTGTGGTCATATCGTCAGCACGGACAGCACATCTACCACGGAAGCAACCGCATTGCGCGGACGGAAATTGTTGAGCTTGTCCCAATCTTCGCCGCAAAGCCCGGAATGGCAGTTTTTAAGTGCCGGAATCCTGGTGATTCGCGGTATGCCTTGCCGTCTGGCTACAAACAGGGCGGCAAATACTACAACGGCGATTTGAGGGACTTTTACCACATCGGACTGATGGGGAAGGACGGCAAGGTTCTCAATGCGCAGAGCAGCGCAACGGGCTTCGTCGCTTCACCCGTCAAATCGTGGACGTGCGCAGGACACCTCAAAAAAGTCGAATACAAGGAGGATACACCAATGGTGGATGATAGCAACGATGTTATCTGCGTTGGACGTGTGACAGCGCAGAGCGGCAGCACGGTCAACCTTCGCGCAGAGCCGAGCAAATCCGCAAAGGTGCTGGAAAAAGTAAAAATCGGCACGACTGTCAACGTCATCGGGAATAGTGGCGGATGGCTTCACGTCGAGACGGAGACGAATCAGGGCTACATGATGGCGGAGTTTGTCGATGTGGGTATTTCCCAAACGGAAACACCCACGCTTGACGAGCTTGCGGAACGCGTCGAGAAGTTGGAAGCCCGCGTCACAGCGCTGGAAGGTGGTGTCGGCTAACATGGGAAACCTCACCGCTGATAAACTGATTCTGGCGCTGGGCGTGATTCTCGTTCTGCTGGGAGCATACAATACATTTTATACCGCGCGAAAAAATGCGCGGGATGAACGCAAGAGACAGGAGCAGCCAACAAACGCGCTGGCATCCAGCGTGTCAGACATCAATCGCAAGCTGGACACAGACAAGCGCCGCCTCGATGGGCACGAAGAGCGCATCGGCGGCTTGCGTGACGGACTGATGGTGACTTGCGCCGGAGTACAAGCACTTTTGGAGCATGAGTTACACAACGGCAACGCCGACGAAATGACGGCGGCAAGCAGGGAAATTGATAATTGGTTGAGGGGCAACGCCCTAAAGGGAGGAAATGCAAAATGAGTGAGAATTTGAAGCGTAAACTGACAAGCCGCAAGTTCTGGGCGGCGGTTGTGTCCTTTGTGACCATGCTGATTATGGCATTCGGCGTGGCGGATGAAACCGCAACGCAGGTCGGCAGCATCATCATGGCGGGTGCTACGGTCATCGCCTACATCATCGGCGAGGGCATGACGGACGCGGCGAGCGCGGGCGGCGTCACCAACATTAACGGTGCAGATGTGCTGAAAGCCATCGAAATTGTGGACGAAAAGGGCAAGAACGCACCGAAGGAGTAAGGGATGAGCCGCGAAGTCGTATGGACAAAAGCGGTTGTGGATGCTTTCGTTGACGAAGCCTGTTTGTCCGAGGAAGAAGAACTGATTATCAGGTCGCGGGCGAAGGGCTGGACACGCACAAAGCAGTCGATAAAGTACAATATGAGCATTCGCAAGATTGACTATATTATACATACGCTCAAAATCAAGTACGACGAAGCGCAGAAATACTCCGAAATTTTACCCAAACGGAATATAAAGAAAGCCGGGACGTAATGTCCCGGTCTTTTTTAGTTGCGCTCTACACTTGCGCCTGACGCTTGCACTCAACTTCAAGTTCTGGATATACTTCCGCGATTTTCGCAAGTGTTTCAGTTTTTAGGCGCTGGTACAGCGCTTCCTTGCCGATAAGCCCGAAAAGGTCAATCAACTTGTCGTCATACTCGCAGAGATTATGGCGGACAAAATTGACCATCCAGCGTTCCAGCGTCTCGGTGTTTGGGGTCGCCATATCCACATTGCCGTGTTCGAGAAACCATTCTTGCTTTGCGTTCAGCGTCGCCTCTTCCAACACGGGAATATCCCAGCGCGTAACGTGGATGGATGCAATGAGATTATCGGCAATGCCTTCAGCGTTCTTGCGTTTCGTTTCGACGGCTTTTGCAGCAGCCGCTTTCCGTGCGGCTGCTTTCGCCGCCATCGTTTGGAACTCCGGCGTCTCCATGATGGCACGCACATCGTCATCGCGCCACAGTTTCATGGGAGATGAGGACGCATAATGCGGATTCCGCTTAAGGATGGGCGGCGGAAGCAGCTTGTCTATCAGGGACTTAGTGAAGCCCATAGACAAAACGGTTGTTTGCGAAATGAGCTGTTCTTTGTGCTCTTCTGGCATTTTATTGCTTACTCCTTTTGGTTTTCCTTGTCTTGCTCGATGAGCGGAGCGAAATACTTCTTTTCTGCTTCTTTTCTTGCGCGGACGGCAGCTTCTAATGTGGTAAATTTGCCTAAATTTATTTCGCGCCCACGCACGACAATTCTGGCTCGATAGCAATTGCCCTTGATTGATACGCCAGTGATGCCGGAAGTGTTAGTTTTTCGTAATTTTCCGCTCATAATATTGGTGATGGTGTTGATGTTTGTGCCGAGGCGATTTCCGTTTGCGCCAGCTTTTATTCGTTCTGCCGCTGCCTGCGCAGCAGAACAGCCGCAATCACGGCGTGTTTTAAGCTCTGCGCAATTTAAGTAGCACTCGCCTCCGCAATCGCATCGGCAAAGCCAACGACGTTTTTGCCTGTCGTAGCGGATAGCAGTTAACATTCCAAAACGTTTCCCGGCGATGTCGTTAAATGACGCTTGCGGTGTGACTGCAAGGCTTTCCGTTCGAGCAGCGATTCTGTTTCTTCCGCACCCGCAGCTCGTAACAAGCCCGCTCCGCAAGTTGCCGGCTAATATGTCTTTTTCGTTGCCGCAGTCACAGCGACAATGCCACATTGTACGCTCTTCCCCTTCGACGCGGGAAAGAACGGTCAATGCACCGAAACGTTGACCAGTCAAATCGTCGTATTTGCAGAATCCACAACTCGTTGTATTTCCGCGAAGGAGGTCTTCCCCAAAAACATCTTTTTCATTGCCACAATCGCATCGGCAGTGCCATTTTGCCTTGCCGTTCCCAGTAATTCGGTATAGGGCTATCAAAGAGCCAAAACGTTGATTGGTCAAGTCTTTGCTTCCACGGCATCCGCAACTGGTTCTGTGTCCGCGAATCAGGGTGTCGCTCAAAACATCTCTCTCAATTCCGCAATCACAACGGCAACGCCACTTCGCCTTCCCTTTCCCGTCAAGCCGATAAAGAGCAGTCAGCATCCCAAATCTTTGACCCGTCAAGTCTCTGTGTTTTCGCTCTATCGGCTTGTTTGTTGCACTTTCCTGATAGTTTTGCTTCCTTTGCTCAATCAAATCATGTACGTCGGAACGGTCTAACGCAGTCCAACCGTTCTTTAACGTTAATTTCTTCCCGTTTCTCAACCCGCAACGTATAGCAATTATTTGCGAAAACATTGCCACAGCCGACCGTGGGTTCTCGGAAAAATCCTTCCGCTCTCGCAAAAAATTAAATAGGCTTTTTGTGTGGTATATTCTGCCGTCCGGGTCAGCAATTGTCCACTCAATTTGTCCGCGTTTGTAGTTTCGGACATCGCTAAGGCGTTTGGGGTGCGAATTTCCGTTTGCGTCGTAGATATACTCCTGCTCCATTTCCGGTCCTACAATATCAACCAGCCGAAACTCGTCGAGCGGGACAGGACGCGCGATTATCCATCCATTTTTTAGAGTAACAGGCGTTCCTTCTTCGCTTGCTTTTTTTAAGCCGCACTTAAAATAATAATATGGTTCACTTCCAACTTCAAAATAACCACATGTTTGCAAAAAATGTCGATACCGTTCGCCGATGACAAGATGTTCCTTGCCATCGGGTGACTTTATTCTCCACCAATGGATGGACTGCGCCATATCATCATGGCGGAAAGTATTAGATAATACAACCCAACCACCTGCGAATGTACACAGCCGTTTTCCCGGTTCTTTTTTTTGCAAAAAGTTGTATGCCGTCACATATTGAGTAGCGGGCTTTGCAAACCATTCTGGATGCGCAAACATAAACTTGCGCAATTGATTTGTGCGGTATATTGTGCCGTTAGGCGCTTGAATCGTCCAAATGCTGTTTTTTTCCAAAGAAAATCACCTTGCATCGTCCCTCCCCACCTGCGATGCCGCCGATGGGGAGGGGAGATAGAAAACCTTAATGCTCCTTGTCCTCTGCAATCTCCGTCACGCGCACAACGCGCTCTTCACCTTCTGCAGCCTCATCATCCAAGAAGTCCCCACGGAACCTCTCCCAGTCTTCCGCCTGACCGATGCAGTAGTCAACATCTTCCACTTGCATCGCGTCCGTGCCTTCGCACCCGTCGAAGAAGTAGGGAGCGTAGTCACTACCGATATACCGCTCCTTGTTATCGTCCCACGTCAGCATCTCAATCTCAACCGTGCGCTTGCCATCAGTCAACTTCATAATTCTTACCTCTTTCTGTCGGGGGGTTTTTGTTTTGTACCACCATCCTGACATGATTTATTATAGCACAGGTTGCGCAACTTGTCAATACCTTTTCAAGATTTTTCGCAAGTTTTTTGCGCTCTTTCCGCAAGCCACTGCGATAGGGCAAGGCGGACAACCGCCGAATCACTTAGCCCAATTCGCTGCCCAATCGCCTTAATTTGCTCATTCTGCTCGTGCGTCACAATTACGTTTTTGACAATGCGGTTTCCATCTTTTTTCAGCATTTTTTGTTCCTCTTAGTTTTATTCTTTCATCCGCGTCTTCCAGGACCAAAATCCCGGTAATACACGCGGAAAAGTTGCGGGTTTTCTCCCATTCCTCCATCTGCTCGACAGAATCGAAGTCGTAGTATACCTCGCGGGAATTGCCATTTTCATCGTCCGTCAGCCGCCCGACCGCCTCGCAGTACGGACAAAAATAGTCGCCCAAATCATCATCCCAGATTGGCGCAGAGACGTGACAAGCAATATTCTCGTCCAGCGTGTAGATAGCGCCATTATATGTTATCTGTAACCCTTCTGTCCCTTGTAGGCTGTAATCTCTATCGCCGTATGCCATTTTACCCCTCCGCCATCAACCGAGGACGACCTGCGGCAGGTAGTTGCCGGTCTCGCGGTCGTAGTGCATCAGGGTCAGGTCAACCCCGCAGCGCACGCAGACCGAGATGACTGCCGCCACGCAAGCCGTCAGCCCAGTCACATAGACAACGAGCGGATGCTCGCCATCCCAGAACTGCATATAGTCGATGTCGTAATCATCGACACCGCCGCAGCACTCGTAGTCAGGGTCTACACCGACGTAGTTGGCGTGCGGTCCATTTACCGAAGCTCGCACGCCAACACGGGACAAAATGAAGTCTTTCGCGATAGAATCCATTCCAGCAAAGTCCGTTGGGTCAACCACCTGAGGAAAAATAAACTCTTCCACAGGCATGTCATGCCGCCCGGCGCAAAGACCGACGACGACGGCATCGGCAGGGAACTGAATCGAAGTAACGTTAGTCATAATATTTCCTTTCTTCTGCCCTCGTAATCTCCGGGGCGGGGTGCTTTTTATCGCGCCAGCAATTCGCCGCTTGTCGTGTGCGTCCACTCAAGCGCGATGTCCTTATCAGCGCCAAGGACAAGGACACCCTCAAAAGCGAGATTGTTTACGTCAGCGCACCATGCGCCAATTGCGCCATCCATGTAGTAGGGATGGGGATGTGCCTGCTTGATGTGGTTTTCCGGGTGCTTCTGGATGTAGGCAGCAAACAGGGCTGCTGCCTCTTCGGGCGTGAAGATTTCTTCACAGTAATTGAGTTTCATTTCGTCCAGCATTGTTTATCCTCCTGCTTATTCTTTTTAGTAGCTCGTCAGCGCGTCAATGATTTTTCGCGCTTCGCTGCTATGCAGCACAGTCCATGCCGCATGATTTTCATAATCATATGGCGTGCTGTTCGCCCTTTGCTCTATCCATTCTGAGACGGACAGCCCTTCTTTTTTGGCTTCTGCCTCGCATTGTTTCCGCCCTTTGAATTGCTCATCACAGAGGCAATTGTGCATGAAGCGAATATATTCAGCAGATCTCACAATGTATTTGTTCCGCAAGTCATCTGCGTACCTGACTTGCTTCGCCGATTTTCCGACGATTTCTGGGAGATGCAGTTCTTCAATTAGAGCCTCCGCCTTCGCAGCGTCCTTCTCCTGCTTCACCTTTGCCCAGCAATCGGGGCAGGTGGTGCAGTTCTCTTCCGCCCACGCCTTCCATTCGTCCGCCATCTTGCGGTTGGAACGGAACTGGACTTTCTCGAATTTCGCGCCACACTTGGCGCAGGTGCATTCCGCGATTGCTCGTGCCATACTCGTTACCTCTTTCTGTCCGGAGTTTTATTTTGTACCTCCCCCTTGACACTAATTATTATATCACAAGTTGTGCAACTTGTCAATACTATTTCAAGATTTTTCGCAAGTTTTTTTGCATCTTTTCAGCGCTTTGTCTGCATTTTCCAACCGTCCGAATCGCCTATACTATAATCAGTAGGAGGTGGTGCGGTGTATATCCACTACAACCCTAATCCGCGCGGCTTGCGCGTCGGGGATTGCGCTGTCCGTGCAGCATCAAAAGCGGCAGGGGAGACGTGGGGCAGCACCTATGCGGCGCTCTGTGCGCTGGGCTATGACTGCGGGGATATGCCTAACGCCAATCACGTCTGGGGACGGTACTTGCATGAGCGCGGATTCACGCGCCACGCCCTGCCGGATACTTGTCCAATTTGCTATACCGTCGCGGATTTCTGTCGTGAGCATCCGCGCGGGGTGTACGTCCTCGGAATCGACGACCACGTTGTGTGTGCCATTGATGGCGATTGGTACGATGCCTGGGACAGCGGCGCGGAAATACCCGCGTATTATTGGGAGAGGGAGGCTTGATGTATGGCGTATGGTTATCCACAATATTATCCACAAATGCCGTATTACAACGCACAGCAGACGGCAATGCCCGACCAGCTTGCGCAGCTTCGAGCAGCGCAGCAGCCGATGATGCAGCAACCAGCGCAGCCGTCAAGCAACGGACTGATTTGGGTGCAGGGTGAAGCCGGAGCGAAAAGCTACCTTGTCGCCAACGGCTCGAGCGTTCTGCTGATGGACAGCGAAAAGCAGACGTTTTACATCAAGTCGGCGGACGCGGCAGGAATGCCGTCTATGCGCACGTTTGACTACACGGAGCGCAACGCGCCTGTAACGCCACCCAGCAGCACACAGGACGCGCCGGATTATGTGACTCGGGACGAACTCAACACGCTTACAAGGCGCCTTGACGCGCTTGAGGGGCGCAAGAAGAAGGGGGCAACGACGCAGGATGAACCCACTGTTTAATGCACTTGGCGGCGGGCAGATGCCCGGAGCGCTGGGAAATTTCCAGCAGATGATGCAGCAGTTTCAGCAGTTCAAGGCGACGTTTCAGGGCGACCCGGAGCAGGAGGTGCGCAAGCTGATTGCCTCCGGCAAAATCTCGCAAAACCAGCTTAATCAGCTTCAACAGGCGGCACAAATGTTTCAATCGTTCCTCGGTTCTTAACTTTGGCTATCATTGTTGCGCAACAATTTAGCATATACTTCAAATTCCGAAAGGAGAAAAAACATGAGTATGACTTCGGAACTCTCCGCTTCTGACGTGGCTCTGCTTTCCGGGCGGAACAGCAACCAGAACGGCGACGGCATGTTCGGCGGAAACGGTGCGTGGTGGATTATTATCCTCTTCCTCTTCGTCTTCTGCGGGTGGGGCAATAATAGCTGGGGCGGCTTTGGCAATCGCAACGGTGGACAGGGTTCTGTCATGGACGGTTACGTCCTCACCTCCGACTTCGCCAATATCGAGCGAAAAATCGACAACGTGAACAGCGGCTTGTGTGACGGATTCTATGCACAGGCGCAGCTCACCAATGGCGTACAGATGCAGATGGCTAACGGCTTCGCTCAGGCAGAACTCTCTCGCGCCAATCAACAGACCGCGCTGATGCAGCAGCTTAACGCGATGCAGGCACAGGCGGCGGATTGCTGCTGCAAAACGCAGACGGCGATCCAGGGTATGAATTACAACCTTGCCACTCAGGCTTGCGACACTCGCAACACCATTCAGAGCGGTGTTCGCGACATTTTGGACAACGCCAACGCTAACGCCAGAGCGGTGATTGACGCACTGACGGCACAGCGCATTGAGGCGAAGGACGAGAAGATTGCAGCGCAGAATCAGCAGATTTTCGGCTTGCAGCTTGCCGCGTCTCAGGCAGCACAGAACCAGTATCTGGTGAATACGATTCGTCCTTGCCCTGTTCCGGCGTATACGGTAGCCAACCCGTACTGCTGCACCCAGACGCAGTATTGCGCCGGGTAAGCTCCAGACAGCTTCCTGCCTGTGCAGGATGAGCCGATAACGGCAACTGAAAAAGCGGCGGGGCGTTGATTGATTCGCGCCCTGCCGCTGAAAGGAGAAAAATCATGGCTGAATATACTGCGGCGGCGGCTCAAACCGTCGCCAATGGCGACAACGTCCTTTTTACTGCAACGCCCGTTTGCGCCACGCGGTGCATCGTCCATCGTGAGGGGTCTGGCATCGTAACGCTACGGGGAATTACCAACGGACAGTGCCGCGCGCGTTTTCGCGTAAACTTTGGCGGCAATATCGCCATTCCGACGGGCGGCACTGCCGGAGCTATCTCTGTTGCGCTTGCAATCGCGGGTGAGGCGCTTCCGGCTTCTACCGCCATCGTCACCCCTGCGGCAGCGGCGCAATACCAGAACGTCAGCGTCGATACCTTTGTTGACGTTCCGGCAGGGTGCTGCACGACCATCAGCGTCAAAAATAACGCTGGCGTGGATATTGACGTGCAGAACGCCAACCTGATTGTCACGCGGGTTGCGTGAGGAAAGGAGAAACGCAATGAAATATCTTCACGAACTTAAAGAAAAACTCTGCGAAGAGCTGCAAGAGATTGCGGAGAAGCAGGACATGTCTGCTGGCGACCTCGAAGCCGTCCACAAGCTGACGGATACCATCAAAAACATCGACAAGATTGAGATGCTTGAAGCGGATGGATACAGCAATAACGGCGGAGACTGGGAAGCGCGTGGCAGCTATGACGGTATGTACCGCGACGACCGATACAGCCGCCGTGGACGCGATATGCGCGGACGGTACAGCCGCCACGACGGCACGGACAAGCGCCTGATGGACGAGCTGGAAGAGCTGATGCGCACCATCGAGCCGGGGAAGCGTGACGTGATTCGGCGGGCGCTGGAAGAACTGAAAGAAGCATAACGGAAAGGGGGGCTGGCTGCGTGGTTACGTTGACGTGGATTGATGGGCAGATTGAGAAGGCAATCGAAGAGGGCAACAATCCGCAGAACATCCGCGATTTGGCAGCGTTGATTACGGTGCGTGAGTACCTCGCCACGCGGTCAGCCCCGAAAGCCGATGCACAGAGCGTGCAGGAATCTGCCGATGACAAGAAGCGCCGGGATGCGGTTGTCCTCATGACGCATAGCGCGGACTTGGACACCGTGCCGACAATACAGCAGGTGGAGACGGCACTGCATTCCATCAGCGTCAACACGCCGGAGGAGCGAAAGCGCGTGCAGGATGCAAAGAAGTGGGCGCAGATTATCTCACAGAAAAACGCTTGACAAGATGCACAGAAACGTTTATAATAATAGTAAGAAGCTCGCCGGAGTACACGAGGGTGATTCACCAGCACGCATAGCGTGCGGTAGTCGTGCCGGGTGATTCTTTCTTTCATCCCTTCCATGCACAGCACTGCATGGAGGGGATTTTTTGACCCCCGTTTTGACTACTTCGTGCGACGGAAAGAGAGTCAAAATTGCGAATTTGGGGATTGCAAAAGCCATGCGCGATAACAGCAGATTGAGCAATTACAAGACATACGCAAACGCAGAGTAGCGAAGAAAAAACCGCTTTCGCTTTCTTCCATGGAAAGCAAACAAAATCCTTAGAACTGTTGGATTCTCAGGGGTTCTCAGACCATTGCAACGCTGCTGACTACCATTTTGACTACTTGGGCGTAGAAGTCAACATACTTTCGACCCTTCTGATGGCGTTTTCTTCCTTTTTTTCCGTGAGATGTGCGTATATCCGCATTATCATCGTCTCATCCTCATGCCCCATCCAGCGCGCGGCAGTTTTAATGTCAACATCCGCATCATAGAGCATCGTCGCAAAAGTATGTCTGCAATCGTGCTGCCTGATTGCCACATTTCTCCCCGCAATTTTTGATAGATGATTTTGGTAACGCTTCCACGCATCGGTCACAGCGCTGAAAGAAATAATTTTGTTATCTTTCGATATTATAACGCTTCCGTGTCGCCCTTGCAAAACATCCAGTAACGGCGGAAACAGCGGCACGTCACGAATACCAGCTTTTGTCTTTGGTACAGTGATAATATAGTCGGAACGTTCGCGTCGAATCGCCTTTCGGACGTGAATCACACCTTTCTCAAAATCAACATCATCATCAATATCGAGCGCAAGCGCTTCTCCGCGCCTAAGTCCTGCATACAACATCACCATCGCGTAAATTCCCATTCTTTCGCTTTCACAAGTGTCTCTGATTAGCTTTATTTCCCAATCATCAAGATTACGGTGCGTCCCTACTGCCCCCTTCTTCCGCCTAACGTTCTCGCAGGGAGAAATTGCAACTATTCCATCATTCTTGGCAGCGCGAAAAACCGCTCTCGTTGCTTCGGCTATCTTCCTTCGCGTCCCTTCTCCGCGGTCGGAAAAAGCGTTATAAAGTCGCTGTATATCCGACGGAGTGATTAGTCGCATCTCTGTTTGCGGCAGGATTGATGCTATCTGGTTAAGGCGTGAGACATACGCATCATATACATTTATGGTCACCTCGCTCTTGTAAGTCGGCAGCCACTCCGCTGCGTACTCCGCGAACGTGTACTTTTCCCGTGGTTTCCTGCCGTATTTTTCCTGTTTCTTGTACTCTTCACGGGCGGCAAGGGCTTCGGACTGCGTTCGCCCGTAGAACGAAAAGCCTTTATATTTGCAAACATAACGCCCGTCGGGGCGCTTTTTAAGTGTCTGGCGTGGCAAGTGTATCACTCCTTTTCTCTTATTGTGCCGCAAAACGCAGCAAAGTGCCATCGTAAATTGTGAACAAATTGAAAACATTTTGCAAACGCACGGAAAATTTTTAGTCATATTTCGCGGCGCGTCAGCATATGGTATTTCGGTGGGCGGTAAAAAAATATGCGACTGTGGAGAAAAATATGACTGATTTTGATAAAAAGTTTGTTGTTAAAATGATTGTCGAGAAGGTGGAGAAACTGCCGGATGACCTGCAAGCGAAATTTCTCGCGTGGCTGGGAAGGAAAATTTTTGCAGAGAAAATGAGCTGCAAAACACACAAAATTAGAAAATACGAAGAAAAATAAAAAAAGCGAATAGCTAAGCTATTTTTATTTTTGCAGTTTTGCTCCGTAATAATCTTGTAACATTTTTCGTCTTAAAGGTCAAGAAAGGTCAGACACGGATGGTGATTTTAATTTGCGAAAACGCCTGAAATGCAGTGATTTCAAGGCTTTGCACCATCTTTAAAAGTAAATCAGCTAAAAAATAAATAGCTGAGCTAAAAATAAAATAGCTAAGCTAAAAAAATAAATAGCTGAGCTATGTATAAAAAGAAAAGAAATAAAAGGAATAAAAATAAAATAAAAAAAGAAAACAACAAAGAAAAAAATGCGCTGACGCGATTTTTTTGCGGTGGTGGCGGCGGTCTTTTTTTGAGCACCATTTTGCGGACATCCACAGCATGGTCATCTTCGTGGATTCGCGCAGATGATAATTTCGCAACAGACCATTTTCGTGACTTCGCGGAAATGGTGCAGAAACCTTTTTGTTGACATCAACAAAAAGCAGCGGTCAACCGTTTTTGACCACTGAAAAACAGGGGCTTGACAAGACGGGGGCGTGGGTGTATAATCACACTTACTTCTCCGCTTGCTTCCCCTGCTGGTTACGGTTCTTCCTTCTGGTCGCCCTTTTCAGCATCCACCTTGTCCGCCATGCGCTTTAAGCTATCACGTTCCCTGCGCTCCTGACGCATCCGACGTTCCGCCTTCGCGGTGAGGTACTCAACGTAGTCCATCGCCTCACGCACCACGTCATCCGGCGCACCCATCAGCTTGTCGATAATCGCCTCGCAGGTTGCGTCGAGAATCGGGCGGTCTGACGTTCCTTGCGGGTTGTCGGACAGTCCGCACAGGTAGTCGGTGGTCACACCGTAGTATTCGGCAAGGCGGGCAAGCATGGCGGCGGACGGCTCGTTCGCACCACGTTCGTACCCGCTCAATTGAGCGTTCTGGATTCCAATACCTTCTGCGGCAGCTCGTTGGCTGACGCCTTTTTTTTTGCGCAATTCTACAAGACGTTCAGACAAAACCATATATTTACACCACACTTTTTTCTTTCTACCCCCTTGACAATCAGGAGTGAAAGAAATATAATATAGACGTGAAATAAATCTTTCTCATAGTTCAGGAGGTGAAGCCGATGGCGAACCGACTGCGGGAATACCGAATGCGCACCGGGGCAACACAGCGCGGATTAGCAAGGGCTTGCGGGTTGTTCTCATCCAGCGTGAGAATCTACGAGCTGGGCAAGTCCGCGCCGAACGTGTACACCGCTCTTCGTCTTGCCCGTGCGCTCAACACGACGGTCGAAGAACTGTTCGGGGGTGAAGTCGATGGCTGACAAGCTGCGGCACTTTCTCCACATTGCCGGGGTACAAGGAATCAGCGTCGCCGCGCTGTCCGAAAAGTCCGGCATCTCGAAGACAACCATCTACAGATACGCAAACGGACATGGAAGCCCAACGGTTGACGCGATGAAGCTCATTGCCGAAGCGCTCGGATGCACAGTCCGAGAGGCGTTCCCGGAGGTTTACAGCAAAGTGGACGTGCCGACAGTCAACATCACGGACACGCTGCCCATCAGTACGGCAAAGCTGGCGATGCAGTACGGCATGACAACACGCGAGTTTAACCAGGCACTGTTCCGCGCTGGCATCCAGATACAGCGCTCCGACGGCTCTTATGTGGTCGCCGGGAACTTCGCCGACATGGTGACTTACCAGCCAGTCAAAACGGAGCACGGCACGGTGCAGCTGTTTGCCATGTGGACGCTGACAGCGCGAAAGGTGATTCAGTCCTTGCTGGAGGAGCAAGGGATAGTTCCGGCGGCTGGCATGAACGTGGGGTCGTCGGAGCGCCCGACGAGATAGTCAAGGGACACGCCGTAGAAGTCTGCAAGGGCTATCAGCGCAGGCAGTGGAATCTCACGTTCGCCGCGCTCATAGCGGCTGTAAAGCGGCTGTCCGCAGCCAATGATGCTTGCAACATCGCTTTGCTGCAAGTGTCGTTCCAGCCGCAAGGCTTTTAATCTCAAAAAAAATCACCTCAAAATGGGACATGCCCTATTGACATATATGCCAAATTGTCATATAATACAATTACCGGCGCAGAGGGGGGCAAGAAATGAGCAAGCTGGTCGATGCGCTTAATGCGCGCGGATGGACACAGAAGGAGCTTTCGCAGCGAACCGGAATCAGGCAAGACACGCTTTGCAAGTACGCTTCCGGTAAAAATACCCCCAGCGTTCTGGTAGCGATTCGTATCGCCGACGCGCTGGGGGTGGAAGACATCAGGACGCTGTTTTGCTAACGGGTATCACTTGCTAAGATACAAGCAAGTCATATCTTGTCCGGGCTGACAGGAGGCGTAGAAAAACAGATTGCCATCGTCATCGAGGAAAACGAGCGAGTAGTTCAATGTGTCGAAGTCGGCAAGTTGGGAGAAGTCGTCGAGGTAATCTTGCGTCAAAGTTACCTTCGCTGCTTTGCCCTTGTAACCGGCGAACATATCGGCAACATACGCGCCGTTCATCTTCACCATGTAAGCCTTATCCTTCTTGCTGTAATAATAGCCGACGTAGCCGTCCTTCTTTCCGTACACTTCGACGACTTTTGCGAGGAAATCGGCATCCGCGCCCCAAGAGACGTAAACGTTAGAATCAGCGTCAATCGGAACGTCAAAATCCTCATGGACGGTTTCGCCGCTCTTGTTGCTGAACTCACAGTATACGTCGCCGGTAAAGTCGCTCTTTGTGCAGAAGCTCAGCTTGAGATAATAGCCACTTGCCCAATGGCTCACAGTCTCAGCAGCAGTTTCAAAAATGCGCGTGTAGGAATCAACCATGGAAGCGTATTCCGCAACGTCGCACGTCTTGAGCGTCGAGAATACCGGGTGGTAGCATTTAACCTCTATGCACTTTTCCGCCGTATCAGCGGAAAGCGAATAGTAATAGCCGTCATCCGAATGGTCGCCGAACGGAGACATTTGCAGAAAGCGAATGACGAAAGCTTCGTCATCGGTCAGCGCCAGCGCGGGGACGCAGGAAGCCATCAGGCAGCAGAGAACCAGCAGGACGGAAACAAACTTCTTCATCGTGATAACCCCTTTCGTAACTTGTCGCTTTAAGGCAAAGAGTAGCAAAAAAGCACAATCAAGGATAGTGCAAGCATACTCACCGCCTTTCAATCATACGTTAGCAGAGCACGGAGGTGAACCTGACGTACCACGTCAACCAGCCAGACATCGAGAACCGGATGCGATACACCATCACCACGCGTCGGACATCCGCGCGGGATATGCACATATTAGCCGATCCCGGGTATGTGCCTATCAAGACGCACGTTCATCGTTCCGGCTGCGTGACGGTTGTCTGGACGACACAGGCGGAAGCGAAAAAGGCTTTGCGCGAAAGCAACGTCTAATCCGCACAAAAACGCCCGCAGGAGCGCTTGCACGTCAGGATTGGTATTTCCTCACCTGACGGGCTGAAAGCGCTCAGAGAGCCGTTTTTGCCTTTGTAGAGTGTGTGTCCGGGCGCAAACGCGCATCAGGAGCGCGATTTGATGAACTCGATGTACTTCATCACATCCGCACGCTGGAGCGCGGAAAGAGACTTCACGTGTTCCGTCAGCGGGTCGAAGTCGGGCGGCGAGAAGGCGTTCTCATCACGTCCAACGAGTGTATCGAGCGAAACGCCGAGGACATCCGCGATTGCGAGAAGCCGCGTCGGAACGGGGTTGCTTCTTCCAGATTCATAGTTCTGGATTGTAATCTCTGCGACATTGGCGCGTTCTGCAAGCTGTTGCTGGCTCAGCCCGTTCGAGAGCCGAAGCGCAAGCAGAATTTCCGGGAACGGCACGGTGCATCACCTCACTTGCGCGGGTTCGCCCGGACGTATCGAGCGTACCGCATGACTTCTTCCCGGTCAGACGGAGCAAGCGCGGAAATCTCCAAGTAGAGCGTGTCTGTCTCTTTTGGAGACGGCGCACCGTCGCACCCGGCAAGATAATCGTAGGAAACGCCGAAGATATCAGCGATTTTTCCGAATACCTCAACGCTGGGCGAACGCTGGCACTTCTCCAACTGCGTTACGGACGCGCCGGAGATACCAAGCGCATCACCAAGCGCCGCGACGGAAAGCCCTGCTTGCTTGCGCAGCACCAAAAGGCGAGACGCAAATTTTTCTCGTGAAAACATTGAAAACCTCTTGACATCAACGCAAAGTTGATGTATAATGTAAACAAGCAAGCGGAAAACACTTGCCGAGAGTTGATGAGAAGGGAGCAACAATGAGAACCGCATTAAAGCGGGTCAGAGCCTTGCAAGGCTGGTCGCAAGCCGATGTTGCAAAGCAACTTGGAATCACGGTACAGGCTTACAGTCTAATCGAGACTGGGAAGCGTGACCCGTCCTATCCTGTGTTGGTAGCGCTGGAGGACGTATTTCACACTTCCCACAGGGAATTGTTACGGAGAGAGGAGTGACACGGATGCCACACGCAGACCCGGCAGGGTTCGTCTTCGCTGGTTTGAGCATCGCAATCATCGCCGCAATCTGGCTGATTGACGAGGTAGCAACCTACATCGCCGCAGAGCGAGTAGGGCGCAAGTCGCAGAGATGACAGAATCCTGCACACAAAGCATAACACAATGGGATTGACAAAATCAAACGTCTATCCCCAAAGAGGAAGAAAAATCAAATTTTTTTAGCGAAAAACTTTACCTAACGTAAAGAAGAAGGGAGAAAAATTGTCAAACATCCGGGAACTTGCAGAACGACGGGGCTTGAAGATGGCGGACATTGCCCGAATCACGGGAATCTCCGAATCTATGTTGTCCCTGATTGCAAACGGAAAACGGAACGTAACACCGCACACCGCAAAGCAGCTTGCGCCTACTTTGGGCGTGGACTGGTGGACACTCATCGACTAACTAACAGCGCGAAAAGCGCAAAGATAGAAAGGGGTATCACAATGAGCGATGAAGTTATCAAGGTTCGAATCGCGAACCGTCTGCTGGACGAGTACGGCAAGGACATTCAAAACCAGTGCATGGGTGATTGTGTATCGCGCGGTGACGCGAACATGGCGATTTTCGCCATCCGCCAGAGCGCGAAGAAGCTGAAAGCCATGACGCGCGACGAGTTCGCAAAGCTGGGGAACTGGGACTACATCAGCGAGGCATACTGCGCGTATGAAGCCGTGATGGAAGCCCTGCTGTTGGCGGTTAAGTACGAGATGGACAAGACGGCGACGGTCGCTGTCTAAGGGGGGGAAAAAGGGTAATGCTTGTTATTCCGGAAAAGGTCGTGCCAAACGCAGAGGCGCGGGCGGCAATCTGGGAAGCGAACATGGTCAACGATGTGTTGCTTCGCAATGCAACCGAAATCATCCGCAATCTTGACATGGTATGCGACAGCAAAAGTTTTGCAAGCCGCGTCTGGAACGAAATCGTGTACAGTACGCGAGTTGGGCAGAAAGAAAAGCACAAGGAAATGTTCCAGCGGTGCAGCGTCGGGGACGAATGGAAAGACCGCTACTACAACGCGAACGCCGTTTACAGAGCGTATGAGAGCGCGATGGACAAGTTGCTTGCCAAAACAAAGCAATTGAGGGAGGCTAATCAAAATGACTGACTTCCAGCGAGCAACCGGGGTAACGATGCAGCCGGAGGAAGGCAAGGGGCTGCGGTGGTGTCCAATCGACGCGGTTATCGTCAAGCAGATTCGCAACCATCTGGGAGACAGCGCCGCAATGCGGATTGTCTACGACGCAGTTTGCAACATGGCGGGCATCAACACGCCGGACGACATTACAAAGTTGACGTTTGAGCGAGCGTATAGCCGCGCATTGTCAGAGACGGGGCGGTATCAGGCGGGGGAGATTGACGCGCAGGGCAACTTCATCGCGGAAGTAATCGCGACGGCTTTCGCCCTTGCGCCTACTAATATTGTAGCAGATAGGGGGGCTAAGTAAATGCCGGAATTTCGCGGTTATGAGCTGCGAACCGCCAGAGAGCAAGCAGGGCTGCGCTTGTGGCAGGTGGCGCAGGAAATTCACACGTCGGAATCGTGCATCCGCCGCTGGGAGGGAGACGAAGCAGAGCCGTCGCCGGAAGTCATCGACCAGCTTGAAGAGCTGTACAAATGCCCTATGCTGTGGCATCGCTGGATGCTGTCACACAGCGACAGCTACCGTCGGCATTACAGCCCAATTAGCGATACAACAACGATGGGGAGCGTTCTGCGGAATCGGTACGCAATAGAGGATATCCTGCGATTGCAGGAAGCCATTGAGCGCGACGTGAGCGACGACGGAAAAATCGACAACATGATGAACCGCGACAAGTACATCGAGCTCATCAAAAAGGCGGTTGCTTGCCTGTCCGACACGCTTGCCCGCATCGAAAAGCGAGGTGGCGCGAAATGACGCAATACCTTAACACGGAGCGCGTCGCCGAAATCCTCTGCATCAGCAAGGAGAGCGCCCGGAAATTTATGCGCGAAATGCCGCACATCTGCATCGGCGGCAAGGCGCACGAAACCATCCGCGTCACGGTCAGCGACTTTGAGCAGGAGCTGGAGCGGCGCAAGCGTTATCCGACGCAGGAGCAGGAGAACGAGGTCATCCGCCAGCGCAAGAAGCGCAATGACCTTGTAGCGCGCGGGCTGATGAATCCTGACGGAACAATCGCCCGGAGAAGGGCATAAAAAAGCGCCCGTGACGCGGGTACAAAGCGCATCACGAGCAGACAGAAAGGGTAATGTGGCGGTTAAGCCACTGCCATTCTACCACAAAAACGAAAGGAAGTCAACATATATGGAGCAGTTCATTGACGAAATCGAGGAAAACGAGCAGGAAGAACGCGCGGGGTTTGTCATCGACAACGACCAGAAGGCAGACTGGGCGGTTCGCCGTATCGCGGAGCTGGAAGCCGATACGCAGAAATGGAAGGACTACTACAAGGCGCAGAGCGAGCGCGTGGCGCAGTCCAACCAGCAGAGCATTGACTACTTCACAGCGCTGCTGGAAAGCTACTTCGAAACCGTTCCGCACAAGGCGACAAAGACCAGCGAGAAGTACAAGCTGCCGAGCGGCGTTCTGGTTCGCAAGGCGCAAGCGCCGGAGTACGAGCGCGACGATGCGCAGATTATCGCGTGGTGTGCCGAGAATGCGCCGTCCTGCGTTGAGAACGTGCCGAAACTGAAATGGACGGCGCTGAAAGGGCTGATTACGGAGAACAACGGACAGGCGATTGATGAGTTGACGGGCGAAGTCGTTCCCGGAATCAAGATTATTCCGCGCGACCCGGTTTTCGCGGTGCAGAAGGGGTGAGTTTCGTGGCAAGACGCTGCTGCCTGTGCTGGGCATATCTGGATAGCGGGGAGCGCTGTGACTGCGGATGCAGCCAGACGGAAGAAGTGCCGCGCGGGTGCAGGAAGCCCGTGCGGAGGGTTGATGAAGCCAGCCGAACGGGTGAAGATTGGCGCTGGGAGAAGCGCAGGAACGACCAGTATCAGAGACGGAACGAGTTCTGACAAGAGGAGGACACGATGGAAACGTGCTTGGAGTACACGGACAAAACGATGTGGATTTCTACGGATGAAAAATGGTTTATCACACGCATCATGCGACTGCGATACGAGCACCCGGAAGAAGTCGAGATTGTAAAAACGCCGCAGGAAAATCACGGTTGCCTGTATTGTAAAGTCCCGGCGAAGTGGCTGAAAGTTTCGCCGCCGAAGCGCGTAAATATGACGGATGAACAGCGGAAAGCCGCCGCCGAGAGAATGAGAAGCATGATAGGGAGGAAATAAGTCATGGAAAACGGGCAGATTTACGCAGCAATCAGCGCGGCGATGGCGGACATTTCCGCAATCGGCAAGGACAAGTACAACCAGCAGCAGGGTTTTAAGTTCCGCGGCATCGACGATGTGATGAACGCCTTGAAGCCCATCCTGACGAAAAACAAGATTTTCACTGTTCCACAGGTTTTGGAGCAGACGCGAGAAATCAAGGTAACAGCGAAAGGTGGAGAACTGCGGTACAGTCTTCTTAAAATCGCGTTCCGCTTCTATGCCACCGACGGCAGTTTTGTCGAGGCAGTGACGCTGGGCGAGGGCATGGACAGCGGCGACAAGGCAAGCAACAAGGCAATGGCGATTGCCTACAAATACGCGCTGTTTCAGGTCTTCTGCATCCCGACCGAGGAAATGACCGACCCGGACAGCGAGAGCTACGAAACCAAGCACGAGCAGCCGAAGAAGCCGGAACAGCCGAAGCCGCAGCCCAAGCCAGCAGAAAACCAGACGGAAACGCCGACGAACTACATCATGCGTGAGTGCAGCAACATCGGCATGGATACGCAGGAGTTGAGCCGGGTTCGCGCCGCGCTGGTGGAAGCGAACATTGTCCGCAACATCCCGACGAAAGAGATGACGATGGCGGACGCAAAGGCGCTGATGGACGCGGTGAAAGCCAACTTCCGGGAGGCATCGTGATGAATAGAGCAGAACGCAGAAGAGCGGCGCGAGACATGACACACGCCACATCGGTTATCATGCGAGCGCGGGGGGACTACGAACGGGAGTATGAGCGCGGAGCGAAGGACGCGGAACGTCATGCAATCAAGATGATTTTCGCCGCGATGTGCCTTGCGATGAAAGAGGAGTTTGGTTTCGGCGCACAGCGGATTCATCGGATGCTGACGGCAACGCAAAAGTATCTTCAACCCGGCGCGTACTTCACAACAGCAGAATTGGTTGATGATGTGTTGGAGAAGACGGGCATCAGGCTGGATTTCGACGACCCATTTGATATGGTGGAGCGAATTGAGAAAGGGGAAAAGCAATGAATGTAGTCAGCAACGTTGAAATCATGGGGCTTGTGTCGAGTGTAAAGGCAAGCCGCTATCCGATGGCAACCGACACGGAGAATTGCAGCGCGGAAGTCACAGAGCGGACAATGGCGCTTGCCAACTGCCAGACGGGGAGCGGACACGACCAGTTTTTGACGGGAATCGTCGTGCAGTTCGACCTCACGTTTACAATCAAGGCGTGGGTTGAAGCCGAGCGGTATCATTTTCTGGACTTTGTTTCGAGCCAGTCCACCATGCACCGAATTATGAGCATGGACATCGACAAGCAGTGCGTTCCATACGTTCGCCGGGAGGCAATCGAGCTTGTGGAGAAGCTGATTACAGAGTACAATGCATCTCACACGCCGGAACGGTATCTTGCAGTTCTCTATAACGTGCCTGTTGGCTTGCGGCTGACGGCGCGAATGACCACCAACTACCGGCAACTCAAAACGATTTATCAGCAGCGCAGGAATCACCGTCTGCCGGAATGGAGGGCGTTCTGCGCTTGGATTGAGACGTTGCCGAGGGCGGAATTTATTACAGGAAAGCGAGCTGACGCAAATGGCTGAACGTGGGGAAGCGTATCGCGAATATCAGCGGGCTTACTATCAAGCGCACAAAGAAGAGCTGCAAAAACGGCATCGTGAATATTATTGGGAAAACAGAGAACAGCAGCGGAAACGTAATCGAAAGCATTACTTAGCGCATAGAGAAAAAATCTGTAAAGTCGCACGGGAACGTTACTACAAACGTAAAGCAGAACGCATGGAGAAAGGGGCGGAAAAGGATGCCTAATGAAGAGTTTATGCCGCGATGCCCGTACTGCGACGGTGAAATGAAATGCGTTTTCCTCGACACGGCAAGAAGAACCGCACGGCTTCGCTGCCCGACGTGCGATTCAGAATTTCCGCCAAGGGAGGAAGAAATGACGATGCCGACTAAGCAGCGAAATCGCGTTCTGACGTTTGCCGAAGCAATCACGCAGAACCAAAAGACGGCGCGTGTGTGGCTGGAACGTCGCGATAACAGCTCGATTCTCGCGTGGTTCAAGATGGGCGGAAATTTGTGGCAAGTCATTCCTTGCTACAATCTCGGCATTGGTTCGTTTTTTGTCTATCCCACCGCTTACGGCACAAAGTGGCGGTGCTGGGAGAAAGAGCCGACACGCGAAGAAACAAAACGCGAGCCGTGGAGTGAGCCATGATTGCGACAATAGGCAAAGTCATCGAGCAGCCGGGCAGTCTGACAATTCAGACTGCCCGCCCCGATGCGGAAAATCTATCGGATACCGTCACGGTGCTATGGCAGGACTGCCGCACAATCAGTCCAGAGCAACGGCGCAAGGCGTGGGCACTGATTGGCGAGATAGCCGCCGCGACTGGATACATCGGACAGAGCGACAAGAGCGACCTCAACACGATGCTCAAGGCGGAGTTTCTGCGAGCGCGAATTGACAAGCTGCAAGCGGAGGCAATCAAGGCATTCAGCCTGTCTGACGTGGATATGACAACCGCGCGGCTTTACATCGACTGGCTTGTTGAGTTTTGCGTGGTCAACGACATCCAGACAAAACAGCCGCTTGTGGAGTATGCGGAGGACATCGGCGCGTATATCTATGCTTGCGTGATGCACAAGCAATGCGCCGTTTGCGGACGCAGACCGTCAGACTTGCATCACTGGGAGCGCGTCGGCATGGGCGCAGACCGCACGGAAATCAATCATATCGGGCTGACTTGCGTACCGCTTTGCCGGGTACATCACACAGAGTGCCACACGATGGCACAGGCGGATTTCGACGAGAAGTACCACATTCAGCCAGTAAAAATCGACGAGAAAATAGCTAAGCTGTACAAGCTGGGAAGGAAAAGCAATGAACAAGTTGACAATCATCGGGAATCTGACGCGGGACGTTGAGCTGCGCACGACGCAGAGCGGCAAGAGTGTCGCCAACTTCACGGTTGCGGTCAATCGCCGCGCGAAACCGGGCGAAAGGACGGAAGCAGACTTTTTCCGCGTTTCCGTCTGGGACAAGCAAGCGGAAACGTGCCAAAAGTACCTTGCCAAGGGGCGCAAGGTGTGCGTGATTGGCAGCGTCAGCGTCAGCACATACAACGCCAACGACGGAAGCACACGCGCGACGCTGGAAGTATTCGCGCAAGATGTCGAGTTTCTGGACAGCGCGAAGCATGATGCACCGCAGACGGCGCATGAGGCGGCTCAACCGCCAGCGCCGCAGTACACCCCGGTATACGATGAGGATTTGCCGTTCTAACGGCGGCTGATGGAGGTAGCAAATGGAGCTTGAGTATGTGCCTGTGCAAGTAGCCATGCGCCGGGAAATCGCGAGACTTTCCGACGAAGAAGCCGGACGTGCGCTTAAAGCCATTCTTGATTATGTGGCGACGGGAGAGGATGTAGAACCGGACGGAAACGCAGCGTTTTTGTACCTTGCGCTATTGCGAGAATGTGAAAAGGTATGCAAGATTCACGAGGTGCGTTCCGCAGGTGGCAAGGCGGGCGGACGCGGTCGTCCGAAGAAAGCAAAGTCCGAAGAAATCCAGCAGCACGAAGCGCCACAGGCATCGCTCAACGTCGAACCAGAGCAAAAGCTCGAAGTACATACCCCTGCACCCTTCATCAGCGACGAAGAAGCCGCAGAAATCCAGCAGGGAACAAACGATGTGCTGGACGAAGCACAACGGCAAGGATTCCCCGACACGACGGCGACGATGGAGACGCTCAACCAGCTTGTGGCGGACAACGGCGCGGAAGAGGTGCTGGAATGCGTCAAAATCGCCGGAGAATCTGGGAAGCCTAACATCCGATACCTCAAAGGCGTAATCAACGGACGCGCGAAAGAAAAACAAAAAGAAGCGCAACGAGAGCAAGCGCGGATTGAGGCGGAAAAGCACCCGATAAGGTTTATCAATAGTACGGATGAAATTGAAGTGCACGAGCCGCCGAAAGTCAAGCAAAGAGATGTATTCCTGAGCTGCGTCAAAAACCAGCAAACGGAGCATCCAGAGGTACGGGTGAAGTTGGAAGAATTAGCGAAAGCGTGGAGTAGTTAAAGATGGACGCATACATCAACGAGGACGCGGAAAAAAGTCTGATTGGGCTGGCAATGCAAGATGCAATCGTGGCGCAAGAGGTCGCCGCTCTGCCTGATGCGCTCTTTGGCTTAAAGCAGATGCAAGCCTGTCAGCGCGGAATCATGCGCCTTGTGAAGCAGGGGAAAAACGTTGACCTTGTGACGCTGGATGCAGAAGTGCAATGCGACTTCCAAGATACCGCCCTCTTGATGCAATGCGTGCAGATGGGTATTTCGCCTGTCATGTCACGGCAGTACATAGCGATTTTGGCAGAGTGCGCGAAACGCCGCGAACTGGCGACGCTGGCGCGAAAAATCCTGCAAGATGTAGGAAATCCGGGCGCGTCGGTGGAATCGTTGCAAGCGGATTGCGCGGCGGCGGCACAGTCGTCAACCGCTGTCAACGACGGGGTTACGATGCACGAAGCGTCGCTCATGCTTGCGAATTCTTTCGACAAGAAGGAGGGCGTAACTTGTGGAATCGCAGACCTTGACGTGATGCTGGGCGGCTTCAAGCCGGGGCAGCTAATCTACATCGGCGCACGTCCGGGTGTCGGTAAAACGTCACTTGCTATCTACATGGCGAAGTACGTTGCGGAGCACGGCGGCGGGGTGCTGCTTGTGTCGCTGGAAATGAACCCGGTTGAAATTGCGGCGCGATTCATGGCGAATGAATCCGGCGTGGACTTGCAGAAAATTTCCACGGGCAAGATGGAGTTAGAAGATTTCGCGCAAATTTCGCCCTGCTATCAGGCACTTGCAGATTTACCAGTTACCATCGAGGAAAGAGCGGTTACACCGCGTCAAATCCGCAACGCAGCGGCGAAAATGAAGGCGAGCAAGCAGGGGTTGAGCCTGATTGTAGTTGATTACATCCAGCTCATGCGAGCCGATGAGAAGTGCGGAAACCGCACGGAGGAAGTCACGCAAATCAGCCGCGAGTTAAAGCTGATGGCGATGGATTTAGGCGTTCCGCTGCTGTGTATGACGCAGTTCAACCGCGAAAGCGAGAAGGGATTCGGCAAGTCGACAAGAAGCGAGCCGGATATGTCACAAGCGAGAGACAGCGGCGCGATTGAGCAGGACGCGAACGTGTTTCTCATCCTGCACGAGCCGGAAGAGCCGCAGGACGCGAACAGCGACAGATGGCAGATGTACCACAATTGCCAAGCGAACGGGTTGACGTGGCAGACGTGCAGAATCAGGAAGAACAGAAACGGCGCAACGGGGCTTGTGCATCTTGGCTTCGACAAGCCGCACATGCGATATACTTGCCTAAAAAAGGAATAGAAGGATGGAAGTCATGCACAAAATCATCATTTTGGAAAGCGAACAGTTTGGGAACATCCGAGTGTTCATCGAAGAGGGAGAACAAAAACTGTGGTTTGTGACGATTGACATTTGTCGAGCGCTGGTCATCGACCCAACAGCGACGAGCCGCCTTGATAAGGACGAAAGAGTTACAGTGCGTTTAACGCATACCAGCTCGAACGGAACGTTCCAAGAACGCAAATTGGCTTGCGTCAGCGAAAGCGGTCTATATGCTCTCGTTCTCGGTAGCAGCAAGCCCGAAGCAAAAACCTTTAAGAGCTGGATTACGCAAGAGGTCGCCGCTATATCAACAAGTTTAGGGGGTAATGGTGCGCAATGTTACTAAAAAGGCTACCTTGTCCGAATTGCGGACGCGAGAATCCCGAAATGTGGCATACAATTCTCGGCGAAAACGGGTGGTGTGTGATGTGCATATGCGGATGGGCAGGGAGAACGAAAAGGACAAAGACGGAAGCCGTGAGAGCGTGGAACAACGACGAAAGGAGAAAGAAGAATGCAGGATTGTAATCTGAAACCGTGTCCGTTCTGTGGAAGAAGTCCTGATGTATACCAAGCTCCAAATACAATGATTTTGATGGGGATGCCGTATTTCGCTGGAGATTGGATCTGCTTATGCCTGCATTGCCAACAGAGCGCTGTTGGAGGGAAGAAGTATTCTGATGTGGTTGAAAAGTGGAATCGCAGAGCGTCGAAATGGTTTTCCGTGGACAAGGTGCTTCCGTCGAAAGAAATGTATGTTCTTGGTTTCGACGAGAAAGAACATTGCAATTATACCAATTTGTATTTTTATACAGATACGCAAGAGTTTTGCGACAAAATGTACCCCGGCAAGCCTGTGAGCATCACACACTGGATTCCGTACCCGGATGAACCGAAGGAGGATTGCGACGATGAGTAAATACAAAAATCTGCCACGTTGCCCGTGGTGCGGATACATGATGCGCCTGAAAAAATTCACGCCAAACGGCGCTGGTTACGAAGCGTATTATCGCTGTACCAACTGCGACGTGGATTCTCCGCATGTATACGCCGAAAGCACGGAAGAGGCAGAAAGCAAGGCATACAAAGCAGCGACAAGTCTTTTTTGCAATCCTTGCAATCGTGAACTGACAATGGAAGAGGTGAGACAAGAACGTCTTGTGTGGTCGATGCTGCAAGATGGTGATTCGCTTTATCTGCTGTGCTGGTACGCGGAAAATGATTTCTTCGACTTCTTCATCGTGCTGGAATCGCCAATGTGGACGTATGACGCGACGCAACCGACAATAATGCAACTGATAAAAGAGCCGAAAGAGCTCACGAAAACGCGGTTTTGGCTAAGAAAGCCGACAGAGGAAGAACAAAAAAAAGAATGGAGGGACGGGAATGAGTGAGAAAAAGCCCATGCCGCGCTGTCCGTACTGCGGCGCAGAACTAAGAATCGAAAAGCCGATATTCGCGCACGAAAACGATTACGATGCATCTTTAGTGGGCGCAAAAGCAGGGTGGTGCACGCAAGCGACTTGTACTCAATGCTGGTCGGTTGCACCGTTCGTTTATGGAGAGAAAACAGAGAAAGACGCTTATGAAGTTGTTCGCGAAAAGGCTATGAAGCGCTGGCAAGAGCCAAACCGCGTGCTGACTCCGACCGAACTAAAATCCTACACCGGTTTTATATGGTGCGAATCTCGCGACGGAAAGGTTTTTGAACCGGGATGGGTAGAATATATGTACGCTTATGGTAGGGGATGCGAAACCATCAATCTTTGCGACGAAAACATTGACTGGACGCAAGGACGGTGCTGGTTGAGAAAACCCACGCTGGAAGAAATGGCGAAAACGCCGTGGGGGGGACAAAGATGAACAATAACAAAAACTGGGTACTTACCCTTGTGAAGCTGTGCAGGTTGCCGCTATGTGCATCAAGGCGCAGAAAGGAGGGGGAGCATGGTCGAAAAGCAAGATTGGCTGAACGCGCTGTCAATCTGCCCGGTTTGCAACGCAGTGATGAAGCGATACACTACGATTGATGTTCAGGGAGGCGCATGGGTAAAATGTACAAATCCAAAGTGCGGACTACACGGCGATCTCTTTATGCCGATGTAATCCCGACGGAGGACGAAGAGCAGGAAGCCCTTTTCCGCTGGGCGGATGCTCAAAGCGCAACGAAGCCGTGGCTAAAAGGAATGTTCGCCATCCCGAACGGCGGTTATCGCGCCAAAGCAACCGCCGCGAGGATGAAGCGAACCGGGACGCGTGCAGGAGTGCCTGACATCTTCCTGCCCGTCTCCAATGGACGCGAACATGGGCTTTTCATCGAGATGAAACGGCGAAAGGGCGGGACGGTATCGACATCGCAGAAAGAGCGCATGAAGATGCTAACTGCAGAGGGTTACCGCTGCATTGTGGCAAAGGGCTGCCAAGAAGCGATTGATGCAATTATGCGATATATGGACGGAGAGTGAGACAATGCTGAACACAGACGACATCCGCTACTCTTTTTGGCTGGAGAAAGAGCTGAAAAAGAACGTCAAGCGACTTGCGGGGAACGTTTCGCGCGGATGCAAAAGCTGCCACGATGCCTACAAAGTTAGGGCGACGCAGGACGCAATCAGGAGGCTAAACGGCGAGAAGGAGGCAAACGGAGCAATCGAGAAGGTACAAGACATGCTGTATGCAGAGCTTATGAGCGGACAGATTCGCCCGGCACTCTATACATCGATTGTAAAGGTGTTTGAAGGGGTAAAATAATCGCGGGCGGTTGCGGGAGGGAAAAATGGTTGACTTGAAACGGATGCGGTATCTCATCAGGCGGTATCCTATGGCTTGCTTGCGCGCGGAACAGGCACGAATCCGGGCGCAGAAGCTGACGCGGACAATCAGCGACGCGCCGCGCGGGGGCGGGAGTATGAACAGCACGGAGGAAGGGTTGCTGTATCGCGTCGAGGCGCTGGAGCGCAAAAAAGCAATCTGGGATGAGTTGTGCAGGATGCGCGAAGAGCTTGCGCCGCTGGTGGATGCGCTGGAAAGTTCGCTGGAAGTGCAGTGCATGAGGATGCGGTATCTGGAGGGAAGGAGCGTCCGGGAAATCAGCTACAATCTGGCGTATTCCGAGCAGCACGTCTTCCGCGTGATTGGTAACGCGGAACGGAAAATCCAGAGCGCGGAATAAGGCGGTCGCGCATCGAAAGGTGCGCGATTTTCTTTGCAGAAAACCGAAGAAAATGTGATTTCCCCATTGACATATATAGCAGTATATGCTATAATAATAGTGTCAAGGGGAGGTACAAAAAAAGAACCCCGGACAGAAAGAGGAAGGAAAACCTCACAAACCAGATATTGGGCGGATGAAAGCACTGGTTCGGATGGATTTATCTGCCCGTATTTCATTCGCAAAGGAGGTCTTGCTTGATGGATGCTTTCTTTGGTTTTTACCCGGCTGCTATCTATGAGATGGAAGATGCTCGTGTCAGTCAGACATTCACGCCACTTGCACATTTCGCTCTGTTTACATATCAAGATGAGCACGGCAATTGGCGAGGCGAAAAGTACACTTTGTGGGACTTTACCCTTTACGATGGCGTTCGAGCGTGTGCGTTTCATTCGGACGAATCGTGGAAAAAGATTCCCAAAGGGGTTGTTGAATCCTATCGTGACTACGATAAGTTGTACGGAAAACGCAAGCAGTTTTGTCAAGAAGAGTACGATGCGTTCAATACGTTTGTGAAAGTACAGCACGAACAGAACGCTTCTGAATCAGAAACCCTGATGGCGTGCATGAAGCGTGGTTGGCTCATTCCGAATCATGACGCAGAGGTGAGAGTTGATGTTGAAGTAAACAAGACTTCTTATCGGCTTGTGCGTTCTGTTCCGCAGTGGAACATGGGGATTGGCGGCTCCTCTGTTTGCGAGCGGAAGGTGTTCAAGACGCGTGAAGAGGCGCTTGTTGAAGCGCGGTACATGATTGCGTGCCGTATCAAGGAAAAGGAGTGTCTTTTCCAGTGTGATATTGCCGTGGATACATTATCAATGCTCGATAGGATTCCTGCGGAGTACCATGATGAAGTCGCATTCCTTCTGAACGCGTGGACATTCCGTCCGGGCTATTCCCTGCGCTACTATAACGGCACTTTGTTTTACCATGACGGTTGGTTTAAGTCTCCGCAAATCATTTGGCAAATGCCCAAGAAAGTTGAGGAATCCACGGATAGGAGGGTAAGATGAACGTGACGCTGACGAAGGAAGAATACAGGAAGTTAAAGAATGGCGAGAAGCTCGAAAAAGGCGGCTGTGTGTACAGCCGTCTTGCAAAGCTGGATGGGAAACTTGTAACAATCGCAGAAAGGGAGGGCAACGAAATCGGGTTCATCGTAGAGGTGAAGCGTGAAAAGTAACAGCTTGCAAAATCAACCATCCTATGCTACAATATCCCCGAAAGGGGTTGTGGCAATGAGGAAAGAGTACTACCAAGGTGACGTGTCAGTCCGCGCGATGAAGAAGTATCGCGAAAAAGAAGGAATCAAGACGGTGCGCTTCGACGTTCGCGCTGGGAGCAAAGAGGCGCTGGAAGAAGAAGCAAAGCGCCGTGGTCTCTCGGTGGCGCAGCTAATCGTTGATTCCGTAAACGCATATATAGGGCGTGAGATAATTACAAACAAAAAAAAATAATAGCATGGGGCGCATCCGCTGGGGTGCGCCTTTTTTGTTGCGTAAAAAAGTTTGCAAAAAATCTCGAAAAAATGTGATTTGCCCCTTGACATATACAGCAGTATATGCTATAATAATAGTGTCAGGAGGGCGGTACAAAATAAAGCCCCCGACAGAAAGAGGTAATGAGTATGAAGACCATCAAGCTGAGCACCAAGGCGCTGGAAACCCTCAACCGCAACATGGAGTACACCACCCGCAACTGGACTTACACCCGCGACGCGTGGACTGGAGAGTACAAGCGCATCGCCAACGACTGCTTCGGGACTACCGCAGTCCTCACCGACTGGGAAACCGTCATCGTGAAGTAAGAGGCGGAGCAAGTACCGTGTCGAACGAAGAAATCATCGTCAAGTCCGCCATCAGCGCGGGCATCTTCTCCGAAGAGGAAGCCGCAGCCTACATCATGAACGGGTTGCGCCTCCCGATTCACACCTTCGCCGAGTGGAAAAATCACGGGTACATGGTCAAGAAAGGGGAACACGCCGCTCTGACCGTGAGCATCTGGAAGCCCAAGACGCGCAAGAAGAAGGACGAAAAGACCGTTGACGCAAAGGAAGAAAATAGCGAGTTCTTCCTGACAACCGCCTACCTGTTCACCAAGCAGCAGGTGGAAGCAATCAAGACAGCCTAACAACAAGCCTGCTGGCGGGCATCGTACACCAGCAAGGAGGGCAAATTGCGATATATCGACGCGAACGCGCTGGGAGAGGAAGTTTGCGCGTCGGATTGCGAAAGGTGTGCAAACAAAGAGCATTTTTCCATTTGCAACCGTTGCAAGGTTTGCAAAGCACGCGACATAATCGAGAGCATACCAGCAATCAAAATCGACGGGATGCGACTGATTGAGCGAAAAACGCTGCACATATGGATTGACGAAAAATGTTGCGCGGGATGCACAAACGAAGGAAGTTTCTTCGGCTGCGACGACTGCGAAATCATAAAAATATTTCACCTGATTGCAAACGCTCCAGAAATCAAAATAAAGCAAGAACAAAACATATAGAAATAAAAAAATGAGAGTTATGAGAGTAATTTTCGTGATATAATGTAAAATGTAAAAGCAGCAAGAGAGTGAAAGGAGATGGGCGCGCGAATGTATGACCGACTTAGCTACAAAAGCGGGGCAGAGCTTTGTGAGCAGATGGCGCAAGAATGCGATACTGCGATTCTGGCGTTTTCCACCGGTAAGGATAGCATTGCCGCATGGTTACAAATGCGGCGCTATTTCAGAAAAATCGTACCTTATTATTGCTATGTGGTCCCCGGACTGTCGTTCGTTGAAGATAGCCTAAAATACTATGAAGATTTCTTCCAGACGAGGATTTACAGACTCCCCCACAGAAGTCTGTACCGCTTCATGCGCTGCATGGTCTTCCAGCCGCCGGAGCATGTGACAAAAATCGAAGCGCTTAACCTCCCGGGAGAAGAGTATGATGACTTTATGGTTGGCGAACTCGTCCGGCAGTGCGGGCATCTCCCGTCCGCTGCTTATGTCGGAACTGGCATCCGAATGGCGGATAGTCCGATGCGTAGAATTGGGATAATGACGCATGGAGCAATAAACCACAATCAAAAGAAGTTTTATCCGGTGTATGACTGGAAAAAAGAAGACCTGATTCGAGAGATTGACCGGGCGTGCGTGAAATTACCGATAGATTACCATATGTTCGGGCGAACGTTTGACGGTTTAGACTACAGGTTTTTGAAGCCAATTAAGGAGCATTTCCCGGAAGATTACAAGCGAATTTTGGAATGGTATCCGCTTGCAGAACTTGAATTTTTCAGGAGGGGTGAACGAGATGGGGTATTGGGATAAGAAGAACGCGGCTAACAAGGGACAAGAAGAAAATCCGCAAGAAGAAGACACTTTGGAAAAGCTGGAGAAGGAAACACTCGAAGAACTCGGAGACGTGGAAAAATCATTCCGGGAGCGCATGAATGCCGAAAGTAAGCGCTTTCGCGATATGTGCGATACCGAATATTGGTTCTGCGTGTGTTTCACGTCGCGGGAGCAGAAGGAAGAGTTTTTGAAAAAAATCGGGATGGAAACAGACGTGAAGTACATCGACGGGAAGGACATGGCGCGAGCATACCGAAAGGCAATCAAGACACCTGACCTCGATTTTGCGAAGGTAAAGCCGTATGATAAAGAATATTGTAACCGTGCGCGTGATTTGTAAGCCGCGCACGGTTTACTATTGCAACATTGAAAGGAGGTGAAAAGCATGACTGCTATTCAGCGCCGAATCAATGCGGTTACTGGCGTTTCCGGCAGAGGGTCGCGTTCGCAAGCGTCCCGTCGCGTCCGCAGCGCTATGCTCGCTCGTGCATCCAATACCTGATGCACAATAAGAGCAGGAGGTGGTAGCGATGGCAAGACGCAGGAACAGCAGCGTCGCGGGTGGCGTGCAATTATCCATGTTTGACATTATGACAAATGCAAGCAATGGGCGAACGCGCAGGACATCGGCAAGCAAACTGTCTGCAAGAGCATCGAACACCTAAATGCAACAAAGGGGATTCCGTAAATGCGCGGAATCCCCTTTGTTGTGCAGCAAAATAAGTAATTGCGCGAAAGGCTGTGAGGAACGGTGGCAGGAAAAAGAGGGCGACCGAAACTTGAAGTTGACCTCGAAGAAGTTCGCGAACTTGCTGCCGAAGGCAATACCGCCGAACAGATAGCAAGAGCGCTTGGGTTTAATAAAAAGACACTTTTTTTTAGAAAGGACGTACATGAAGCATTTGCTGCTGGTCAAGCGGATTTATGCACGAATTTGCGGCATTGGCAATTGGAATGCGCCAAAAGCGGGAATGTGTCGATGCTCATATGGCTTGGTAGGCAGTATTTAGGGCAGAAAGACCACCCGGAACTTTATGAACAAGGGCAATTGAGTAAAGTTGACGAAATCATGAAGCATCTCGATGAGGTGTCGGACAAGTGAACAATTGCATTGAATTGACTCCAAAACAAAATGAGTATCGGCGTTGTGCTGTAAAGACTTGGAATGTCAAGGTTGGAGCAACAAGAAGCGGAAAAACATATGGTGACTATTGGCTGATTCCAAAACGAATCCGGGAGGTTCGCGGGCTTGAAGGATTATATGTGATTCTCGGAAACACGAAAGGCACGTTACAACGTAATGTGATTGAACCTATGCAGATGATATGGGGTGCTGAACTCGTTGGCGATATTGGAGCGGACAATACGGCTCAAATATTTGGCGAAAAAGTGTATTGCCTTGGTGCTGATAATGTGAAGCACGTCAATAGACTGCGAGGGGCAAGCGTAAAATATTGCTACGGCGATGAAGTGGTGACATGGAATCCTGACGTGTTTAGCATGTTAAAAAGCCGTCTCGACAAGGCTTATAGCAGATGCGATTTGACGTGCAATCCAGAGGGTCCAACGCACTGGTTCAAACGTGAACTGGACAGAGCGGGCGAGGATTGGTATATACAGACGTACACTATCGACGACAACCCGAAACTTGATGAAGCAGTCAAAGAGCGCATGAAGCGAGATTTTTCCGGGACTGTTTTTTATCAACGCTATATTTTGGGGTTGTGGGCGGCTTCCGAAGGCGCACTTTTTACGACAATGCCACAATATTGCAATCAGGTTGAGAAGCTGCGGGACGGCATCGCGCACGTTGATGCTGCCTACGGAGGCGAGGACTACACCGCACTGACGTGCGCAAAGCGGGACGGCGACACGCTTTATCTGTACGGGCGTTTGTGGCGCAAACACGTTGACACGCTGATGGACGCACTGCAATCGGAGACGGAGCGCCTAATGTGCGCGCCGATTTACTGCGAGACAAACGGCGACAAGGGATATTTGGCGCGGGAATTGCGCCGCCGAAACATGGCAGTACGCGCATACCCGGAAAAAATGAACAAGTACCTAAAAATCAGCACATACCTCAAAAAGTGGTGGGGAAATATCGTGTTTTTGGAAGGCACGGACAAGGATTATATTGCGCAGATTATGGACTACACCGAGGACGCGGAACACGACGACGCGCCGGACAGCGCCGCGTGCTGCTGCCGGATTCTCGATAGGAGCGGCGCGAGTTTGTATGTTGGGGGGTGATACAGATGTTTACAAAAATCACATGGCAAGACTGGCAGAACGAGCCGGATAAGGGAAAGGCGACGCTGGCGGTTATTGGTGCGTACAAGCACAGCGAGGACTTTGATAAGGCGGGCATCGCGCAACGATACTATGAAGCGCAGAACGATACCGTTTCCGCGAAAGTCGTGCTGCGAGCAACCACATCAGAATCAGAGCAAAAAACCGCCGACGGGAAAACAGTAAAGAAGAAGGGGACGGCGACGGAAGCAGTACCCGGACAGCGTATTTACAGCGACTTTTTTCGCCGCTTTACAATGCAACAGGCTAATTATCTGCTTGGCAATGGCGTTGAGCTGGAAGACGACGCGATGAAGGGCAAGCTTGGCACCGGGTTCGATACGAAACTTGCGAAAATCGGACTTTATGCGCTTGTTCATGGCGTGTGTTGGGGCTATTGGAATCTCGACCACGTTGAGATTCTGCGTGCGTACACGGACAAAAATAGCGGATTTGTGGCGCTGCTGGACGAACTGACGGGCGAACCGATGGTTGGTGTGCAGTTCTGGCAGATTGGCGACGACAAGCCGCTGATGGCGCGGGTTTTCGAGCCGGACGGCGTGACGGTCTACAAAACGCGCGAAAATGCCTCTGATTTGGAGGTTGCGCAGGAGAAACGCGCTTACAAACGGACGTATGCGCGGGACATCACAGGCGAACGTCTTATCGCCGAGGAGAATTATAGTGCCCTGCCGATTGTTCCGCTGTACGCCAACGACAAGAAACAAACGGAACTGACGCTTGCGATGCGCTCAAAAATCGACTTGTACGACATCGTTCTTTCCGACTTTGGAAACAATCTGGAAAAGGCGAACGATGTTTACTGGGTTCTGAACAACTTCGGGGGCAACTTCGACGAAGTGGCGCTGATGCTTGAACAGATTCATCGCCTGAAAGCAATCGCGAACATCAGCGACGGCACGTCATCCAGCACGGTAACGCCGGAGACGTTTGAAGTGCCGTATGCCGCGCGTCAAACCGCGCTGGAACTGCTTGAACGGCAGCTTTATCGCGATTATATGGCGCTGGACGTGTCGGAGCTGACAGGCGGCAGCCTGACGAACGTCGCCATCCGGGCGAGCATGGCGAACCTCGACTTGAAGGCGAACGCCTACGAATGGCAGTGCTTTGATTTCGTACAAAAGTTGCTGCGGATTCTGGGCGTTGAGACGGAAACAATCCGCTTCAAGCGGCAGACGATTGCCAACGAAAGCGAAATCATCCAGAACATCTACACCGCGCAGGGCGACTTGGACAAGGAAACGCGATTGAAGCTGAACCCGATGATTCTGCCGGAGGAAATCGACGACATCATGAAGCGCGGGGAGGAAGAATCTCTTTTGGGCCTCCGCATGGCGCAACAGGCAATGCAGAAGACAGACGAGGAGGAAGAAAATGCTGTATCTGACGGTGATTCTGCAAGTGTTGGCAGCGAATAACGTCATCGTTCCAGGCTGGCTCTTGTTTGGTTGTTGGGGTTTTGTGGTGATTCGATTTATCTTACCTATTTTGCTCTCACTCTTTGATGAGGGAGAGGATGGTAAGCCGTGACGGACGTGGAGCGCAACGATTTGCGAGAAGCCGCGCTGCAAATGCGCATCCAGCAGATGTATCAGGAAGCCCTTGACATCGCCACGGAGCGCCTGAAAGACTTCTTGCGGAAAAAGCAGCAAGTGGACGAAGGCAAGATAAAGCCGCCCGCGTACTACGACACGCCGGAAAAGGTGGAGCAGTGGAAAGCGGGTTTTGTCCGCGAACTCATCCGCCAATACCGCGTGGAAGAAGTCATCATGGAGGAAATCTGCAAGGCAGGCAGCAAAGCAACCGACGACATCCGGAACACGATGGGCGACGTGTACGCCGACAGCTTAGGCGAGGCGCAAACCGTCATCGAGGCGCAAGCAGACCGCGCGGGTGTCAAGGTGTCGTTCGCGCAACCGAACAAACGCGAAATCAAGGCGATTTTTGCCGCTAACGAAACAGCATTCACGAAGCTGGCATACAAAAATCTTGGACAGAACATCGAAATTCGCCACAAGTTGCAAAATGCGCTGGCGCTTTCATCTACGCTGGGCGAGGACCGGAAGAAGCTGATGAACCGCATCGGCGACATCACGGGGCAGAGCGAGTGGCAAGCGCGGCGCGTGGCGCAGACAGAGCGGACGCGCTCACAAAGTCAAGCGAGTTACGCCGCGTCGCAAGAAGCCGCAGACCAAGGCGTAACGGTTTACAACAAGTGGTTCTGCCGCTTCAAGAATAGCCGTGAAGCGCATATGGCACGACATGGCAAGATGGCAAAGCAAGGCGAGTGTTTCCCGAACAGCAACATCCGCTTTCCGGGCGACCCGAACGGAAGCGCAGCGGAAACAATCAATTGCTACTGCATGATTATGCCAAAGGTAATCCTGTCCACCGAGTATGTGGACGAAGACGGCAACATCCGAAAGAAGGAAAAGGAATGATCGGGTTCGTAGACCACACGCAGGAAATCAACGAGAAGCTGAAACGCGCGATGGAAATCGGGCTTTTGGCTGTTGGGCAAGAAGCTGTCGGCATGGTGCGCGAGAAGATGGTTACTGGCTATGAGCATAAAGTCTACGACACGGGCAACCTTGCACGAAGCATCACCGCCGACATTGACCCTGACAACAACGAAGTAACCATCGGCACAAACGTTGAGTACGCGCATTATGTGCACGATGGACACGCCGGACACGCCGTTTTCTTCCCCAAGCTGGGCGACAAAGGCGAGTTCCGCGTCATGCCGGGAGGATACACCCCCGGCAGACCGTTCATGACGGACACGTTCGCAGATTCCGCAAACGCGGAACGCCTTGTGGACATCATGGCGGACGTAATCAAGCAGAATATGGACTAATTACAGCAACATCAGCGCATGGCAAAGCACCGCCGTGCGCTGTTTACATATACGCGGAAAGGCAAGGCACCGCATTTCCGCAAACAATCAAAGGCGCAAAGCACCGCGCCCCGAAGCAAAGGAGATTGAATCATGAACATCCTCACCAGAAAAAGCCTGAAAGCCCTGAACGTGCCTGATGAAGCGATTGACGCGATTGTGGAAGCCCACAGTGACGCAATCAACGACATCAAGGCGGAGCGTGACAAATACGCGGAACAGGCGCAGCAGATTGCAGCGCTGACCACGGAACGCGACACGCTCAAACAGCAGCTTGCCGACGCGAAGAAGAGCGGCGGCGACGCGCAGAAGATTCAGGAGGCGTTCGACGCCTACAAGCAGCAGGTGGAAACGGAAAAGAAAACCGCGACGCTGACAACCGCCGCAAGAAAGCTGCTGACAAGCAAGGGGATGCAGGAGAAACTTGCAGACCTCGTGATGGCAAAGCGCGGACTGGACGGCATCGAACTCGACGACAAGGGCGCAATCAAGGACGGCGACAAGCTGATTGACGCGCTCAAGGGCGAGTATAGCGACCTTTTCTCCACGCAGCAGCAGCAGGGTACACCCCCCACAACCCCGCCGAGCGGCGGCAATGCCACGCACGGCAGCGGACGCGCCGCAGCACTGGCGGCGAAGTACGCGCAAGATATGTATGGCGCAGTTGCGCCGGAAGGAGCAAATAAATGAGTTTCACCAATAAGGCGACCGGGACTGTTTACCAGCCCGGTTATTTTCTTGAGAACGCGGAGGACGCAATCCGCGAAACCAAGCAGATTAAGCAGTCGGGCGCTACAACCGCCGAAAACGGCGCGAAGTACGTCAAAATGGGGACTGTTTACCCCGCGAATGACGGCACTGCCGTCGGCATCGTGTACGAGGATGTGGACGTTACCAGCGGCGATATGCCCGGCAGCGTCGTGACGCGCGGCAC
>OIXF01000010.1_pt1 | contig 49466 bp, 39 predicted proteins | sample 1587781 | NCBI WGS metagenome assembly OIXF01 (sample SAMN03283294) | human gut metagenome | biome: human-associated habitat; material: feces | host: Homo sapiens | place: Peru | collected 2012 | reverse complement strand
GGTCGCGGGTTCGATCCCCGTCCGTTCCGCCACTTATCTTTAAAGACCCGAATATGTATTCGGGTTTTTTCGTTTTTACAGCATCAATTTATGTTCAAGTTTCTTTTCTCTTTTCTAATAGGAATTTGTCTTCTCTGTAATTCATGTTCTGTTCAGACATTATCTGATGAACAACTTTACGCTGATGCTGTACGTAATACTCATCTTTTTTCTAAATCTAATATTCATGATCTCGTAACCTTAAATAAGGATGATAATCTAGTTACTTATATTGGAGACTTGGTTCTTATGGCTACATTTCATAATGTTCCAAGGTTCTATCCTATCGATCATGATATTGAACTTTCTATTGATGTTTTGTGGCTCGTAAGCTATAAAGAATTAGAAGCAAAGCTGTCTAATCCTGTTAACTGTTCTAATAAACGAATTATCCAAATTTTAGGAGAAAGAATAGACTCTAATTATTCTCATTTGAGCCTAGTTCTAGTTGATCCTCACAAGTTATTAAGACCTGCTTATGTGCAAGATCCTTTCATAAATAAAATGTCATTGTCTTTAACAACTTCTGATAAGAAATTTGAAAGCTGGTTTTATCAAATGAAAGCAGGTAAAGATTATCCTTGGACAGCTTTAGGTTATACCTATGATTGGGGTAATTCACGAGATGTTTATGGATTGTCAGAATTTATCCTAAGAAAAGGAAGTACTTATCACGCTGTTGATACCATAACTATAGATAAGTTCATATCATCAGGCTGTAAGGTTAAATATTAGCTCTTCGATTTTGTAGATTTTGTTATTAGTGATAAAATCAAGAGTATTCTATTAATCCAACATAAATAACAAAATTACCATAACAATAAATTGAATATTAATAGGTAAGATCCCTTAAGGTGAACTTCCTTGAGGTTATTTAACTATATGGAGATTGTTCTATGCCTATTAACATACCTAATGACTTACCTGCCAAGGCTGTTTTAAATTCAGAACAAGTTTTCGTAATGACAGAGGAAAGATCCTGTCATCAGGACATTCGTCCTTTAAATTTACTCTTTCTAAATTTGATGCCAAAGAAGATAAACACTGAAATTCAGTATATGAGAAAGCTATCTAATACTCCTTTACAGGTTAATATCACTTTACTAAGGGTAGACGATCATATTTCTAAGAATACACCTCAATCTCATATGGATAACTTTTATAAAGAATTTGAGGATATAAAAGATCATAGATTTGATGGCATGATTGTAACAGGTGCTGCTTTAGATCAGACTGAATTTAAAGATGTAACCTATTGGGAAAAATTAGAAAAGATTTTACTCTGGAGTAGCAAGAACGTAACCTCAACTCTATTCTCTTGTTGGGGAGTTGCTGCTGCTCTAAAAGTTTTCTACGGAATTGATATTATTTTTAGAGAAGACAAACTTTCAGGTATTTACAATATCAGGCTATCTGATGAAGTTGACACATTAACACGTGGCTTTGATGACGTCTTCCAAGCTCCAATCTCTAGATATTGTGATTTTCCATTAGATATCATCAAAAAGAAAACAGATATTAAGGCATTAGCTTCAAGTGACGAAATTGGTCTATATCTAGGTGTTTCTAATGATGGTCGTCAGGTCTATGTATCAGGACATCCTGAGTATGATGTAGATACATTACTTCAAGAGTTTACTCGTGATACAGATGCAGGTAAAAATCCTAAAATCCCTGTAAATTATTTTCCTGATAATGATCCTTTCAAAGCTCCAAAGTGTACTTGGAGAGGTCATGCTAGTTTGTTGTTCTGCAACTGGATCAACTATTACGTTTATCAGGAAACTCCTTATGACTTGTCAGTAAAGCCATAATTGAAATAAAGCTAATAAGTTCAGGCTTATTAGTTTTATCTTATCGTGACAAGCAAAATTGATTTACGGTGCATTTACGGCAATAGACCCTCTCTTAATAATACCGTTGCTTACTCATCAAAACTTAAAAGAGTTGTCTTAAATTTGCTGTTTTTAATGTACAATAATTGCGCTAAAAGTGAGATAAGGGTGAAAAAGTGACAGGTTATAAAACTGCAAAGTTCAAAATTTCAGGCGGAAAGGCACTAGACGGTGAAGTAAAAATTTCTGGTGCAAAAAATGCTGCTCTTCCAATTTTATTATCAACAATTCTGACCGATGAAAAGGTATGTTTAAAAAATGTACCTGACTTGGCTGATGTAAAAACAAGTTTCAAACTACTTCAAGATCTTGGTAAAAAGTGTGGATACAACCAAGATACTGGAGAAGCAGTTATTGAAAATGGTGTTACTAACCATGTAGCTTCATACGAATTAGTAAAGACCATGAGAGCCTCTATCATGGCGTTAGGTCCTCTTGTAGCCTATGCTGGCTCTGCAGAGGTATCTTTACCTGGAGGATGTGCCATCGGTGCTAGACCTGTAGATCTGCATATTAAAGGTCTGCAAGAAATGGGCGCTCAAATTAAGCTTGATGATGGTTATATCAAAGCTACAGCAATAGGCTCAGGTCGTCTTCATGGTGGCAATATCATTATGGATAAAGTCTCAGTAACAGGTACTGAGAACCTAATGATGGCTGCAACATTAGCTGATGGTGTAACTATTATTGAAAACGCAGCTTTAGAACCAGAAGTTGTAGATTTAGCTGATTGTCTTAATAAGATGGGCGCTAAAGTTAAAGGCGCAGGTACTAAGAGAATCGAAATTGAAGGTGTTAAAAAGTTACATGGCTGTGAGCACAGTGTGGTTGCTGACAGAATTGAGGCTGGTACCTACTTAATTGCAGGTATAGCAACTCATGGTATTGTGACTTGTCTGAATACTTTACCTTCAACTTTAGAATCTGTACTGCAGAAATTACGTCAGGCCAATGCAATCATTACTGTAGATGGAACTTCTATTACAGCTGATATGAGAAATCGTCAGATTAAGCCTGTAGATGTAGTGACAGCACCTCATCCAGGTTTCCCTACTGACATGCAGGCTCAGATAACTGTTTTAAATGCACTAGCTGATGGTGTAAGTTCTGTAACTGAGACTATTTTTGAAAATAGATTTATGCATATTGCTGAGTTAATCCGTATGGGCGCTCACCTTGAAATTAAGGGAAATACCGTAATTTGTGAAGGTGTGCCTGCTCTTAAAGGAGCTCAAGTGATGTCTTCTGATTTAAGAGCTTCAGCTTCATTAGTGATTGCAGGTCTTGCTGCTGAAGGTACTACCATAGTTGACAGAATCTACCACATGGATAGAGGATACGAGCACATCGAAACTAAAGTTGGCAAACTTGGCGGTGTGATAGAAAGAATTTACTAGAATGTTTGATTTAACCCCTTACAACACATTTGGATTGGCTGTGCAGTCAAAAGACGGCGTAGTCATTAGCAGTCTTGCAGATTTAAAGAGAGTTCAAGCTGATAATGTCCTGATACTAGGGCATGGCTCAGATGTGCTTTTTACTGATGATTACAATGGCACTGTTTTAATCAATCAGATAAAAAGTCTTTCTGTTGAAAAAGATGGTGATAAATTTATCGTTAAAGCTGGAGCTGGTATTGTCCTTGATTCTCTAATTGACAGTCTTATCTCTCAGAATATCTTTGGTCTTGAAAACCTGTCTTCAATCCCAGGAACTGTTGGTGCTGCTCCAATTCAGAATGTAGGGGCTTATGGTGTTGAAATTGGCGATGTGATTAAAGAAGTTGTAACTTATGATTTACAGCGCCATATTACACAAACATTCTCAAAAGAAGAATGTGAATTTGCTTATCGATCATCATACTTTAAAACACATAAAAGCAGACCTTTAGTGATTACTCAGGTTGTGTTTGAATTAAGTTCTAAATTCTCTCCAAAATTAGTTTATAAAGGCTTATCAGGAGAGTCTTTTACAACAGCTTTAGAATTAAGAAACAAGATAGTAGGTTTGCGCAAAGAGAAATTACCAGATCCTAGTCTAGTTGGTAATGCAGGCAGCTTCTTTAAAAATCCTATTGTTGATAAGTCTGAAGTTGATGCTTTACGTCAAAAGTATGAGTCTATTCCTGTATATGACGCAGGAGATGGTTTATATAAACTAGCTGCAGGTTGGTTAATCGAAAAGGCAGGATGCAAAGGTATTACTCACGGCAACGTAGGTACTTGGGAAAAACAGTCTTTGGTGATTGTAAATAGGGGTAATGCTAAACCTCACGAAGTTGTTGCCCTAGCAAAATACATCATGGCTGAAGTTTTAAATAAATTTAATATCAAACTAGAACCTGAGGTAAGAACATACGGTTCAAAAGGAGAAATTTCTTGGGACACTCTGTAGGCTTTTTAAAACTAGTCAAACTTTTAAACTCTGCTAATGATCTTTCATTGAAAAAAGAAGTTATTAAAACTGCTTTAGATGTGTCAGATGCAGAGCTGCGAGAGCTGTCTGAGAAATTAGCTTCTTTAGGTATCAATCTGCAAGATTATGATGATTCATTGTCATTATCTAACAAAGTTGATCTGTTAGATGATAGCTCTATTTTCAAAAGAGTAAGTGGAGCTGGCAGAATTGAAATTTTAGAATCTGTAGATTCTACTAACACTTATATGCTAAAAAACTCAAAATTTCTAGCATCAGGTGATACTGTAATTGCTGAATGCCAAGAGGCAGGACGTGGTCGTCGGGGAGGTCGTTGGCACTCTACTTTTGGCAAACAACTTACCATGTCTTTATGCTATATCTTTGATGATTTTAATAAATTAGAAGGTTTATCTGTAGGTATCGGTGTTGCAGTAGCTCAGGCTGTAGAGCGTTTTGGTTTTGAAGATATTCTTTTGAAATGGCCAAATGATATTTATAAAGATCTTAAAAAATTTGGCGGCATTCTGATTGAAACTGTACCTCATAAAAATAAGATCAAAGCAATTATTGGTGTAGGACTTAATGTCTATGCTGATGAGTTTTCAAACATTGACAAGGACTATACCTCTATCTTTGAGACTCAGCCTGAAGGCTTTAAGAGAAATGATTTAGCTGTTCAACTAATCAATAACATCAAAAAAGTTTGTCATGAATTCAATGATAATAATAAAAAAATGATCATTGAATCCTTTAAAGCCAGAGATGAACTTTTAGGAAGAAACATTAGAGTCGAGAATGAACAGGGCATCTTTGAAGGTAGAGCTGCAGGTGTTGATCCTCATGGCTCTTTACTCTTAACTTCTGAAGATAACGTGATTTCTATACGTTCTGGTCATATTACCTACATACAGTAATAGGTTTGCAAAACCCCTTAGTAGCTCAGATGCCTGAGCTACTAATTTATAATCCTAAATTGTCTATACCATAGTCAAAATCTAGATGTTAAGTTTTACTTTAAAAGTAAACTAATCAATGTTGCTATTTACGCAAATAGATCTCTTCTATATGGTGATCAGGTCCTTTCTTTAAGATTAAGTTTGCTCTGTTTCTGCAGGGTAAGATGTTCTCCATTAAGTTTACATGGTTAACAGCTTCCCAAATGAGTTTGGCAATGCTAGCTGCATTGACATCTGATAAATGAGCATACTTGTTAAAGTAGCAATTAGGATCTGAGAAAGCTTTGTCTTTCAACTTGATAAATCTGTCTATATACCATTTCATCAGATGCTTTTCGTCAGCATCAACATAGATGGAATAGTCGATATAGTCAGAAATAAAAGCTTTCTTTCTGTATTCAGGGTATTCAGTACCATCCTGTAGTACGTTTACACCTTCTAAAATTAATACATTAGGTCTGTCCACAACAGTAAATTCGTTAGGAACAATGTCATAAGTTAGGTGCGAATATACTGGTACCTTAAGATTTGGTTTGCCTTCTTTTACATCTAATAGGAAGTTAATTAGCCTTTTAACATCATATGATGCAGGGAAACCTTTCTTACCTAAGAGCATATGATCTTCAAGATACTTATTAGGATATAAGAATCCATCAGTGGTAATCATTGCAACTTTAGGTTTACATGGCCAGTCTTTAATAAGTTCACTTAATAGTTTTGCAGTAGTAGTCTTACCGACAGATACTGATCCTGAGATAGAGATGATAAAAGGAACAGAATCCATAGGCGAGCCTAAAAACTTTTGTATTACAGCCAAACGATCGTGGCGACTGATGTAATACATCCTAAGGAGGCTTGATAGCGGTAGGTAAATGCTTTTTACTTCGTCTAAAGATAATTTATCATTAAAAGCTAGAAATCTGTCAAGATCGGCTTCAGTGAGGGTAAGCTTTTCAGATGAGTGCTTAAAAGAAGCCCAAGTTTGTGGGTCAAACTTTACAAAAGGAGAAGCGATATCTTCGTTTATCATGATAATTGAGCCAAAATAAAAACATACTGATTTTAACATGCAAAGATGATGGATGGTAAAAAAGCTGAAGTTTTAACAACAATTTTTTTAGAAAAAACGAAAAAAGAAAAAAAATTGCAACCAGAAAAAGTAGAATTTTGAAAGATATAAGGAAAAGGTGATGTTAAGACCAAAAAAATGACTGCGTATAAACGGCTAATATAAGCGATTTAAAAAAAAGTTAAAAAAATATTAAATTTTTTCTTGCATTATCAATTAAGTTTTATTATCATAATCCCCGCTGTCACAAGACAGTGACGTAGTTGGTCCGGAGACGGGCTAATTATGGAGGGGTTCCCGAGTGGCCAAAGGGATCAGACTGTAAATCTGCCGGCTCTGCCTTCGAAGGTTCGAATCCTTCCCCCTCCACCACTTCCCAAATATTTTCTCCGGTAAAATTACAAATTCCATTGCGGGCATCGTATAATGGTTATTACCCAAGCCTTCCAAGCTTGAGATACGGGTTCGATTCCCGCTGCCCGCTCCAGTTTTGATTCATCAACGCTGTGAGCATCAACATACTGTTCACATAGGATTGAAAAATGGCAAAAGAGAAGTTTGTCCGTGGCAAGGTTCACGTAAACGTAGGTACCATTGGTCACGTTGACCACGGTAAGACCACATTAACCGCAGCTATCACAACCGTATTAGCAAAGAAGTACGGTGGTGAGGCAAGAAAGTTCGACCAGATCGATAACGCACCAGAAGAGAAGGCACGTGGTATTACCATTAACACCTCTCACGTAGAGTACGATACCGAGAAGCGTCACTACGCACACGTTGACTGCCCAGGCCACGCTGACTACGTAAAGAACATGATTACTGGTGCTGCACAGATGGATGGTGCAATTCTAGTAGTAGCAGCAACAGACGGTCCTATGCCACAGACACGTGAGCACATTCTGTTAGCACGTCAGGTTGGTGTACCATACATCATCGTATTCTTAAACAAGTGCGATATGGTAGACGACGAAGAGTTATTAGAGTTAGTTGAGATGGATATTCGTGATCTGTTAAATCAGTATCAGTTCCCAGGCGACGACACTCCAATCATCCGTGGTTCAGCATTAGGCGCATTAAACGGCGAAGCAAAGTGGGAAGAGGCAATTTATAAGTTAGCAGATACCTTAGATAGCTACATCCCAGATCCAAAGCGTGATATCGATGATCCATTCTTATTACCAATCGAAGATATCTTCTCAATTTCAGGTCGTGGTACAGTAGTAACCGGCCGTGTTGAGCGTGGTATTGTAAAGGTAGGTGACGAAGTTGAAATCGTAGGTATTCGTCCAACCACCAAGACCACAGTAACAGGCGTAGAAATGTTCCGTAAGTTACTAGATCAGGGTCAGGCAGGTGATAACGTAGGTATCCTATTACGTGGTACCAAGCGTGACGAAGTTGAGCGTGGTCAGGTTCTTGCACATCCAGGTACCATCACACCTCACACCAAGTTCACAGGTCAGGTATACGTATTAAACAAGGATGAAGGTGGTCGTCACACTCCATTCTTCAAGGGCTACCGTCCACAGTTCTTCTTCAGAACAACTGATATTACCGGTACTATCGACCTACAGGAAGGCGTAGAGATGGTAATGCCAGGTGATAACACCGATATGACCGTAACCTTAATTCACCCAGTAGCAATGGCTGAAGGTGAGAGATTCGCTATCCGTGAGGGTGGTAGAACAGTAGGTGCTGGTGTTGTTGGTACTATCATTGAATAATACCTCTAGCATTTAGTGCTAAAGAGAAGCCAGGCTTTATGCCTGGCTTCGTTATTTATGGTTTTAATATTTGACTTTTACTTTTCTTTACTAACTCATAGTTTCAGATTTTCTGTAGTTTATAGGTGTCATTCCATACTTTCTAAGAAATACTCTAGTAAAGTATGAATGGTTGTTAAAACCACATGCATTAGCTATATCAATTACTTTCATCTTTCCTTCTTTTAACTGCTTTGCAGCTACCTCTAATCTGTAATTGATTAAGAACTCATTAAAACTCTGTTTAGTCACATCTTTAAAGATCTTCATGAAATGGCTTTCAGAAACGCCACAGACATCTGCCATGAATGCGATTGTAAGATGCTGATGGAAACAGTTCTGCACCTTGTAAACTGCTTTTTTTACTTTGTCAGCTTTAATATGTTCAGACATCAGATCCTGTGATACTTCAACGCTCTTTTTGCAAACCGTGTGCATGATGTGAATAAGATCTGAAATGATGAGTAATCCGTCTTCGGTGTAGCTTTCGTGTCGGCAGTTAAAAAGTTCATTTATATAAGGGAATAGTTCAGCATTTATAAGAGATCTGCAGGGAATGTAGGGATCTAAAGAACGCTCACCCCTTACGAAAGGTGCGATATATTTGTCGTAAAGATAGTTGGTTGTGCCCTGTGAATGAAGATATTCAAGATTAAAAACGATATTGATATAGTTAGCCTCTACATTTTCATACTGGAATAAGGCATGAGGCTGTTCTGGAAGTATTACAGAAATATCACCTCTGTTCATTTCAAACTTTCTGCTGTTTACAGAGACTGTAAGCGTACCGTCAATAACATAGATAAATTCGATTTCCTTATGCCAATGCAGAGGATAACTTGTGATGTGAAAAGGCATCCTCACATGGTAAATAGCATATGGAAAATTAACCGTACCGTGATTGACATTTTCGTGAATAGACTTTTGTTCTTCCATCATAAACTACCATATCAGCGATTTTATTGAAAACAGATCCTTTATAAGGCAAATTACATGATAATTTTAATACAAATAATAGGATTGTGTTAAAAAGTCGATAGTATTCTGAAAGAATATCTGATTTTTTAGTATTAAAATGCTAATTATAGTTGGATATAAAAAGGAGCATATTGTATGCAGGTAGAAGGAATATCACACAAGTGCGCTTTTACTGATTGTTATTCTTTAAATGAAGATGAGCTGGTCATCAATGTAAAAACCAATAAATCAATCAGTAAAGTAGTGATTGTTCATGCCGATCCATACATTTTCGGCTGTTCAGGTACTGATCCATGGTCAGGTCAGCCTCTTGAACTTCATATTGAAAAAGAGCTTTCACACGCATTAATCTGGTCTGTCACCTTAAAACCAGAATTCAAGCGTATTCAGTACTATTTTGAAATCTATGCTGGTGACGAGTTATGCTATCTGTTTGAAGATGGAGTCCATGACAAGGATTTCATGAAAAAGGACAACATCATCAGACATTTCTACAAATTTGCCTGGATGAACCGTGCTGATATCTGCACACATCCTAAGTGGGCTGAAGATATCTTCTGGTATCAGATATTTCCTGACAGATTCTGCAAGCTCGATTATAAGGGCAACAAGCAGTTAAACGACTGGGATGACAATAAATCACTGACCAGACATTCCTTTTATGGTGGAAACCTGAAGGGTGCAATGAGTAAGCTGGAGTATCTAAAAGATCTTGGCATTACAGGCATTTATTTCACTCCACTTGTTACCTCAACTGAGAATCACAAATATAACATCTCAGATTATGAGCATATCGATCCTGACTTTGGAGACAATGAGTACTTTAGAAAACTGGTGGAAAAGGCTCACTCTCTTGGAATTAAGGTCATGATTGATGCTGTTTTCAATCATTCAGGTCGAGGCTTTTTCGCCTGGCAGGATGTTGTGAAAAACGGCAAAAACTCAAAATACTATGACTGGTATTTTGTTAAAAAGGACAATTTCAGTTTTGATGGAAATACCAAGGACGGAAGATACTACAGCTTTGCCTTTGTAGATGAAATGCCAAAGCTTGATACTTCAAATCCTGAGGTTATGGACTACTTTACTAAAGTATGCAAAGACTGGATTGAAATGTGGAACATTGACGGCATCAGATTTGATGTTGGAAATGAGATTTCTCACGCTTTTATTAAGAAACTGCATCGCGAATTAAAGGCTGTAAAACCTGATCTGTTCTTATTAGGTGAGATCTGGATGGATTCAACACCATACCTGTTAGGGGACGAGTATGATTCTGTAATGAACTATCCTTTCATGCAGTCATTAAGTAACTTCTTTGTCGATGAGACCTTAAGCTCTGACGATTTTATGTACATGATGAATTACTGTTATTCTCTGTATATGAAACAGGTTAATCAGGTTGTATTTAACTTCCTTGACAGCCACGACGTGGACAGAGCCATTACACGATGTGGAAGTTATGACAAGCTTATACAGCAGCTTAGCGTACTGGTTACCATGCCTGGTTCTCCATGTATTTACTATGGCACAGAGATTGCTCTTGAAGGAAAGAATGATCCTGACAACAGAAGACCAATGCCATGGAAAGACATTGAAAATAAGGTTTATGACAAGACCATCAGCACTGTAAAGTCACTGATCTCACTGCGTAAACAGCATAAAGCCTGCGAAAGCCAGAACATAACCTGGCATTCAGAAGACGGCAGATTCATTAAATATGAAAAACATTCTGCTGATGAAGTATTAAAAGTATATATAAACGCTGGCAATTCACCTTTAGATGTCACAATAAACAATGAACAGGTACTGTTCAGTCACCTTTATGACAGTTCATGTCTTCAAAAAGGAGGCGTGATCATAACTAAGCTCTTGTAAATGAGGTATATAGGTATTGGAGAGACTGTACCTTAGTTTACACATTTGGGCAATTTCGGTGATCTGAAGTTGCCCATTTTTTTTGTGAAAAGCATTCAGAGATGAGAAGGTTTTAACAGTTGTCAGCGCTGAGGAGAAAAATGCAGAAGGAAGCTGTAAAATAAAAGAGCGGACTTGATGACAGTCCGCCTCTTTGAGTGTGGTTTTAAGGATTATTCATCACTTAAAGAGCTGATTGCATCCCATAGGGTAGCATTCTGATTCTTGCCACAGAATTCACCTAATTTGTTGCCTAATTCCTCAATATAGGCGTCATCCATGGTGGTGTTGTCAGATGCAGCTGAGAGGTAGCCATCGATCCACATGATTAAAAGAGGCATGGTGCTACCGCTCTGTAAAAACTCTGAACACTTAATCTTTGCAACATCCTGCTCTTCAGCTGAGGCAACGTTGGCGGTTACGGTTAATGCTAGTGCAGCTACTGCTGAAGCTAGTAATTTTTTCATAATAAACTCCGTTAAATCTGTTATTCTTCCATAGCCTGAGCTGCATCAAGAATAGTTGTGTCAGGATTCTCAGAACAGTATTTACCCATGTGAGCTCCTAATTTCTCAATCCACTCATCGCTTAATACGGTATTGTCGCTTTTCTGTGATGCGTATCCGTCAAGCCACATTAAAAGCATACCCATACTTTCCTTGTCCTGAATAAATTCGCTGCACTTAACCTTGGCAACATCGGTTTCTTCAGCCTGAACAGCAAAAGAAGCTCCTGTCATAGCAACAGCAAGGCCAATGATCATCAAAGCACGTTTCATATTGAGTCCTTTTGGTTAAAAAACATCCCATATAAATAATATAAGAGATAGTAAGTTGAGCAGCGTGCCTTAAAAGGCCATAGATCAGTTCTGACATACGCTACTCGCAAATTGAGTATAATTGATTAAAATATTGTTCACAAGCAATATAATAAAATTCACTTTAGTTTATATGCTGATTTATTGAGTTATATCTCATTTTTACATTTAAATATGTCCGTAAAATCTCATATTGAGGCTAATATATACTTACATTGGACTTTTTTATGTGAAGTCTATCGAACTTTATCTGATAGTGTGCCTGTTCCAAAATAATCTGAATTGCACTATAAAGAGGCTTATATATCATAATCTCTTAAGTGGTCTAATATTTATGTTAACTCTTTGATTATTTGATAATTTATATTTATTTGCGCAAATTCGGGTCTTTGTTTTTGCGAAGCACATTTAATAAGGGGAAATTTTTAAAGAAAATCAGTAAATAATCGGAAGAATATTTTGTGAAATTTTCTGAAAATCGCTGTTTAATAAATTAACATACAGATGCTGTTTTCTTGCTGTTTTTTTTGAGCGCTACTGCCTGTCAGTACATTCATCCAATACAGACAGTCAATACAATAACTTTATACATTAACTTTACAGGAGATCTCTAATGTTTAAAAGTCGTGCCTCTATGGTGTTAAGTGCAGTTTTTGCCTTTCTGGTTCTATATTGCATTTTTTCATATAACAGCCTTGTATCAATGGATGAGAGTACTTCTGCAAAATGGTCTAATGTCGAAGTTCAGTATCAGCGCCGTGCAGATCTCATTCCTAATCTTGTAAATACCGTCAAAGGATATGCCACACATGAAAAGGAAACTCTTGAAAATCTGACAGCCTTAAGAGCAAAGGCTTTCCAGAATGTCAGCAATCCTTCTGAGGAGGATTTAAAGAAATTTGAAGAGACTCAGGGGGCTATCACTCAGGCTTTAGGTCGTCTGATTGCTGTCGCTGAAAATTATCCTGATCTTAAGGCAAATCAGAATTTTTTAGAGCTGCAGGCACAGCTTGAAGGTACTGAAAACCGTATTGCAGTTGCTCGTAAAGACTTCAATGATGCAGTAAATGCATTCAATACCGGGGTCAGAAAATTCCCTAAAAATATTTTAGCTTCTCTGTTTGGCTTTGAATCAAAAGCATACCTGAAGGCAAAAGAGCATTCAGAAGACAGTCCTGAGGTTTCATTTTAAGGTTCGAGCATGAATTTACTTAGGCACTCTGTGTTATCAGCAGGACTTCACAGGATAACTGCTGTCATTTTTGCATTAAGCCTTATTTTTACGTTAAGTGCCTTTGCATCTGACTTTTATACAGTAGACACAGTTCAAAATCCAAGACTTGAGAATACCTCATTTCATGTAAGTGATCCCGCCTCTCTACTTACTCATGATACGGTTTCATATCTTAACGAAAAACTTACTCAGCTCGAAAAGGACACAGGTATACAGTCAGCTGTGGTAGTACTTCCATCAGTTGGCGACAGTGATGTCTTTGAATTCTCTCAGGAGCTGTTCAGAAAATGGGGAATAGGACAGAGGGATAAAAATGAAGGTCTTCTGCTTACCTATGTTGAAGATCAGCACATTATCCGTTTCCATACAGGTTACGGTCTTGAAGGTTTGCTTCCGGATGCCGTCTGCAAGCGTATACAGCAGCAGAAGATGATCCCTTTTTTTAAAGAGGGAAAAATAAACGAAGGCATGAGGGCAGGTATTGATTCCCTGTATGAGCGCCTTGCCGCAGAAGGCAAATCAGAGTCAGATGATGAGAGTTCGGTGGCTGACAGTGACGATGATGACTTTTTAATTACACTTGTCACAATCATCGCAACTGTAGTTCTGATCTTTGCTGTTGCAGCAGGCGTGATGCTTTGGAACCTGTTTGAAAAATGCCCTAACTGTGGCAGACGCAAAACCTTAAAAAAGATAAGTGAGAAAGAAAGAAAAAAGCACCATCATACTTATCTTGAGGAAGTAAAACGCTGTTCTTACTGCGGATATGAAGTTAAACGTTCATACAAAATAGATGACGATGATGACGATAATGACAGTTTCCTAAGTGGTAGCACTGGCGGTTTCTCCTCTTCTTCAGGCGGCAGTTTTGGGGGAGGAAGCTCTGGTGGCGGTGGAGCTTCCTCCCGCTGGTAGGATATTTGTCATACAGAGAAATAAAACACAAACTCTGGGAGTTATATGAAATTTAATAGAATTTTACTTTCACTGGTTCTTTCATTAAGTGCCGGTTTTGCTAATGCATCCGATGACGCTGCCTCGCTGTACGCCACTTATGAGCAAAAGTTGAGCAGCAATGATTTGAACGGTGCCTATGAGGCTTTAGCTCAGAGAAGAGAGACTGATAAAGACAATCTGCAGTATATCTACGATGAAGCCTCATTTCTGATGGAATATTCTGATGACAAAAGTGATGCGTTTGCTCTTCTTGAGGAAGCCTTAAAAACAGCTGAAAAGAAACAGGATAAATACTGGCTGCCACGTTTGAATGAACTTAAAGCAGGAGCACTGTTTTTTTTAGGAGACTATGAAGAAGCTTATGAAACTGGACGAAAGGCTCTTTCATTTTTTAAAGGAGACGAGGATGATGAGGAACTTTCAGATATAAGTCAGCTCATGGTGGGGATCTGTACGGCTCTTAACAGACATGACGAGGCTGTGAAATATGGCTTGCAGTCTCTTGATATAAGACGCACAACCGCAGGGGAAAACAGTCAGAAGGTGGCTTCATCTCTGTCTGCACTGAGCCTTTCATATCTTAGATCCGGTGACATTGAAAAGGCTGAAGATGCAATCGGTGAAAGTGAAAAAATCTATGAAAAACTGGGAATTGAAGAGCCTAGCTTCTTCCAGAACAAAGCCTCGATTGCTTTTGAAAAGAAAGATTATGCCAGCGCCCAGAAACTGTTTTCAAAAGCTCTTGAGCTGTCAGAAAATCAGTCAGGCAATGCAAGTACCGTTATCAGTGTCTTAAAAAGTCTGAGTGTATGCGCCCAAAGACAGAATAACACGGATGAGGCAAGCTCATATATAGAGAAGGCTGTTTCTGTTGCCTCTTCAGCATATGGTAAAGAGCATCCTGCAATGGCCTCGGTGCTCAATGAAAAGGGCCTGTTTGAACACTCCTGCGGCCAGTATGCCAAAGCTATGGATACTTTTGCTGATGCTCTTGGCATTTACGACAAAGCCTATGGAGAAAGATCTCAGCAGTCTCATGATGTTCTGCTTTCAATGTACAGATGTGCCTGTGATATTGTCGTAAATGATGATGAGGCGACTCTTAAAAAAGCAAAGGACTTTATGTCAGACAAGTTCTTTACTCTTGAAACTGAAGACAGCTCTCCTGTGTTTTTACTTGCTTTCGGTGAATGGAAAATGAACAGCGCCGCCTGTCTGTTTGACTATATTCCAACAGTAATAGACAACAATGTGGTTGTTTTACTTTCTTCAGACGGCAGTACTGTTCAAAAGGTTCAGAGCAGTCAGTTAGGGACTTTTAATGTTTCTATGCAAAGAGACAAAGCCCGACATGACGAGCTGTTAAAACTCATGGAATAGCAGAGATTAAGGATTGATTCCTGTTTTAGGATATTTTGGTTACAGGTGGTCTATGCGAACTTTACTGTCTTATGTCTGTATAGCTGTTGCGCTTGTGTGCACACCATTTAGTGCAATGGCAGATTCCTGGTCTGTGTTTGTTTATATGTGCGGCAGTGATCTTGAAAGCAACTATGGTGCTGCCACTGCAGATATAAGTGAAATGATAGATGCCTCTCCTTCAGATGAGGTGACCGTGATCATTCAGACCGGAGGTGCAAACAAATGGCAGAACTTTGGCATATCCTCAAAAAAAATCTCCCGTTTTATGGTCAGGGACGGAGAGCTTAATTTAATTGAGGAATTACCTCAGGCAAACATGGGAGATGGCAGAACCCTGTATAACTTTTTAAATTTCTGTCAAAAGAACTATTCGTCAGATCACAATGTTCTGCTCTTCTGGGATCATGGCGGTGGCAGTGTGTTCGGTTTTGCCAATGACGAGAATTACAGTTTTGATTCGATTTGTCTGTCAGAATTAAGGAATGCACTTTCATCGGTTTACGGTGACGCCCCTGCAGTAAAACCTTTTGAACTTATAGGTTTTGACACCTGTCTTATGGCTACTGTGGATACTGCAGCAAGCATTGAACCCTATGGACACTATTTTGTAGCTTCTCAGGAGGTAGAACCTGGTAACGGCTGGCAGTATACCCTGTGGTTAAATGCTCTTGCAGAGAATACATCACAGAGTGCCGTTCAGTTAGGTAAGAGTATCTGTGATGCCTATTACAGGGGCTGTGAGGATGAGGAGACAGAACAGACAGCTACCCTGTCTCTAATCGATTTGAGTAAAATCAGTCCAATGATCAAAGCCTGGAATATCTTTGGTATGTACGCCCTGATGCAGGCTTCAGAAAATGACTCCTTCTATGCCACAATCGGTAGAGCTGCAACACGATCAGAGAATTTCTCAAATTCAAAGTCCTCAGGTTACTCCAACATGGTGGATATGGGAGACTTTATTTCTAAAGTTTCTGACGCATCTAAAGAGAGACATCCTGCTGCAGGAAAAATGCAACAGTACCTCAAAGATGCTGTTTTATATCAGGTAAGTGGACCTGCTCATCAGGCATCTGGACTGTCATGCTACTATCCATTTGACTCTGATGAGGACAGTTACGCCATGATGGTTGAAAACGGTCTTGTAAATTCCTTTATCCTGACCTACGGTCTTCAGCACGGTTTTATTGACGGAAATACCGCAAACTCAATGCTTGAAGCTATCACAAGCGAAGGTGATGATGCCGCTTCTTCAGAACTGTCTTCAACCTCACAGCCTGAGTCTCATGTAAGTTCAGAACCTTCTGAGTCCGATTCATCAGAAAAGCCAGATCACAGTAGTTCTGGTGGTGCTGTAGATTTTATTGCAAATACTGTAAACCATAGTGTCAATACAGCTCTGCAGTCTCTGTTAAATGAAAAACCAGGAAAAGATCAGGATCCGATTTCCTTTATTCAGGGACTTGTTGAAAACAATGTAGCCCTAATCTCAGAATCTATAGCTCCAATGCAGAAGATGGATATAAGCTCACTTGAGGATACAAAGGTGGAGGTAGTTACCAAAGACGACGGCACTCCTGCCCTTGAAATGACTCTTGATGACAAATCTTTAAAGTACATAGATTCGGTGCGTTTTTATCTTGCAACGCTCAATGATAAAAATGACGTTACAGTTTTCGGTGACGATATTGATATGTTTCAGGACTGGGATCAGGGTATCTTCAGGGATAATTTCAACGGTAACTGGCCGACTTTAGACGGTCATCTTGTGTATCTTGAAACTACTGCAGATCTTGAAAATTACAACTACTACTCAATTCCAGTGATTTTAAATGGAGTCCGCTCTGTCATTGAGGCTCTGTATGACTTCAAACAGAGTAAATATGTGGTATTAGGAGCGCGCCGTATAACCAGTGCAGGTATGCCTGACAAGAATTTAATCAAACTGAAAGCAGGCGACAGGATCACAACCTTAATGCAGAAAATGGCTGACAGTGAGGATGATACAAGTGAGGTTGAGACTGAAAGCTTTACTCTAAGTTCCAACTGGTCTCTTGATGATTCAGCCCTGCCTGACGGTACCTATGCCTATATGTTCTCAATGTCAGATATTCAGGGTAACGAAGCTCTGTCTGATGTATCCTTTATAAAAATAAAGGACGGTCAGATGACATACGGTGAGCCTTGAGCATATGCTGTAACTCTAAACCAAAGAAGAATGATTCTGTGAAGACAGATTCAGATAAAGTTACACAGATGTCTTCAGACGTGGCTTAACCTAGAATTTATCTTTCAAATGTGAAAGGAGCAGGTTATCGTCCTGCTCCTGATGTTGGTTATGAATAAAAATCAGCAATTAACACTGTCATCTGTCATTAACTGCAGATCTGATAACAGGCAATTGTGTATTATTCAACACCAGCTGCCTGTAACAGAGCATTTCCCTGTGGTTTTGTTTTGTGCTTATCTTTTAGCTCTTAAATTTCTCTAACATCTGATTAAGGTTAATCTTCAGTTTAGTTTCGTCCTTAAAATTGGAGTCATGTTGCTTTTGCTTTTTGTTGTATTTTGAATTGTCCATTTTATTTCTCCTTTTAAAAGTCAGAGACAAGGAAATACCATAATATAACAATAAAAATTGTGTTCAATTTTTTATACTAACTTCTCCGCTGAAAACACAGGTCAAACTCATTTCTTAAGAAAAAATCTCTGTAAGACAACAGTCCAATATTCCAAACAATAAATGAATTTATAATTATCAGATTAAAATCAGAGCAATCTGACTTAGCTATTTGAGCTCTAAGCTCTGTACATAACTTTTCCTGTAAATTTCAACTTCTGCTCCTGTATAGCAGTTCATGTAAGAAGATATTTCCAGAAAAGCAATAAATCCTTTCTTTTGCACTTAACAATTTATGTTAAAAAACTAATAAAACCGCTTGGCAATGCTCTTTTACTCTATTTACCAAATTTTAACAATTGCACATTAGTAAGTTAACAAAGTCTTTGTATCTTAATCATGTCGATTGATATGGAGATTTTAAAAATGAAATTTAACAAGACATTGTTATCAGCAGTTTGTGGTTGTGTATTAGGTTTTTCTGCATCAGCTAATGCTGGCGCTGTGATTACTGATGGTTCAACTTCAATGGAAAAAGTAATGGGTATTCTGATTGAGTCATTCGAAGGCAATGGAATCGATGTTACTTACAACCCAACAGGTTCAGGTGCTGGTATCACTGCTGCTTTAGAAGGTCGTGCTGATATCGGTCTATCTTCAAGAGCATTAAAAGATCAGGAACAGGAAAAATTACAGGGTATCGATGTTGCATACGACGGCATCGTAATCGTTGTTAACAAGGCAAACAAGTTAACTGATATCACTACTGAGCAGATTAAAGATGTATTTACAGGCAAGATCACCAACTGGAAAGATTTAGGTGGTGCTGATGCTCCTGTAGTTTTAATTGGTCGTGAAGCAGGTTCAGGTACCCGTGATGGTTTCGAGTCTGTAACCGGTACTAAGGATTCATGCAAATATCGTCAGGAATTAACCTCAACTGGTGATGTTATTACCACTGTAGGTCAGAACGAGAATGCAATCGGTTATGCTTCTCTATCAGCTGTAAATGATTCAATCAAGGTTCTATCTTTCAACGGTGTTGTTCCATCAGAGGAAACAGTTTTAGACAAGAGCTACAAGTTACAGCGTCCATTCGTATTCGTTCTAAACAAGGCTAAACAGCCTTCAAAGGATGCAAAGGCATTCATTGACTACGCTATGTCAGATGAGGCTAAGCCTTTAATTGTAAAGGCTGGCGTTGTTCCTGCTAAGAAGTAATCAATCATTATCATGGAGCTGCAGGATCTGATCCTGCAGTTATTATTTTATGCAATTAAGAAATCATCAAGAATGCGCAGACATGATTGCTACCTGGGTGTTCACCATTCTAGGTTACCTCAATATCGTATTCGTAGTGGTCATCTGTCTGTATCTAATTATTTCTGGAATTCCCGCTATTCATGAAATAGGCTTTTTTGACTTTATCTTTGGAACTAAATGGGCATCAACAGCAGCCGATCCTAAATTCGGTATTATGCCTTTCATTCTGACCTCTATTTACGGTACCTTTGGTGCAATTTTATTTGGTCTTCCAATTGGTTTCTTTAGTTCTGTATACCTGGCTAAGTTTGCTCCTTTAAGAGTAAAGCAGTTTATTGAATCAGTAGTAGATTTATTAGCGGGTATTCCTTCAGTTGTTTTCGGTTTTATCGGTATGCTGGTTTTAGTCCCAGCTATCAAAGATATTTTTAACCTTGCAGACGGTTCATCATTATTAGCAGCAATCCTAGTGCTCTCTATCATGATCTTACCTTCAATTATTAAGGTATCCATCGGTGCACTTGAGGCTGTTCCTCATGAGTATGAATTAGGCTCACTTGCATTAGGTGCCAATAAGGTTGAGACAGTTTATAAAGTTGTAGTCCCAGCTGCTCGCCGTGGTATTGGTGTTGCAGTGGTTTTAGGTGTAGGTAGAGCCATTGGTGAAGCTATGGCTGTAATGATGGTTGCAGGTAACGTAGCTAATATGCCTGGCATATTCGAATCAGTAAGATTTTTAACTACCGCAGTAGCATCCGAGATGTCATATTCAGCAGGTCTGCAGCGTCAGGCTCTGTTCTCAATCGCTCTAGTGCTGTTCATCTTCATTATGGTAATCAATGCACTGTTAAATCTTGTATTAAAGAAGAGAGGCAGCAAGTAATATGAACAATGCTTTAAGACGAAATATCTATAAGAACGTAATGCTGTCTTTTGCCTATGCGGCTACAGCACTTACCGTTGCAGTGGTTCTTTTCATTATTTTATATGTCTTTATAAGAGCTATTCCTCATGTTTCATGGCAGTTGTTAAGTACTAAGCCTAGCTACATCAACGATACCATCGGTGTGTTACCAGATATTCTAAACACCATCTATATCGTAATTGCTACCTTGGTCTTTGTGCTTCCTCTAGGCGTAGGTGCTGCTGTATATCTTTCTGAATATGCAAAGAACATGAAGGTAAAAAGAGCCATTGAATATGCTATTGAAAGTTTAGCTGGTATTCCTTCTATTATTTACGGTCTGGTCGGTATGCTTATCTTCTGTCAGTACTTTGGCCTTAAGACCTCATTATTAGCAGGTGCCCTAACACTTACTATCATGAATTTACCTACCATTATTAGAACTACCCAGGAGAGTTTGGATTCTGTTCCTACTTCATACAGAGAAGGTGCTTTTGGTCTTGGAGCTAATAAGTGGTACTCAATTAGAACTGTTGTTTTACCTTGCTGTATCGACGGTATTGTTACTGGCTGTATTCTCGCCATCGGCAGAATGTTAGGTGAGTCAGCAGCTCTTTTATTTACCGCAGGTTTTGCCCATAAGGTAAATGGTTTTATTGATGCGATGTCATCATCAGGTTCAACTTTAACGGTTGCTTTGTATGTCTATGCTAAAGAGCAAGGCGAGTTTGATGTTGCTTTCGTAATTGCAGCCATCATGCTTTTCATGAGCCTCTTAATCAATTACACCGCAAGCAAGTTATCAAAGAGAATTCAGAATAAAAGGTACTAGAAATGAATACCACACCAATTATCGATGTAAAAAACTTTAATCTTTACTATGGTGAAAATCATGCTCTGCATAACATCAATATGCATATCAATGAGCACGAGATCACTGCGCTTATTGGTCCATCAGGATGCGGTAAGTCTACCTTTTTACGCTCATTAAACCGTATGAATGATCTGATTGAAGGTTTAAGAGTTGACGGTTCAATCAAGTTTAAGGGTACAGAGTTAGTAAACACCAAGATCAATGTCAGCGCTTTGCGCAAAGACATTGGTATGGTTTTCCAAAAGCCAAATCCATTTGCTATGTCTATCTACGATAACATCGCATATGGTCCAAGAATTCATGGTATTAGAAATAAATCAGCTCTAGATGAGTTAGTAGAAAAGTCTTTGAAAAAGGCTGCTATCTTTGATGAGGTAAAGGACAGATTAAAGACTTCTGCTTTAGGCCTGTCAGGCGGTCAGCAGCAGAGACTTTGTATTGCAAGAGCTCTTGCCGTAGAACCTGAGATCCTGTTAATGGATGAGCCTACTTCAGCACTTGATCCTATATCAACTGGCAAGATTGAAGAGCTTACCTGTGAGCTTAAAAAGAAATATACCATTGTGATCGTAACTCACAATATGCAGCAGGCATTAAGAATTTCAGACAGAACAGCATTCTTCCTGTTAGGTGATCTTGTAGAGTGCGACAGCACTGATAACATCTTCACTAAACCAAAGGATAAGCGCTGTGAAGACTATGTAACCGGAAGATTTGGCTAAAGCTATTTGGCTTAATAGGAGTAAAAAAATGAGATTCCAGTTAGATGAGCTGATGTCACAGATTAACAATTCTTTGATTTTAATGTCATCAGCATGTGAAGAAAGCTTAACTAATGCTTTTGAAGCTTTTAAAACTCACGATAAAGAGAAGGCTTTGAGCATTTACAGAAAAGACTATGATTTAAATTCAAAAGCTCGTGAGATTGAAAGCCTGTGTATTAAAACTCTTTTAAGACAGCAGCCAGTAGCTCACGATATGTTAGTAGTATCAGCTACCTTAAAATTAGTATCTGATGTTGAGCGTATTGGTACTCAGGCAATAGCCATTGCTGAGATTATCACTCACTTTGATTTTAACTACAAAGGCGATGACATTCTACTTATTGAAAAGATGAGTGAAGAAGCTATCGAGATGGTAAAAAAGAGTATTGATTCTTTTGTGAACAAAGATGGCACATTAGCTGCAAATGTTATAAAGCATGATACAGTAGTTGATAAGTACTTCTTTACCATTAAAGATACATTAATTCATGAGATCAAGAGCTCTGAAAATGATGCAAGCTATTCACTTGATCTTTTAATGATAGCAAAATACTTAGAGCGTATTGGAGATCATTCTTGCAATGTAGCAAGATGCACTCAATATATGCTTACAGGCAAACTAACAGGCCAGGAGTAGGAGATTTATGATTTACTGTCTTGAAGATGATGCTGATATTAGAGAACTTGAGCTTTATACACTCAATTCAATGAATTTTAAGGCAGAAGGCTTTGCCGATGCCCAGAGTTTTTTTCAAGCAATAGCAAAAGAACTACCTGAGCTTGTAGTTCTAGATGTAATGTTGCCAGATATGAGTGGTGTTGATGTTCTCAAAAAATTAAGGACAACTCCCAAGACAGCAAAACTACCTGTAATTATGGCCACAGCACGTGGTGCTGAATATGAAAAGATTAAAGCCCTGGATTTAGGTGCTGATGACTATATGACCAAGCCATTTTCTGTAATGGAAATGGTTGCCAGAATTAAAGCTATCTTGCGACGTTCAAATGAAGGTAGCGATGCTAAAGGCGAGGTTAAGTTTGGCAAGATCGTAATTAACGAGGTAAAGCACTCAGTTACTGCTGATGATAAGAAACTAGACTTATCATTAAAGGAGTTTGAGTTACTGTTACTTCTAATTAAGCATCCTGGTCGCGTCTACAGCAGAGATGAATTGTTAAATTTCATCTGGGGTATTGATTATGATGGTGAAAACAGAACTGTTGACGTTCACATCAGAGCACTGAGATCAAAATTAGGTGATCTTGAGAATGTCATTCAGACTGTAAGAGGTATCGGTTACAAGGCGGATGCATGATTTCTAGGATCTTTCGTTCTGTATTTTTTACAACTATTCTGGTCCTGATTTTAGGATTGGGAGCATCTTTGTTTATTTCATCCTATCAGCTAATCAAGGCTGACAGTGATGGTCTTATTTCCTTTACAACCAAGTTAGAAGATGCTCTCAACAAGAATCCTAATATGGATTTGACTCTATTAACCATTGACGATTACAGAATCAATCTAATCCATAAAGATGGAACTGTCTACTATGATTCTCAGGTTAATGCTTCTACTTTAGAGAATCACTCAGATAGAGATGAATTTCGTCAGGCTGAGAAAACCGGTAAAAGCAGAGTTTACAGATACTCTTCTACCTTAGGTAAGAGAACTGTTTACTATGCAGTAAGGTTAAAGTCAGGAGATGTATTGCGCTGTGCCTACACTACAGATAACATCTTTTCCCAGGCATTATCGTTAGGTCTGCATTTATTCATCATTCTGCTGCTTGCAATTGCAGTATCAGTAATTCTTGCTAAAAAACTCTCTGCAAAGATTGTAAGCCCAATCAATACAATTGATCTTAACAATCCGACAGAGAACGTGGTTTATGATGAGTTAAAGCCTTTTTTAGAGAGAATTGACTCTCATCAGCACCGCATAAAGAAGCTTCTGCGCAAGGTAACTGCGGCTCATTCACAGATTAAGGTTATGACCTCCTATATGTCTGAGGGCATCATCTTTTTGAATAAGAAAGGTGAGGTTATTCTGATAAATCAGAGCGCGCAGTCTATTTTTAATATTGAAGATCCTGAAAAATATAAAGGTGAGAGCCTGCTTAATATCAACCGCTCTCCAATCTTCTGCTCAATTTATGAGAAAAGAGAAGAGCTTGAAAGTTTAAAACAGGATATCGAGCTGTCTAGCAAATACTACAAACTTATTTTCAACAAGATTTCTGAAAACGACAAATTAGTAGGTTTCGTACTCTTATTAGTTGATATTACTAAAGCTAAGCAGTTGCAGATGCAACGTCAGGAATTTGCTTCAAATGTATCTCATGAGTTAAAGACACCTCTACAATCTATCATTGGTAGAGCAGAACTTATTGAAAACGGTATTGTACGTCCTGATGATTTACAGAACTTTGGTAAAAAGATCCGCTCAGAAGGTCAGGCTTTGTTGAACATGATAAACGACATCATGTTCTTATCAAAGGTTGAATCTGGCGTAAAAGCACAAAGTGAGCATATAAACTTAAAGTCACTCTCTGAAAGTGTAGTAGATTCTCTAAAAGAGAAAGCTTCTAAAAAGGGCGTAACCCTTGTGCTTGATAGTGAAGATCTGGAGATGAATTTCGTACGCAGATATATGTCTGAAATTCTCTACAACTTAATTGATAATGCTATTAAATACAACAAAGAAAATGGTATTGTTAACTGCAAGATCTTCAGGCAGGAGCACAAGTTCTTTATAGTGGTCAAAGATACCGGTATTGGTATTCCAAAAGAAGATCAGGATAGAATCTTTGAAAGATTCTTCTGTGTTGACAGAAGTCACTCCAATAAAGACAGTACAGGTTTAGGTCTTACTATCGTAAAACACATCGTTGAAGAGTGTCATGGCACTATCGATGTTGATTCAAAACTAGGTGAAGGCACAACCTTTACTCTTGCCTTTGAAATGGCTTAGTAAAAAGCTCACTTTCTGCATCACAAGATCCGATCACAGAATTGATTGAGTCTAATGTAGAAGGTGAGCTTTTTGAATTTCACTCTTGAGAAGTCTTTATTTCTGCTCTTTTAAATGGTCATGAACCCTTGCTGCAGCAAGCTCTATCTCAAGATCTTGCAGACCATAAAATGCCCTTTTAAGAAAGTCTAAAGGAACGATTTTTAATAGCTCAGCGCTAGTAAGATCATATTTCCATTGATAGTAAGCATAAAATCTACCTATCCAATCAGGTATAAATACTCCTAATGCTTTACCTTTCTTTAGTTGATACTTATCAACCTCACAGAAGTATTCAAAAAGCTCTAGGTAATTTTTAGTACTTACATAGGCTTGGGAAACATCAATGTAGTGACGTGTTTTACTCTTCATATAGCTTTCAATGAAGTCTTTGGTATCCATGTCAGGAAACTCGTAAGCAATATAGGCAAATAGCTTTCCTTGTGTTTCTACAACTTCATCTAGATATGCTTCATTATAAGCTGGCATCGGTTATCTTTGGTTTGCCTCATGTAAGTAAGATCATGTGTCGTTGTATCTCACTTTCGTGTGTAAATGTAACATATTGATTTATAAATAAATCAAGTATATGAATAATTAGTAGATGTGAAAAATGTAGTTTTAGCACTAAAACAGGTGTTAAAAAATGTATGAAATAGCCAATTTTAGGTGTTAAAAATTGTGTTGAGGTGCCTTGTCATTTACTGAAAAGTTGAAATTTATAGGGACTAATGATACCTATACGCTTGACTTAATCTTCTTTGTAAAAGTCACTTCTGTTTTTTCAACATGATTTTTACGATTTGTTTTTAATAATTCTCAATAACGGTGTATCATACACGCATCGAAAATCCGCACACAAATGCACAATTTGTGCACTTCATGAAGTTTAGAGGTAATGATGCAACAACATTTAGCCGATAAGAATATCGCTCTTGATTTAGTTCGTGTAACAGAAGCTGCTGCTTTAGCTTCAGCAAAATTCACTGGTCTTGGTGATAAAGAGCTGGTTGATAGAGCTGCTGTAGATGCAATGCGTATTGCATTCCAAAGTTTGCATATCAAAGGAACCATTGTCATCGGCGAAGGTGAAAAAGATGATGCTCCTATGCTGTACACTGGCGAAAAAGTAGGTTTCGGTGACGGCTTAGAGTTTGATATCGCAGTTGATCCTATCGACGGAACTTCATGTGTTGCAGGTGGTAGACCAAATGGTATTGCTGCTGTTGGTATCGCATTAAAGGGCACTATGTTCAACCCAGGTCACAGCTACTACTGTGAAAAAATGGCGGTAGGTCCTGAGGCTGCTAATGTTATCGATCTTGATGCTCCAATCAAAGATAATCTTTTAAATGTAGCTAAAGCATTAGGTAAGAGAGTAGGTGACTTAAAGGTATTCGTATTAGATAAGCCTCGTCACGCAGAGTTAATCAATCAGATCCACGCAGCTGGTGCTCGTGTAATGGTTCACTCAGATGGTGATATCGCTGGTGCCTTAATGACTATCGATCCTCGTTCAGATATCGATATGCTAGTTGGTGTCGGCGGAACTCCTGAAGCAGTTGTAACTGCTTGTGCTTTAAAGGGCACCGGAGCTCAGATGCTTACAAGATTAAAGCCAAAGACTGAAGAAGAGCGCGAAGCTATCATCAAAGATGGCTTTGATTTAAAGGCTATCCGTTCAATTGACGAGCTTGTAACCACCGATCAGTGCTTCTTCTCAGCAACTGGTGTAACCCCAGGTGAGTTGTTAGATGGTGTTCACTATAAGGGAGGCTTTGCTCTAACCTCTTCAATGTGTTCACGTGGTAGAACTGGTACCGTTCGTTACATTGAAGCATGGCACGATCGTAAGAAGTTATCAAAGATGAGTACTATTGAGTACTAATCCTATAACCTAATCATTTCAAGATTCATTTATAAGCACTTTTTCACAGAGATGTGGGAAGGTGCTTTTTCATAAAAGTATCCCTCAAGACCTATTCAAAAAAATTAAGGCTGCTATACCCTTGAATTCAACCATTGAAAATGGGGGCAAACGGAGGCTAAAACACTAGGAAAAAAGTTTAAATTTGGTAGATAATCTTTATATTTAGTTTTGACTGATTCTCAAAAAAACAATAAAGAGATTTAACATCTCTTTATTGTAGAGGAATTGTTCCCTAACTTTTGAGCAAAAACAGTGGTTATTAGTCACCACTTTTGTTCTTATTATAATATTTTTCAAGCAAATCTTTACACGATTTTGCAATTGCTGTTGATAAAGGTGGCGGAACTGCATTTCCGACTTGTTCGCACCTTTTGGTATGACTTCCAAAAAATTTATACTTGATTGGAAAACCTGTAATTACTGCAGCTTCTCTTACGGTAATAGATCTATTTTCAAAAGGATGAATAGGAAAATTAGAGTGCCCAGGAACAAGAGTAGGAGCTGCTTTCTTTGAGTCCAACCTCATTGTACTTCCTCTTGAGTAGAATTTACTTATCCTTAGATTGATTGGTAATTTATCCATTACGTCGACTATATTTTGACCTTCTCCAACATAAGAGAATCTTTCTACTGTTTTGGGAGCATGCTTCATTGGTTGGTTATCAATGTCTGTTTTATCAGAGTAATCTATCAAGGATAAAGCGTCACCAACTGTCTTGAAATTTTTTTCTTCTGAAATTATAGGAGTTGGATACTGAAACTCAAATTCGATGTCATTTCTTACGGCAACGATAATCACTCTTTCCCTCTTTGTGTATGCTCCATAATTTGCTGAATTAAGTACTTTTTTGTAAGTTCTATAGCCTAGTTTATGATAAATATTATTTATGTCTTCAAAAACAGAAATTAAATATCCATTTTCTTTTAACTTCTTTTCTATGTTTTGTTTTGCAATACGTAGAGAAACTCCACTTTCAAGTAATTCTTCATTTATACCTTGAACTTTTCTTGCTTGCGCTTTCTTTCCTTTATAATTTTCGATTTGCTTCCATACATAATCAATTTCATCTCGTACAGATTGAGGAGTGTCTTCTCTTAAAATTAGAGCATTAATAATGGCTGGTACGTTTTCTATTACGCTAATTTTAGGTTTTATTTTTGATACTAGATCTAATTGGTACCTATAAAACGTGTTTCTTCTATCATTTGGAGAACGTTCACCTGCTAAACTGAACCCTTTACAAACAATACCTCCAAACATAACATCAACTTCCTTTGGTTTCATTTTTGTCTTTTGAAGAATCTCTTTTGCATCAAGTTTTGTCATGTCTTCAACACGTACAAGTGCAGTATCTTTGATTTCTGGGTTATTAAACAATAATGTGTCAATACAATTTTGTTCGATATCATTTACAAAAATAGATTTAAAACCGTTATTTTTAAATCCAAGGTGGGACCCTCCGGCTCCAACAAAAGTTTCAAATATGGTAAATTTCAAAATTAATTCCTACACTTTATTGTCTTTTAAATAGTTCTTGTAGTTTTTTAGTGAAATAAATAACTTCACAGTTTTGGTTTATTCTTTCTACAATAGAATCCTTATTTAATTCTGTTATATTATATTTGATGTTCCTTGTTGATGAACGTGACTTAAAGTCTATGCAGTTAAAATCATCTCTCATTATATTCAACCAACTTGAAATGTATCGGTTATCAGAATCAGTTAAGAAAAGAACCTGTTTTCCTTCGTATTTATTTTCTATTAATTTTTTTATAGTTTCATTTGAAGCTTCAAATTGTTCTTCTTTTGTTGAATTGATCTTGAGCAAAGCTTCAATAAGTTCATTTATATATTCTTTTATGTATGAATTGTACATTTCATAACAAAATTCACCAAAAGACATAGCAGCATAAGAATTTCCTACGTCAGTTGGGAGATTATTTGAGTCAATCAAACCAAGAGATGCTAAAGAAATGAATACATTTCTCCAGTTATTGTTGTTTTTTGTTTCTAACTGTCGCAAAAAATCAGTTTCAGCAATTCTTCTATTTATTTTTTCAGTTCCGCATATTTTTTGGTATTGGCAGTATTTTAAGCATAAATATATTTCATATAATCTAGTATCCCTAATGTAATATTGACATATAGAAATTTTATTTGCTACTGCAGTTGCAAGATTTTTTCTTTCGTTTTCAGAAATTACTCTTACTGATGAATTTACTTCATTCAGTTCTAATAACACTGCCTTTTCAGGGTACTTAAATAGTCCTATGTTAAATTTAGTGTTCCTAAATATACTTGAAGGTAGCATATAAACAGCAAATGCATTTTCATATTTATATCCTTTTAATGACATGTTTTCATCAGCAAAATGCTGATATTGCATTATCTGCCCAATTCCTCTGACAAAATCATTAACTCCTATTTCTGATCCTTTTAATTCGAAAATGGCTTTTACTTTCCCATCGACTAATAGAGTAAAATCAGCAAATAAACCATTAGGATATTGATCTTCATGAATGAATTTATATTTGTCACTATGAATATCTAGAGAAGACAATATAGCTTTTTGAATGGACTGTTTTTTTAATACAAGATCATGAAAATGCTTTTCTTCCATAGAACCTCCGCTCCTATTTGATACTCAATGATACACACGATTTTAATTTATGCACAGTAAAACAAGTTTGAGCACACTAAAAAAGAGCTATAAAAGGCTTAAGACTAAGATTTTATTTTTTAATAATGGATGAGTGTGCTTGTTTCATACTGTACAGCTTTTCTTAAGACTAGAAGCGCCTGTCCGTGATGATATCTTTGACTATATTGTAAACAAATAACTTTAGACAATTGGAATAATCAAAAGCATGAAAACAATTAACGTAGTTGCCGCAATCATTATTAAAGACAACAAGATCTTCGCTACACAGCGTGGCTATGGTGAGTTCAAAGATGGCTGGGAATTCCCTGGTGGTAAAGTAGAGCAGGGGGAAGCTCCAGAAAACGCCATTGTACGAGAGATTAAAGAAGAATTAGATACCGTAATTGAAGTAAAAGAATACTTCGATACTGTAGAGTATGACTATCCAAACTTTCATTTATCTATGAAGTGCTATATCTGTACAGTTGTCTCCGGAAAATTGGAGCTTTTAGAGCATGAAGCTGCCAAGTGGCTTGATAAGGATTCTCTAGACTCGGTTGCATGGTTACCAGCTGATCTTGGTTTAGTTGATAAACTAAAAGATTACCTGTCAAAAAATCGTTCATAATACTGACAAAGCAAATGACAGACCTCAAAAGTATAGTCTTTTAACTTTAGGATGTTGTACCTGCTGTTTTGCAGGTACAAACAAATAAGGTCCTATTTCTAGGACCTTGTTTGGAGTACATTATGGAATATTAAGCTGCTACGTCGTTGCTTGGATTGTCCTTAGGATCATTGCCTTTGTACAGCTGATTTACTGAACGTGAACCGATGAATACGCGGTTGGTCTGAATTGCTTTCTCTCTAGCATAATCAGGTCTTGAGTTCATAATCTGTGAAATCTGCTCTTCGCTCATTTTACCTAAGGTTAAACCGATTGCTTTGTAGGTGATATATGGACGAGCTTCTTTAGAGATAATGATCTGTGCTTTAGCTGTTACATCATCCACAACATTAACAATCTTTAACACACCGTCGTCAATCAGGTTTCTAACGGTAGGTTCTGTTACAGGTAAGGTTAAAACTGACTTTCTCTGTAATACATACTCACGTAATAGAGCGCGTTCAGCAAAGTCTAAAGTCTCAACAGCCTTTTCAACTTTTTCCTGAATTCTCTTGACGCTGTTCTTTCTTCGTAAAAGTGTAGTTACTGAGAAAACTGCCTGAGAAATGAAGTTTGAAATTTCAATTATCAGAGCGAAATATAAAAAGATCTTATTGGATTCAATACGGTCGGCAAATTCTGTTGATACAGCCTGCCAAGGTACAATTAACATTAAAACGGTCAGGCAGAATAACCACATCATAACAGTATTGATAGTCTTTAAAGCGGTATTTGAAACTTCGTGATTCATAATAAACTCCAAAAATTGACGTATTTCCAAATGTACTTTTACTGTTGCAATTGATGTGCCAAAACTAAAATCTTTCTTTAACATAGCGATTTATAAGGAGTTTTGTATTAATACATCATTAATGTGAGTTTCAATGAAATTAATATCGTCAAGAAAATGATTAATTGAAGCGAAAATTAATGGTGGTTTTAGAAAATTTGATGACAGATCTTTGGCGAGGGAGTTAAACCGTCAATTAATAGAAAAGGTAGAAAGTAATAGAGCAGATATAAAGTCAATTTTTAAGCACTTATAAATTCCTCTAATACAGCTTCAATCCTTGAGAAAACCTAAGACCTGATAATATAAGTCATTCTATATTTGTGATAATTGCATTCTATTTAAGAGAAAATCACTAGGCTTAAGTGTTAGAATATGCAAACAGCCTAGCAGGCGCACAATAATAACTTTCACAGGTTAGGATAAAAAAATGAAAAAGATTTCAGCGATTATCAAACCATTCAAATTAGACGACGTTCGTGAAGCTTTAAGTTCAAAAGGTATTTCTGGTATGACCGTATCAGAGGTTAAAGGCTTTGGTAGACAGAAAGGTCATACTGAGCTTTACAGAGGTGCTGAGTACGTAGTTGATTTTTTACCAAAAGCTAAGATTGAGCTTGTAGTAAAAGATGAGGATGTTGATCTATGTATTGAAGCCATCACAGAAGGTTCTCATACAGGTAAGATCGGCGATGGTAAGATTTTCGTATCAGATGTAGAGCGCGTGATCAGAATTCGTACTGGTGAAGAAGGCGACGACGCTATTTAATTCTGGTAATAAATCATATTGGATACATTAAGACTAACTATGCAGAAGAGACTTTCCCTAAAAAGTATCGCACTAACCGTATTTAGCTTGGCGGTGATGACAGGCTGTACTACTACACCACCTTCTAATACAGAGAATCTATGCTCTATTTTTCAGGAGAAGGATAGCTGGTATGTTGACGCTCACGATGTACATCGTAAGTATGGTGTGCCTATCAATGTAGCTATGTCTATCATGGCTCAGGAATCTAGCTTTAGAGAAGATGCTCAGCCTCCAATGCGTTGGTTCTTATTTATCCCTTATGGAAGAGGAAGCTCTGCATACGGTTATGCCCAGGCTCAAGATCCTGTTTGGGATGACTACGTAGATGATGAAGGCTCATTCTTCTCATCACGTTCTAACTTTAAAGACTCATTAGACTTTATTGGCTGGTACATGACCAAAACCAAAAAGACTAATGGTGTAAAGTTAACTGATGCTTTTAATCAGTATTTAAATTATCATGAAGGTTGGTCAGGTTACAGAAAGGGAACCTATAAAGGCAAGGATTGGCTGATTAAAGTAGCTAGACAGGTTTATAACCGCTCTCAAAACTATAAATATCAGTTACAGCGTTGCAATCTATACTAGTATATAGTTAAAAGACCACGTTATATTTGAACACTTGTATTAGAAAAATACATAAAGAAGGATATAAAAATGCCATTAGTAGACAGTTTTTTAGTAGACCATACCATTATGCCAGCTCCTTCAGTAAGACTAGCTAAAGTGATGAAAACTCCTTTAGGCGATGAAATTGAAGTCTGGGATCTGCGTATTAAGAAACCAAATCAGGGGATGATGCCTGAGAAGGGAATTCACACCTTTGAGCACTTCTTTGCAGGTTTCATGCGAGAGCATTTAAATGAGAAAGGTGTGGTGGAAGTAATTGATATTTCACCTATGGGCTGTAAGACTGGCTTCTATATGAGCCTTATTGGTAAAGCTGATGCAAGCAAAGTTGCTGATGCTTTTAGAGCTTCAATGGAAGATATCTACTCTTTACCCGAAGGAACTGTAGTTCCTGCATCAAATCCATATCAGTGTGGTTCATGCAAACTGCATTCTTTAGAAGAAGCTAAAGATATTGCTAAAGAAGTATTAGATAAGGGTATTGTGATTACCTTATCTGAGGATATCGCTTTAGATCCTGCTAAGATTAAGGATTTAGCATAGTGAGAAAAGCTGCCTTTTTTGATAGAGACGGTGTAATCAACATAGACTACGGCTTCGTTGGAAAAATAGAGAATTATGATCTGATTGAAGGCGTAGCTTCTTCACTAAAAGAACTAAAAGATATGGGATATCTTTTAGTTCTTGTCACCAATCAATCTGGTATTGCCAGAGGCAAATACACAGAATCAGATTTTTTTAAAGTAACTTCATTCATGCAGGCAAATCTGTCTTTATATGATGCTTGTTTTGATGGAATTTACTTTTGCCCTCATCATCCAGAAGCTCCTATAGAGAAATACCGTTGTATCTGCGAGTGCAGAAAACCTAAGAGCGGTATGTTCAAGAGCGCTGCAGCAGATCTTGGGATTGATCTAAAGTCCTCTATTATGATTGGAGATCATGCAAGTGATTTAATTGCAGCCAAGGGAGCTGGAATTTCAAATTTATTCCTAGTTGGCGAGCATATTGAGACCGAAAAAAGCAAAATTTCAGACGCAAAATGCCTGAAAGATCTAGTGCAAGTGGTAAAAATGCTCAAAAATGAAAATAAGTAACTAACATTTTACATAGATTATAAATAGCCAATACACTGAATATATCTTTATATTTCAATGTGTTGGTTATATTTTTGAGCATTGTTTAATGTTCATGAGAAAAATTTTTAAAAAAAATTTGTAAAATTTTTGAAATAAATGTGCCATTCGCAAATTTTGATACTATAATTAGCATTGTTCAAAGGAACAAAGGTTATGTTTGTTTGTTCCTATTATCTGTTTAAACAGTTTTGGAGATAAAAATGAATAAGTTCCAGGCTACTTTAGCTGTTGTTGCTTTAGGTTCATCAGTATTAGTTGGTTGTGCAAACACTTCTGCTTTAGAGTCAAAGTTAGACGCTATCGCAGCTGACGTTGACGCTTTAAAGGCTCAGCAGTCAAAGTTAGCAAACGACGTTGCATTCGTTAAGTCAGACGCTGCACGTGCTAACGAGCGTTTAGACAACCTAGCTCGTCGTTACAAGAAATAATTTCTTGCAATGATTAAAAAAGGCCCACTTCGGTGGGCTTTTTTATGCCCGCTTCAAATTCAAATCAGATCTTACCATTCTCGTCTAGCTCTGTCTTTCCAAGCATTTCCTTTTAGATCCAAACTGTAAAATCTCTATCACATAAAGCGTATAAAATTAAATCTAATTTATAAAAATATGTTAATATCGATATAGTGATTGAAATTCATAATGCTGTCATTTTCAAACTTTTGGAAAATTTACTTTTCTACTACTAAAAAACTACATGTTCTGCGTTAAGCTTTACTTATCAATGCGTTTTAAGGAGATAGCTAATGTCTAAAGAAATTTTAATGAACGTCATCAACTCAAATGATTTAACCACATTAGCTGCATTATGTTCCAAGATAATAAGTTCAGTTCCAAGCCCAAATTCCAATCCTTTTGCCTTTGAAAAAGTCATTGTGATGAACAAAGGTATGCAGACCTACCTTCAGCAGGAAATTGCTGAACAGAATGGAGTTTGCTCAGGTATTGATTTCGTACAGGTATGGGCTTTTATCTGGTCATTGCATAAAACCTTAAACAACGCAGACTCTTCTAACCGTTTCTCTCACGAGCACATGACCTGGTCTATCTTTTCCTTGATGGAAGATATTGCTAAAAGTGATGACGCTATTTACAAACCAATGAAAGAGTATCTAAAGATTGAGTCATCAATAGATAAGACTGAAAAAGCATATCAGCTGTGTGGAGCTATCGCGGATACTTTTGACCAATACCAGATGTATCGTCCTGATTGGATCTTAGATTGGAACCAGTTAACAGATGATGACTTTAAAGCAGTGTCTGTAAAAGATGGCAAGTACACAGTTGCAGAAGGCTCAAAACTAGAGAAATGGATTAAAAAGGCGGCTCAAGACTACAGACTTAAAGGTTTCAACAAAAATTCTATTAACTCTATCTTAGGAAATATCTGGCAAATAAAGCTTTGGACAAAGCTAAAGGGAAATCTTGAGAAGACCTGTGATAATAATGAAGCTAACTTATGGGATAGAGCTACAGTTGTAAAGGAACTTATACTCAAGCTTACCGACTTAAAAGCACACCCTGAAAAAATAGACTACAACACATTGCCAAAGAGAGTCTTTATCTTTGGTGTTACTGCTCTTCCTACTCAGGTAATAGAGCTTTTCAGAGCTTTAGGTCAGGTTGTCCCTGTGTTCTTTATGAACCTTAATCCTTGTAAAGAGTATTGGGGAGATTTACGTTCAGAATTCTCTGAATGGAAATCAGAAAAGAAAGCTATTATCAAATATTTAAAATCAAATGCTTTAAAAGAAAAGTATGGCATGTCTCCTCTAGCAGGAACTAGCGATTTTAAGTTTAATGAAAGCGAAGATGATTACTGTAATAGATTTGAAAAACTCTTTGATGAGAATAAAGAAATTGTCGAAGGTAATCCTCTTTTAATCTCATTAGGAAAACAAGGCAGAGATACTTTAAATGTACTGTTATCTCAAGATGCTCAAGTAGATATAACACCTGCTTTTATTGCCCCTACTGAAGATAGTAAGTCTGATAATGAGCTATCAATCTTAGATAGCCTTAAATATCGTCTTTTAACATTAAGTACTAACACTGAACAAAAACATAAGATTGCTGCAAATGATCGCTCACTGCAGATTAGATCCTGTCATACTCCATTAAGAGAGATTGAGATCTTACGTGACGAGATCTTATCTACTATAAAAAATGAAAAAGATGTATGCGGTAAATCCACGGCACCTCGTGACATGCTAGTCATGATGCCTGATATTGAGAGTTATGCTCCTTTAATTGAAGCTGTCTTTGGTTCAGTTAATCGAGATGATCCTGATTTTATTCCTTACTCAATTTGCGATCAGACCGTACGCTCATCAAGCAAGATTGCTGATGCAATTGTACAACTGCTTTCAATTGGAAACAAAGGTATTACTGCAAACTTAGTTACTGATCTTTTATCAGTAGATGCTATTGCTAAAAAGTTTGATATCACTGTTGAGGATCTATCTGTTATTGAAGGTTGGCTTGATAAAGTTAATGTGCACTGGGGCTTGGATGAAGAAGACATCAAAGAGCATTTAAAGCTTGATGATAAAGGAGAACCTTTACCTTGGACTCTGGATGCCGGTCTTGAACGTCTATTAAATGGCTTTATGCTAGGTAAAGATGGAAGCACTATAGCCTATGACAATTTTGAGCCTGGTGATTTTGAACTATTAAATAAGTTCTGTGATTTTGTAGATAAGATAAAGCTTGTAAGAGACGTCTTCTCTCCAAATCTAAATATCACCACCTTAGAGTGGACTGACAAGCTACAATCTCTGCTTTTAAACAATTTCTTTGTCCTGGATGAGGAATCAAAAGAAGAAGTTGAAGCTATAAGACAGATCCTCTCAGAGATGAATGAGGCAGTTAATAACTTAAAGGGTAGTGAGAGTTCTCAAGACAATACTGAGAATGCAGACAGTCCTTTTGAGGAAGGTGTTCGTTCTAATATCAAGATTAAGCTTCCTGTTTTTAGAGCAAAACTAATCCATGCCTTCGGTAACGACAGAGACTCTTCAAGATATTTACGTGGAGGATTAATCTTCTGCTCTTTAATGCCAATGAGAGCGGTGCCTTTTAAACACATTTATATCTTAGGTTTAAATGATGATGCCTTCCCAAGAAAAGACACAACCCCAAGCTTTAATTTGATGGGCGTTAAGTCCTTATCTAGGATCAATGACAGATCTTTATCCATTGATGACAGATACATCTTCCTAGAAGCAATTCTGTCTGCTGAAAAGAGTTTGTATCTCTCTTATTTAGGTGAGTCACCAATCGATAAGACTCAAAAGAATCCATCTACAGTAATCACTGAGCTTGAAGACTATTTAGGTGATAATTTTACAGTTCAAGATACTGACAATGCAGATCAAAATCGAAAGGAAGTTATAGCTCGTGTCTTTAGACAGGAATATCTGAATTCTTATGATTTAAGAAATTTTGAGAAAGAGGATAGTAGTTTAAAGTTATATCCTTCATTTAATGAAAAAGCTTTCTGGAAACAAGAAAAAGATCAAAAGAGTAAATACGTTCCTATTGGCTTTTTACAAGATCATAATGAAGATAATCCATGGAATATCTCTCTGCCTTATAACATTACAGTATCAATTTCAGATCTTAAACTGGCATTACTAAAACCATGTCTCAATATTCTTAAAAATGGACTGAGAATACGACTAGATTTGAAATATCAGACTGATTTAAAAGATGAAGAGCCTTTTGATTTAGGTTCATATGGCGGAAATGACATTCTTGCAGAGCTTTTGTCCGAAGAGATAATGCTAGATGACGTTGATGCCTATTTAGATCAAAAAGCTAAAAAAGGTGAGCTTCCATACGGTATTTTCTTAAACAAAGTTAAAACTCAAGTAAAAGAGAGCTTGAAAACATTACTGGCCATTAAAGCTGAGCTTGCTAATGACAACAACTCAGAAAAAAGCTATTTAAAGACGGTTGAAGTTACTGTTGCAGGCCAAAAACATCAAGTAACCTTCGGAGGAGTGCTTCCTAAAAATTCAAATCTAGTATTAGGTTATGTTTCATCAGATAACAAAACAACTCCTAATATAATTATCGAATCTTATTTAAGATTATTAGCTTATAAGTTCACAACAAGACAGCAATTACAGCCAATCAAAGTGGTTAAAGTAAATTCAAAAGGGCAATCTTCATATGTAGTTAAGCCTGATAGATTTACAACTTTATGTGAAGAAAAAAATGCCGAAGAGCTCTTAAAAGAGTTAGTAGAAATATATCTTGAAACGAATTTTATCCCAGTACCAATCGTGCGTGCTTCATACAAGAATATCGTAATTGCTGAAGATACTAGTTCATATCTGAAATTAGCAGTAGGCCAGGATTCATACGAGGATGACTTTATAAAAGATAAAGAAGCTACCTATCTTTTTGGTCAGGATACCAGTATGCAGTTTGATGGTGATTATTTAAGTGAACATCAAAAAGATTTAGCAAACAGAATTTTAGAGATATATGCAACAGAAATTGCTCCTGTAGCAGCAGAACCAAAGAAGTCTAAGAAATAGTAGGAACCTAAAGATGTCTAAAAACAATGAAAACAAAGATAATGACTTCAAGCCTGAGCAATTAAATTTAGCAGGTTTTGATTTAGATAAATCATCTATGATTGAAGCTTCTGCTGGTACTGGTAAGACCTTTACCATCAGTAATCTTGTGGTTCGCCTTTTAATTGAAGGTCTAAAAAATGGAAATCACACTGAACCCTTAGATATTGAGAATATTTTAATTGTAACTTTTACCAATGCCGCAGCATCTGATTTGAGAGCCAGAGTTTTACAAAAGATCCACGAGAGTCGAATTTCATTCGACCAAATTAAAAATGGCGTTAAGACCATTGAAGATTTTGAATCTCCTTTTAAAGACATAGCTATCAAATGCTTTGAAAAATACCTAGAAAATACTATTGATGCAATAGATGTCGATAAACTAAAAGATACTGCATCAGTATTTTCTCGTCTGTTAACACGAGCTGAGCGTAATATTGATAGAGCTTCAATTAGTACCATTCATTCTTTTTGTAATAAGGCCTTAAATCAAATTTACTCTTTTGAGGCAGGAAGAGCCTTTAATGTAAATCTCACTCAAGATATTTCTCTAGAGCAAAAAGAAGCAAAGCTTGCCGTATGGAGATCTTTATTCTATAACGACAACGGTTTTGATAGAGACTTATTGCTAAACCTTTTAGGTTTTACTGATCCTGAAGGAGATACATTAAAAAAAGCAGTGAACGCTTTAGAAAAGGTCAGATTCATCGATCCTGATGAAGGCTATTATGGCTTTTCCGTAAAATCTTATTATAAAGAAGGCGAAAAGGAATTACAGAAAACACCTGATGATAGAATTCGGTATTTGCTTGATGACTATATAAATTCTTTCTCACGATTAACTCAACATTATCTAGATCCATTAAAAGGATATAAAGGTCAACTCATAAGTACAACTCCAAAAGGAGAGATTACACATGGTTCTTTATATGAATTGTCTTCAGGAAAGGTAGATGAAAGAGCTCCCCATTGGGCAAAGAAAACTGGTTTAATTTTTCTTGAAGCTGTAGACAGTTTTATTAAAGAAGATTCTGTCGATATAAATAACTTTATATCAAAGTTAGAAAATTTAGATGATGAAACATTATCCAAAATCTTAAATCAAGACAACTCTCATTTTGTGAAAGTTAATAAAGGTTCTAAATTTGCTAATCTGCAACAACTTGAAACTTTTGAGTACAGTGCCAAAGAGTTTGCACGAGCCTACTTAGATGTACGTAGAGCAGTAGACACAATTAAAAATGAATTGAAAATCTCTGTAGCAATCAAAGTTATTTTAAAGACTGATGAATTATGTGAAAGAGATAATGTAATCTCAAATGATGAAGTCTTAAGACAGTTGGCAGTTGCTCTTAACAAGGATAAATCTCGAGGTGATGTTTTAGCTTCCCTGTTAAGAAAAAGATATCCTGTAGCTATGATTGACGAGTTTCAGGATACTGATCCTGTACAATTTGCTATTTTTAGCAAATTGTATTTAAATCAAGATGCCATTGATGAGAGCTCTCACTGCTATCTTATCGGTGATCCTAAGCAGTCTATCTATGCTTTTAGAGGAACTGATATTAACTCTTACAACAAAGCAAAAGAGTTAATTCTTGGAAATAAAGGTAATGTTTACACCTTAAACACCAATTACCGTTCATGTCAGAATATCATTAAAGGTGTAAACGAGATCTTTTATGAATATGAAGAGCCCAAAACTCAAGAAAGTTCTGAAGGATCATTTTCAAATATAGAATCACAAAATTCTGAAGAAAGTTTGTCAGAAAAGAAAGTTCAAATCGACTATCCATATGTAAAAAATCCGTTTGATTACTATAACAATAGTGGTAAGGAAGGATATCTTGATAGTAAGATTCATTTTGAACCAGTGAATTTTTCTGATAAAGCAAATAGCGTAAGATTCTATTTTAAAGATGACTCATCTAAAGAAATTCCTATTTGCAACTACATTAGAGAAGTTTCTTTTGCAGATTCTCAAGAAAAACCTAAGGCTAATGACTACTATGGAGAAATTGCAAAATTTGTTGCCTTGGACGTTAAGAGATGTCTTTTAGAAGGCAAAATCTTTGAAAATGGCGAAGAAAGAGACGTAAAACCAAGTGATATTACTATCCTAGTTAATGATGCAAAAGAGAATAGTTTTATCCAAGATGCCCTAAAAAAACAGTCTATTCAATCAGTGTACTTTTCTGATAAAGAGTCTGTTATAAATTCTGAAGATAAAAACTACAATATATCTGTCACTGAAGAAGCTGCAAATGTCATTTATCTGATGGAAGCTATGTGTGATAGCACTAACTCTCCTAAAGTAAATCGTCTTTTAGGTTCATCTCTATTAAGGTTATCTTCAGAGAAATTTTTAGATAGCATAAAGTCCGATAAGCTTGATAGTGAAATTACTTTATTAAGAGTTTGTCGCGATTCTTGGGAGAAATATGGCTTTATCACAGCATTTTCTCAATACATATACCAGCATGACCTTCTATGTGCGATCTTAGAAACTGATGGTGGAGAAAGATCTTTATCTAACTATTTCCAAATTGCAGAGATAGTTCAATCAGTTAATTCTAAAGTTACAGGCTCAAATGCTCAGCTTTTATGGTTTAAAGAGTTAGTTCTAAACAATAAAGGTGAGCTATCAGAAGATGTTACTAAAAAACACCTAGAATCAGAGCAATCTCTTGTCAAAGTCATGACTATTCATAAGTCAAAAGGACTAGAGTTCCCTATTGTATTTACTCCTTATGAATCTGGATTTATGGCCTTAAAGAGTAAAGACAGTGCTGTTTATTATGATCCTGATTCTAAAAAAGTAAGCTACGCTTTAGACAGAGATAATAAAATTAAAGGAAAATCTGTAAAAGATCTTGTTGAAGTTGCAGCTTTACAGGAACAAGAAAGATTACTGTATGTTGCTTTAACCAGAGCAAAATTAGCTAATTTTATAAGTTTGCCTTCTTGTATTTCATTAAATGGAAAAACTTATCAATCACCTTTAAAGAAGCTGATTTCTATAGTATCTAAGGATGATTCTGCTGATTCAAAAGGAAAGCCAAGTAAGAGGGCAACTAAGAAATCAAAAGATAAAGAAGTGGGAATTGATACTACAAAAGACGTTGTAGTAAATGATCCTCCTAAAACACAATTAAAGGCTGTTGAAAATCCAGATCTTTTCAAAAAGCTAGAAACTGTAGAACTTGATGAGTGTGTAGAATTGCAGAATTCAATTTCGCAAGAAGGTGAAGTTTCAAGTTTAGATAAGGGATCTGTAGATAACAGTTTTACAGTAACCTCATACTCAGCTATTACCAGTGGTGCCCACAATGACATGTTTGCATCAAGTGTTGATGAAAAAGAAACTAGTGTTGAAGATGGCGACTCTGATGATTCTAAAGATAAAGATCTAATCAACTTTAACTTTGCTAAAGGCAGTACAGCAGGTTCTTTCTTGCATAAGATAATGGAAATTGTCCTAGCAAAAGACGATGTTGATAAGACAGATAAAGACTCCTTGTATAACTTTGTAAACTCTCAACTTAAATATGATTTCTATCATCTAGTGTCAAAGTCAGGTGACGATGAAGACGCAAAAAATGAAAAGATCGTAGCTCTTTCTTCTTGGTTATATGACATCTTAAACGCTAATTTATTACCAAAAGCAAAAGATGGTGATCAAGTTAAGTTATCAAATTTAAAGGCATTAGATTGTGCTCGAGAGTTGGATTACTTCCTTCCATGTAAAGATTTTAAGGTAAGAGTTTTAAATGGTATCTGTCATGACTTTTATGAAAGCGAAGTGAAAGCTTTTGAAATGTTATCAGTGCCTGAATTACCTGATCTTAAAAAGAGTAACTTCAAAGGTTATATGAATGGTAGCTTAGATCTTGTGGCAAAGTTTGTCACAGAAACAGGTCCTAAGTTCTATATGATAGATTACAAGTCTAATTACTTAGGAAACAGTTACTCTCGTTACACTCAGCAGAAGATCTTAAAGTCAATTTTTGAATCTCGTTATGATGTTCAGATCTTATTCTACTCATTAGCTTTATATAGATTTTTAAAGACAAGCTTACCTAACTTCTCCTATGAAAATGACTTTGGTGGCGTTATGTATCTGTATTTGCGTGGTATGAATAGTTTTGATGCTAGAAGTTCAGGCCAGTTCTATGTCAAACCATCTGAAGCTCTGATTGAGCGTTTAGATAAGCTCTTTAACGGCATAAATGAAGACACTGCAGATAACAGTGATGAAGGTGAGGAATAGAGTCATGAAAAGAGACATTAGCGAAGAATTAAAAGTAATAGATACCTTCTTCACTTTATTTGAAGATCCTAATGCAAAGGTTGATGAACTTATAGAAAAGTGTCGAGAGATCTTCTTTGTAAAACCGATAGTAATTGCTATTTCTGAGCATTATTTAAAGGATTACAAAGAGACTTTTACAAAGCTACATTTATTCTGGTTAATTGCTTTAACCTTAAATTTAGAAAATGGCGATATTTGCGTAAAAATTGACGAAAATAGTATAAATAATCTGTTTTTAAACAGAATATGCGCCAATTTTTATGAAAATGATGAATTTTTGAAAATATCATTTCAAAATTTAGCAACTAGAGTAAATGAATTTGCAAAGTTCATAATTCAAAGTACAGAAGATGAGCTTATAGGCAATAATAATCAGATCGTAAGCAATAATTTTAAGGATATTACCCCTCTTTTTGTTTATGACCTAAATTCTGAAAATCGTCGTATCTACTTTAGAGCATTTTTTGCTTATGAAAACAGTGCTGCTACTTTCATTAAAGAGAAGAGTCATGCTTTTACAGCGCACGGTAAAGAAGAACTTGAATACCTGAAAAAAGCTTTGGATATCCTTTTTCCTGACAGTTCCGACAAAGTTAACTGGCAAAAGGTAGCTGCAGCATCTTCTGCAATATCCGAATTTTCTGTGATTTGCGGTGGACCTGGCACAGGTAAAACCACTACTGTATTAAAACTTTTAATGTTACTTTTAGCCAAAGATCCAAATTCGCAAAAGCAGATCATGCTATGTGCTCCTACAGGAAAAGCAGCAACACGTATGGTTGAATCTATTGAAGGACAGTTGCAGAAAGACAGTAGCTTTATGGAGTCTTTTGACAAGTTGTGTTCAGAGTTCCATTGTGACAAAGAAAAACTGTTATCAATGATCCCAAGAACAGCTACTACTGTCCATAAAGTTATTGGTATTATTCCTCACCAGGAACGACCAAACTATAACGAGGATAATCCTTTACCTTGCAATATCTTGATTGTGGATGAAGTTTCTATGATCTCTTTGAGTTTATTCTCAAAGTTAATTAAGGCAGTATCCAAAGACACAAAGCTTATCTTATTAGGTGATAAAGATCAGTTAGTTTCAGTTGAACCTGGCAAAGTTTTCTCAGATCTATGTTCTGTTTTAAATTATGAGAACTCTATTTCAAGTGAAAAATTAGAAAAGTTAAGTTCAATTTTAGGCTACTCAAAAGAAGCTTTACTGCAATCAGACGGAACAGGACATAACATTTCTGAAAATGTTTCAATGTTGGTAGAGTCCCATCGTTTCAAATCTACCTCCCTTTTAGGAAAGCTTGCTAAAGCCGTAAATGAAGTAAGCGAGGATAATGAAAAAGAAATTGATAACTGGTTTGAAAAAGAAGGTTTGATTACAGAAATTACTGATGGAAACAGACTGTTTTCAAAAGATGACAAAACAGAAGTTTCAGCTGTATTTATCAAGGATAAGTCCCGCTCAGGACTTAAAGAACTCTCATCTTTAATCACCAAAAAGAGTTTAGAGTTTTTCTGCAATGATGGAGAGTATCTATCAAAACTCAAGTCACAAGAATTTGTCGTAAAAAATGACAAAGAAGCTAAAGAAATATTTGAGCTTTTAAATCACTACCGTATCTTATGTGCTAATCGAAATGGACCTTTAGGAACTGTAGAAATCAATAAAAAAATGAACAATGATGTTCAAGCATTTTTAAGAGGTTCAAAGAGCCTTAACTTAAAATATGATCCTGAAGATTTCTATCCAGGAAAGGTAATTCTTATAACTAAGAATGACTCATTCTTGAATGTAGATAATGGTGATGTTGGTTTTGTGGCTTTTGATTCTGACGAAGGCAAAGCAGAAAACCGCTTAAAAGTATTCTTTCCTCCAAAAGATAAATCAGCAAGAGACGATGAAAACTTCAAAGAAGTGCGACGCATCAGTCCTGAAAGATTAAGTGACTATGAGTCAGGTTTTGCTATGACTATTCACAAATCACAGGGAAGTGAGTACTCATACGTATGTATGGTTTTATGTGCAACCTATAATCCTGTATTAACTAAAGAACTGATCTACACAGGTCTTACCAGAGCAAAATCAAAAGACGTTGCTGATAAAAATACGAATGAAACAGTAACTGTAGGCGGTAAAGTTTCTATCATTACAGACAGGGATCTTTTCAAAGAATGTGTGGTAAAACGTGTTTACAGGGAAAGTGGCCTGTCGGTAATGCTAAAGAAATAGATGACTTTTTCTGCTGGCAGTTGGATTAAAAACAAACTTAAACCTAACGCTGCTGTGGTATCAGGAAGATAGCGTTTTGATCATGTATAATTGAAATATATGATGAATGGAGTATAGATCAGGATAAGACAAATGAGCGATAGGAAGTTTCTGCCATTACCATACGGCTATAACGGTTATGAGGAAATAAGGAACGATAACTGTTACTTTGTAGATAAGACCTCATACCTGAAAAATGTTCTTGAAGGCAGTGGCAAGGTACTTCTGTTTACAAGACCAAGACGCTTTGGTAAAACAGTCTTTATGAGTACGCTCAACTCATTTTTAAAGATAAACAAAGATAATCCTTCTGACACTTCAGAACAGCTAAGACTTTTTGAAGGAACACAAATATTAAAAGACACAGAGTTCTGTGAAAAGTACATGGGTAAATATCCTGTTATCTTTATCACTTTAAAGAGTGTGGATGGAGATAACTTTGAAGATGCCTATAAAAGATTTGCAGCTGTTGTATCTAAAGTTGCATCTGAATATAAATACCTTTTGGAAAGCTCTAAATTAGATGCTGAAGATAAGGATAAATTAAAAAAACTGTCAGATATAAGCTTTTTAAGACTGTTTGAGAATTCAGATTATCTGACAGGTGCATTAAATACCCTGTCAGCTCTTTTATATAAGGAATACGGTAAACTCCCAGTCCTGCTCATAGATGAATATGATGTACCTTTAGCCAAGGCCTCATATCACGATTTACTAAAATACAGGGACTATACCGGAAAAATAGATGCTAACGATACCTACCATTCAAGAATGGTAACTCTAATGTCAGGCTTTCTTGATATCCTCAAAAATGAGAACACTCTTACCAAGACAGTTATGACAGGATGTTTAAAGGTAGCTAAAAACAGTATCTTTACAGGTGTTAACAATCTTTATGTTAATACTGTAGTTTCACAGGATATAGATTATTCAGGTCTCATCGGTTTTACCAAGGATGAAACAAACAGGTTTCTTGATGACTATGACCTGTCAGAATACTCTTCCCTTGTAAAAGACAACTACGACGGTTACAGATTTTTTGACAAGGAGATGTTCTGTCCATGGGATGTGGTTAACTTTATAAATGAAAGCCATAAGAAAAAACTTAATGGACTTACTGACTCTATAAATGCCGGCAACTACTGGATTGGCACAACCTCAAGTTCTTCTATCTATGAATATTTAGGCTACCTTACAGATAAAGACACTCAGAAGATGCAGGACTTAATTGACGGTAAGACAATCAGTTTCAGTCTCAATGATTCCATGAACTATGACTGTTTATCTCAGCACAAGTCTGATGACTTCTGGTCACTTCTTCTGCATACAGGATATTTAACCCTGGATTGGGATAAGACAACAGAAGAACTCAAAAAAGACGGTATAACTAATAAAGACGTCTTTGTAAGAATTCCAAATCAGGAAATTTTAGAATGTTTTACTTACAACATTAAAGAAAGATTTTCCAATGTTGTAAGAAAAGACAATCTGCCTGACAGACTTGTATCTGCTTTTGCCAATGGAAACACCAAAGATATTTCTGATATCTTTTTTGACATGCTGCAAAAGTATGTCTCTGTAAGAGACAGTGCCACTAAAGCACCTTTAGAGAATTTCTACCATGGATTTTTAAATGGAATTTTTTCAGGCTGTGAAGGTCTTATTACTGAGTTCCGTTCAAACCATGAGTCAGGTAACGGTTATGCAGATATTACCTTTAAGACAGAACGCAATTCTAAGGCTGTAATCATTGAGATTAAAGCCACTTCAAAAGATGAGGAAATGGATGAGCTTGCAGCCGAGGCTCTATCTCAGATTGAAGAGAAGAACTATGCCTTACCATTTACAAAGGTATCAAAGATAACTGACATCTATGCTTACGGCATAGTGTTCTGCAGAAAGGACTGTATAGTGACTTTCAAAAAATTGAAGTAGAGATCCTGAACGTGTTTAAAGTGCAGTTAACAATCTGTGCACAAATACTTTTAACTTTGTCTCATATCACTGTAATTTTACTGAGATAAGAAATTGCAACTGTAACATTTACAATACGTATAACATTTAAGGATTTATAAGATAAAACGGTTAGACTGACGGTAATTGCAAGACTAAATATTTGGTATGACTATTCACAAAAGTATGTATAGATGGCCTTTTTATTATGTCAGTAACAATTCAGAAAACATCTTATTACTGTGATGCAAAATTCAGCATGATCCTTGAGATAATGTTCTGTTAAAGAATAAACAGGTAATCGTCAATTTTAAGATTACATTGAAGCTCTTTTATCCACAGACTCTAATTTTTATTATTGAACAAAATATAAAATTTCATGAAAATAAAGAGACAACTTTACCTGAATTTTCAAAAAGATCTTCTTGAGGATCGCGTTCATCTTTTTGTAAATAACTGCAATTTTAATAAAGTTGAAACTTCACATTCTGAAGAATTAAATCTTTTGAAAAACGCTTTTTCTTTAAGCAAAACTGTATCTAATGCTGATAATCTAAAAAAAGAAAATCCTTATGAGAATCTAGCAGGTCCATCATTAATTTATGAGGCTTTAGATCATGTAAGACGTCTTAATGGCACAAAACCAATCTCCAAACCTTTAAAAGTTAGATTTCTACCAGATGATGTAAAAGAGAGACTAAAAGATCTTGAAGAAGAGTTTGAAAATGAAAGAATGTCAGAGGATAAAAAGCTTTCAGATAATAATTCAAACTCACAAGATGAGATTAACGAGAATTCTCGATCTTATATAGAGAAAGTAGAAATTCATAATATAGATCTTCAAAAATACAAATCATTTAAAGATCTTCACATAGGTAGCAAGGCAGGTAATAAAGTTGATGAGAGCCTCTTTTATAAAAAGGCCATGCAACACGTAAATCGTATGAATAATGAAAAAAAAGCAGTATTAGCAAAAATTAGTAAAAACTTTAAGCTATTTCTTATTATAATAGTGGCGTTCGCAGGCTACTATTCTTACAACGTGTATACTCGCAGTGACGAAGAACTTTCTGTTTCTGCACTTCAAGCTAAACTACCCATAAAGCTTGATTCTTACACCACCTTACAAAAGGTGTCCTTAGATGACAATTTTTTAAATTTTGAAGTAATAAAGTCAAAAGAATCATTTCAGGAAATAAAAGATCTTGATAGTGCACTTAATGTGTACATTCAGAGTGCATCTTCAAATTTCTGTAAAATTCCGCTTTTTTCCGATATGATTAAAAAAGGCAGAAGAATATCAGTGCTTTTAAAGGCTGATGACAATTCTTTTAATAAAGAGTTTGTAGTTTCGAACTGCGATAATAAGATTGATTAAGAAATGTAATTTTTAAAAATTTTGCAAATTTTTGTGAGGATATAATGCAAAAAGTTGGTTTAATCGGCTGGCGTGGAATGGTTGGCTCTGTTTTAATGGAGCGTATGCAGCAGGAGAATGATTTTGCTCTGATTGATGCTGTGTTCTTCTCAACATCACAGGCAGGTCAGAAAGCTCCATCATTCAACGGTAAAGATTATGGTGTGCTACAGGATGCATACAATTTAGATGCATTGAAAGCAATGGACATCATCATTACTGCTCAGGGTGGCGATTATACAACTAAGATGTATAAAGCCTTACGTCAGTCAGGTTGGAATGGTTACTGGATCGATGCAGCATCAACACTGCGTATGGAAAATGATACTAAGATCATCTTAGATCCTGTAAACCACGATGTTTTAGATAAAGCATTAAATGATGGCATCAAGTCATATATTGGCGGTAACTGCACAGTAAGCTTACTGTTAATTGCTTTAGCAGGTTTAATTAAGACCGGTAACGTAGAGTGGATTTCTACTCAGACTTATCAGGCAGCTTCAGGTGCCGGTGCTAAGAACATGCGTGAGCTGTTATGTCAGATGGGTGCATTATATGATTGCGTAAATTCTGAACTTGCAGATCCTCATAGTTCAATTTTAGATATTGAAAGAAAAGTTCGTGCAAAGATGAACGATAACTCTTTCCCAACTCAGAATTTCGGTGCTCCTTTAGCAGGATCTGCTCTCCCTTGGATTGATAAAGAGCTTGATAACGGCCAGAGCCGTGAAGAGTGGAAGAGCCAGGCAGAAGCCAACAAGATCCTGGGTTATGTTCCAGGTACACTACCTATCGATGGTAACTGTGTACGTATCAGCTCAATGCGCTGTCACAGCCAGGCTTTAACCATTAAGTTAAAGCAGAATATGTCAATTGCAGACATTGAAAAAGAGATTGCATCTCAGAATGAGTGGGTTCGTGTAATTCCTAACCACAAGGAAGTAACCTTAAAGGAATTAACACCTGCTAAGGTATCAGGTTCTTTATATGTACCTATCGGACGTCTTCGTAAGATGAACATGGGTGAGAACTTCGTATCAGCTTTCACCGTAGGTGATCAGCTGTTATGGGGCGCTGCAGAGCCTTTACGCTGCATGTTACGCCAGATCATCGGCTAATTTAATATCTCAATTCAACTGCGCTGTGTTCTCAGCGCAGTATTCAAATCTCCTTTTAAAATCCTGTACAGTTTCTTAAATCTTCAAAATTAAAACAACATCTTTCCTAACTTCAAAAAAATTTAGATATTAAATCTCTATAATTCAGTAAGATAAATAAATTTTCAAGAAAAGTATAAAAAAGTACTCAAGAGAAATTACATAAAGACGTTAAATAAGTATCCGGGCAGGAAAGCCCATTTAAAGATTTTCCGCAGGAGGAAAACAAAATGTCAATTTATGTAAATACAAACGTTA
>OIXF01000007.1_pt1 | contig 56527 bp, 59 predicted proteins | sample 1587781 | NCBI WGS metagenome assembly OIXF01 (sample SAMN03283294) | human gut metagenome | biome: human-associated habitat; material: feces | host: Homo sapiens | place: Peru | collected 2012 | reverse complement strand
CTAAAAGCAGCAACTCCTAAATCAAAGCGAACATTTAATACAACAGCAAAAGCTATTAAATTCAAACCAAGAAAATATAAAAAATATTTTTTCATTCTTATTACCTCATCATTTCTATGGTACTGTAAGCCACCAGAACCGGAGATTCTGCCTTGATGGCACACTTATAAAAAGCCCAAAGGTCTTGATTTCAAGGCTTTCAGGCTTAAGTTAACCCCAGCGGAGTCTGTTGTGTTTATCTTACTGGAATTTCACCTTCATCTATCAGTCTGTCTGGGGAAAATACAATACGGATTCTTCCGTCTGTCGCAACCTTGCAATCTCCGTCAAACGCATTCTTACCGCCATCCTCGATTTTCGCAGTTCCTGAAAGGATATTCTCACAGATGCGTATCGCTGTATTCATGATGCTATGATCCATGGAACCAACGAAAGGCATTCCCGCATATCCCACATGGCCATTAAAATTGCGGTCAAATTCACTTTCATAGGACTTGATTTTATCCAGAGCTCCCAATAGTGTATTAATACTGTCTCTGCAGAGCAGATTACCATTGCAGGCATCTCCAGAAAACAGGATTCGCTCTTTCCGATCAAGGAAACAACAGCCTCCCGATGTATGACCCGGTGTCTCAATTACCTCGATACTGCGTCCCCCCAGCTCAAACACCATCCCCTCCTTCAAAGGAAGACATTTTGGCATCTTTTGTATCCGCCGGATATCCGCAGGGCTACAGTCATACACATCGTAAGCTCCCATATTTCCCAAAAGTTCCACATAATCTGCGATGCCATCATAATTTATCGGTTTAAGACTATCCTCATCTTTTTCGTGAATATATACCTCTTCAAACTGAGCAGCTCCTCCGATATGATCCGGATGTCCATGTGTCAACACTACATCATAGGGAAGCGGAGTCAGCCAGGAAATCAGCTTTTTCAGGTCTGTCATTCCGACACCCGTATCGATGAGTAATGCACGTTCCGTACCTTTTAACAAAAACATGGCTGTCATACCAGCCTCATTGATAACCCAGGTGTCTTTTGCAATCTCCGTCACCTGATATGTAGTCAGCTTTGCCATATGCATTCCATCCTTTCCGCATCAGTGCATAAATACATTTTCTGCATCCTCATCTAATGGTACAGTAAATGCCGGAGCATGTTTAACAAGAAGCTCCATCAGCCTGTGGTCATAATTATCTTTAACTTCGCAGATATTGTCAAAAATCATAATTGCCTCTTTACCTGGCTCACATACCGGCCACTGCGGAAGAGAAGGAACGGAAGGATTTCCGTATCTCGCAAAGTTTATCCAGGCACCACATATTCTCTCCTGCAGGCGGTCTGTTTCTCCCGGCACATTGCAGATAGGAATTCGGTCAATATTATGGAAAACAAACGGGATTTCAGAGCAATGCCATGCCAGTTTTCCTCCCTCATATGGGAATTCATAATTAAACATGTAGGAATATACGGGAGCTTCCTTATGTACTGACTTCTTCGCAATGAAATCTTTCGATGCATAACGGAAAATATAATCCAGCGACAGAACATCTACAAGGCGATTATTCGGATATGCTTTTTCGAATTCTGCTGCAATCTCTTCTGCATCCTCCTGAAAGCATTTTTCCAGAAGTTTCATCGTTTCCTCACGGGTCAGTTCATCCCTATTCTCCAGAACCGGCTTGAAATCAAATTCTCCAAAAACGCTACCCACTATCACCGGAATCTTTTTTGCTCCATCGGTAAATCCTACTCTGCGCGGATCACCGGCATACCATGAATTTGCTCTCGGCTCTCCTCCCACGTAGAGTCCTTTCTCCTGCAGCTTGGGTGACACCTTGTTATATGCTTCCGCAAGGAAATAGTAAGGAATCGTTTCCAAATCCTCAACGGATTCCAACTTCAATTCCGTCAGAAGGGCCTCCACAATTGCGGTACCGTCATCCTCTGCCTCTTTTTTACCTTCTTCTATTACGCCGCTCTGGATAATCCCCTTATGGAATAAACCTTCTGCAGCCGGTGTATTCATCAGGGAATAAACTTTCATTCCACCACCGGACTGACCAAACAGGGTTACATTACCTGGATCTCCGCCAAAACCAGCAATATTGTCCTGAATCCAATGAAGGGCTGCGACCATATCTGCATTTCCCACATTAGCAGAATTGTAGTATTTTTCCCCATAAGCAGATAAATCAAGATATCCCAAAATATTCAGACGATGGTTCAATGACACGACAACCACATCTCCGTACTCACTCAGATGATCTCCCTCATATGCCACCTGTTCAATGGATGAGCCTGCAAAGAATCCACCTCCGTGCAACCATACCATAACCGGTTTTTTTGCTTCCGGATCCAGACTCTGTGTCCAAATATTCAGATACTGACAATTCTCATCCATTGGCCAGTAACGATGTGGGATCATAACCTCCATCAACGGATGATCCTGCATCAGCATAGGACACACATAACCGTAGGCCAGAGCATTTTTAATACCTTTCCATGGTTTTACCTCTCTGGGCATTTGAAAGCGATCAGCATCAGCATACTTGATGCCATGGAAAGTGTATGTAGAATTCATCTTAAATCCCCGTATCTTACCCGCCTTAGTCTGAACTACCGGTTCTGCCTTACTACAGTAAAAACAATCTCCCATTTTGTATTCCACCTTTCTTTAGTAATTTTATGTATATCTTATTTCATTACCATTTTGTCATTTTTTTGTTACCGTTTTATTACATCTCTATCTCCACATACAGTTTGCATATTGGTCTCTTCCTGTATTGCAGCCCGATACTGAGAGGGAGTCATATGATAATGCTTTTTAAACGCACGAAAAAAGTTTTCCGTATTTTCATATCCAATCTCTTTTCCGACTTCACTGACCGTCATATCTGAATTCCGGAGAAGACACTCTGCATTTTGAAAACGAATTTTTTGAATCATGGCTGAAAAAGTGCACCCGAACACATTCTTCAAATATTTGGAACAGTAAGGGACTGTATAATGTAGCTGTTCTGCCAGTCCTGAAAGTGTAATAGTTTTATACAATAATTGTTGATACCCATCTACTATAATCCCATACATTTCAGAATGATCCGAAGATTATGGACTGCACATCTTTGCACATCTCCGAGACACAGACGAGGTTTCTTATCTAAATGTCCTTTGTACCCGATTGCTCTGCCATCATCTAAAATAAAAGCAACTTCCTCATTGGCCGGGCATATCTTTGGCACAAAACTTGCCGGATCATTGAAAAATGTTTTCATATCATTTGCCTGCATGTAGACTTTTTCCCCATCAACCAAAATCTCTCCATCCTTCATCTCGGCAGTATGTCCTTCACCCAGAGGTGCCATGACTGTATCCGGTCCTTCCGGATCAACCGTAAAGGAATTCCAGCTGGCTGCGAAAACCGGTGCAAATGGTACTTCCTGCACCATAATTACCTGCCCACGTTCATCAAACTCTGGCATAACTGTTCTCACAGCCTGAAGAATATTCATGGCCCTTCCTTTTCCTCCCGGCATAATCAAATCATTTCCGGCATGCATGGATTTCCAGGGTGTACTGCTGCCTCCGTTCCAATCAGTCATGATCAGACCTTCAAATCCCCATTCTCCGCGGGCAAGATCCGTACATAAGTCATAACTATCTGCTGTAGGAACACCGTTGATCAGATTGTAGGAACTCATGATAGACAACGGCTGAGATTCCTGAATAGCAATTTTATAGGGTTCCAGATAAATCTCCCTCAGTGCCCGCTGACCAATCACAGAATCCACAGCATTCCGATTCGTCTCCTGATTATTAGCTGCATAATGCTTAATGCATCCACCTCCTCCTGGCAGGCTCTGAAGACCGCGTACCATTGCTGACGCCATCTTTCCAGATATGAGAGGATCTTCAGAAAAATATTCAAAATTTCGTCCGCACATAGGATCACGCTGAATATTCATTCCTGGTCCCAGAAGCAAATCAATCCGCATTGCCTGCATATCTGCTGCCATTCCGCATCCTACCTGTTCCAAAATTTCCGGATCAAAAGACTGAGCAAGAAGCGTACCCACCGGCCATGCCGTACAGTAATGGTATACCTGCCTCTTTTCCCCCGATTCCAGATCAGTTGCCTCAAACTGCTGTGTGATACGCACACCGCCCGGACCGTCTGCCAATACAATAGAAGAAACACCATAACTTTCCAGTGCGTGTGTTGTTTCCCCTGCCGCTCCAGGTACAGATTCCGAACTGGCTCCAATCACAGGATTGTTCTCATCCTGCACACCCCAGCCTGTACCACAGCAAAGATCCGCCAATTGTGCAGCATCAAGCTGTGCGGCAAATTCTTCCATTGACACTCTGCCCGAAGCCACATCATTCAGCTTCCATTCTTTCTTTTCCACATACCGTACTGTTTCGTAAGGCATAACCGGCTGATAGCTGGTATCTGTCGCATATGTAACCACCTTTTCATCGCTATAGGCTGAACGCGAATCCAGCGTTTCCGGTATCTGCACAGCCAGAAGAACCGGTACATCCTTCCATATAGTTTCATCCTTTCGGTCAGTTAACCCCTTCTTTTCCTCCAAAGTTTCCGTTAACGGAAGCTCCACCAATACCTGTTCTGTCAAAGCAGTTTGTTCCAGCCGAATCTTGCACACCGGTTTTGTATCTCTGGAAGAAGTACCGATACGCACTCCATAATCTCCTTTTGACAGAATATAACCTCCTGCATTTTCACTATAAGATGCAAGATTACGCAGCGGTATGCGGATTTTGATATCTTCCTTTTCGCCCGGTGCCAGTAACATCGTTTTTTGGAAACCTTTCAGCTCCTGTTCCGGCATATCCATCTCCGATACCGGTGCAGAAACATATATCTGCACAACTTCACGTCCGGCAAACGCTCCTGTATTTTCTACTGTTACGCCAAGAACCAGTGTATCCTCATCCAGCGATGCCTCCAGATTTCCCAGTGCAAATGTCGTATAGGAGAGTCCATAACCAAAAGGATAACCCGGCTCAACATTAAATGTATCAAAGTAACGATAACCTACATAAATTCCTTCCGTATATACTGCCTTATTAAAATCCTGAAGGAAATTGCCTGCCGTAGGATAATCTTCATATTTTTTTGCCCAGGTTGCGGTCAGCTTTCCTGACGGTGTTGCCTTACCTGTGAGAATATCGGTAACGGCGGCTCCTCCCTCCTGTCCTGCCTGCCCCATGAGAAGAATAGCATCCGCACAAGCCGCCTCCAGATCCTGCACCGATATGGAGCCCGGAACATTCAGCACCAGTATCAATGAAGAAAAAGCTGACCGCAGCTTTTTAAGATTATCCATCTCCACTGCAGAAAGCCTGTAATCTCCAATTTCATACTTTTTATCCCCAATGGATACTTCTTTTTTCATGAAACGATCATTTCCCTCACCGGAATTTCTCGAAATGACACAAATAGCAGTTTCTGTTTCTTTTGCATATTCTTCCAGTTTTTCTGTTGTCAGCGGTTCCTCAGGAAACGCAAAAACACTCATGACCTGGTCCTTCATCTCTCTTTTGGCCAGATCATAGCATCTGGCCCACGCCATCTGCTGTTCCCGGTTCACAATCTCAAAACCTTCTGTTTCCATAGCATTCAGAATATTAATATGATAACGCAGAGACTGATCCACATCCTGATCACCACCGCCGGAAAGACCGCCGTTAAAAGGATCTCCCGATCCCGTTCCGCCGCGGATTGTTCTGGCAGCTCCGTTTCCAAACAAGGCAATCTTTCCCCTGCCCTTTAACGGAAGAACCCCATTTATGTTTTTTAAAAGTACCATTCCCTGCGTCGCCGCTTCTCTCGATATTGCAGCACCGCTGATCTCACGTTCGGACATCGGCGGATATATCGTATTACTTTTCATATTTTTTCCCTGCCTTTCATTTAAGACTCACTAAAAAACTATTGTATCCGAAGATATGTAATCTTTGCATCCCCCCGCATACGTACACTCAATGTAAATGTCTTATCAGGTATCCTTTGAAGAGAAATCACGTTGCCCTGTTTTTTTTCCCGGTATCTGAATTTCTGTTTTTATAAGGATATTGGCACTCGATGTTCCCGCACCGATGATATAGCATCCTTCTTCAACCATCAGAGACTGGCTGATGACATTATAAAAACGAAGTTCCTCAACCGGAATACTAAACTGCATGCAGGTGCAATACCGTATATTTGCACCACTTCATCAGAAACCATAGTTCCGGTATTCGTTATCTCAAGCACTGCTTCCAGCGTCATCTCTGCCAGCAGTCAGTCGAGACGTTCTTCCATAGACAGTGATGAATCCCAAAAAGGAGTCGTTTTATCACTCTTCATACTCTTCTATTCCCCTCTTATCCATTTATGAAAAGAACCTGACACCTTACGAATCAGGTCCCTTTATCAGTTTCCATATTTTTGTTTATGAAATTTTTTCTGCCAGGAAATCTGTCATCATCTGTTCTGTTTCTTCCAATCCATTAGCCTCATAATCCGTAATCAGCTTATCCCAGTTTGCATCAAAATTATCTACACTTTCTGTTACGCACTTAATCAGTCCCGGCCATGCAATCTCATTCAGAATTTCCACATTGCTCGTAATCTCCTGCGGTGTCGCATATGCCCAAAGTGGGGAATACGGCGGTGTTTCGAATTCATCTGGCTGCGGGAAGATATCGGTCAGCATCTCTACATTCCATGCTTCACAAGCTGCCTTCTGCTCCTCGTTATACTCTGCAATTACAGATTCTCTCGTAACAGGTGTGTAAGGATTACCATTTTCATCCACTGCACCGTCTCCATAAATCGGAAATCCCGTATAATTGCCAATACCAGTATTTTTTCCGTAATCCGGATCAGAACTTGCTTTTGCAATCTCTTCTTCCGTACGATATCTCATTCCATTCTCATCTACAAAATAGTTTTCTCCTTCAACACCCCATTTGTAAAGTACTGCACCCTCATCGGAGCAAAGATAATCAAGGAATTTAATTGCACGAACCGGATCCTCACAGCTCTTTGTGATTGCCATTCCGTATCCAACCTGAAGACCCTGATACATCAGTGTGGGTGCCTTCGTCTCAGCATCAATTGTCACAGGAAGCGGACAATATGTTTTATCCAGTTTTCCTTCTGCTTTCAATGTTGCTTCCGCCTGTGCATAATGCCAAAATGCATCAGTAATAGCTACAACACGTCCGCTGGCAAGCTTTGCAATGTAATCGTCATCTGTCTGTGTTGCAAAGTTTGGATCCAGAATTCCCTCATCATACATACGACTCAGCCATCTGAAATATTCTTTTTCTTTATCACTCACATGCTTGTAAATGCAGTTATAGTTATCATCAACAAGCCAGGAACCGTTATCCGGTGCACCATCAGCAATAAATCCAGCGGGATTACTGAGTGTAATGAGCCAGTGCCAGTCAGCAGCACTCATGGAAATACCAATGGTATCCAGACCATCATCGGTTTTAGGATGTGCTGCCAGGTACTGCTTGATCAGGGCTTCATACTCCTCCAGAGTCTTAGGATATTCATAATTATTTTCCTTAAGAGCTGCGTACTGTATCTGGCAGTTTCCTCCGGTTACCAAAGTCTGGTATCCTACACCAGCATAAGAAAGCTGATATATTCCTTCATCTCCAGAACCCCATTTCAGCTTTTCAAACTCATCGCCGTACATTTTTTTAATATTTGGACCATATTCCTCGATCAGATCTGTCATATCAATAAGTGCACCTGCCTCATACAGACTGTTTACACTTTGCTTAGCATAAATCATATCTGGATATTCGTCCTCAGCAATCATCAAAGATATATCCTCGTCAGGATCACCTGTACTGGCTACCGGATAGGAAATATCCAAAGTCACACCTGTGGCTTCAGTAATCGCCTGAGCAACAGGATTTTCCCAGTTACCATTTTTTCCGTCTGCATTGTAGTACTTGAAAGTTATAGGTGACAAATCATCCTTACTGTCCCCAGTACTGCTCTCGCTGTTTTCATTCTTGCTGCTTTCGCTCTTACTGCTTTCCGTATCCTTGGAGCCACATCCTGCCACTGTTCCAACGCAGAGTGCTGCTACCATAAGCAGAGCTAAAATTTTCTTCCTTTTCATGTTATTCCTCCCTATATTCTTAGAAAGTCCTACTATAAGGCCAAACATTTGAGATTTTACAATACCTCTATTATTTGTCTCTCATTGCAATAACTCTCCAAAATTATTTTAGATTTTCACGCGCATTTTTACTTATCTAAAAGATATCATGGATAGTATATTGGAAGATATAGAAGAATTAACCTTTAAATTTAGAAATATTGACTAATCATTTTTGTAAAAAAAGGTACACCCGTGCGAACCTTGAAAATTTCATATAAAACAATAAATTTATGTCAGGAAATGGTATAATGATCCCAGATTATTTGTGAGGTGATCCTATGTTTTTTGCTAAGAATGAATAATTTCTTATTCACAGAAGAAGGGACCAGGGTTATCAGCTGTCCTGCCGGAAATGCCCCGAAAAGCTGCAGCTATATCAAGCAGACAGGGCAATGCCGGTCAGAGGACTTTTAGCCACAAAGCTTCGGTTCGGAATTAAACTTGCGGCATTGAATTTCAAGAAACTGTCAGCATATCTGGACAGTCTGGATTAGTGCGCCTTACTTTCAGCAAACAGCTAAAAAAGTAACAAAGAATCTGAATGTATGTTAATGGAAAACACTACTAATATGAAATATTTGTTGTCTTATATGAAATTTTCAAGGTACGTTAGTTAATGAGTTACTATAAGCAGCAAGCTTTCGGATCACGCCATTATCCCTTACAGAATAATGGATTGCATCGATGTAGAGAATAGGATAGACCTCGTCCAGTGGCCGGTTCTGCCAGTCTTCAATCCGTGGCAGAATCTTATCCGTCACATCAGAAATTTGAACGCAAAGCAAAAAATTCCCCCGCACCAGCTACTTCCGGTACAGGGGATTTGTCATACTTTATTTTGTTTTCTTCTTTAAAAATCCAATCGATGTCTTACAGATCAGTTTATCGAAAATCATAAACATTGCCGGCAGAATCAGGATAACAACGACCATACTGATGATCGCGCCCCGTGCAAGCAGAGTACAGATGGAACCGATCATCTCAACCTGAGAGTAGCAGGCCACACCGAAGGTTGCGGCAAAGAAACTCAGGCCACTGCTGATGATGGACGGCATACTGGTCTTATGCGCAATGCTGATGGCTTCTTTTTTGTCTTTTCCGTTCTGACGCTCTTTCTGGTAACGGGTTGTCATCAGGATCGCGTAGTCGACGGTTGCGCCGAGCTGGATGGCTCCGATGACGATACTTGCTACGAACGGAAGGCTGGTTCCCTGATAATATGGGATTGCCATGTTCAGCATGATTGCAAATTCGATTACGGCTACCAGGATAATCGGCAGGGAAATCGATTTGAAGATCAGCAGGATGATGATAAAGATTGCACCGATGGAAAGGACATTTACGTTGACCAGATCGGCGTCGGTGACATCCTGCAGGTCTTTCATCAGAGGTGCTTCACCGATGACCATACCATTTTCATCGTAGGATTTTACGATTTTGTCAATCTCTTTGACCTGTTCGTTTACTTCATCCGTTGCTGACTCATATTCCGAGCTGACGAATGCAAGCTCGTAATCATCACTCTGCAGCATGCTTCGAAGATCTTCCGGGATCATGGATTCCGGAATGGTCGGGCCAAGCAGGGAACTCATGCTGATGGTTGATTTGACACCTTTCACGTTGCCGATCTCATCCATCATTTTCTTTTTCTGTTTGGAGTCCATATCACGGTCCATCATGACGATGTGCATGTTGCTGACGTTGAACTGTGCTTTTACCTCATCGTTTGCCACGTTGCAGTCCAGGGTAGCCGGAAGGGAACGTGCGATGTTGTAATAAATCTGGGTATGATTGTTTCCGTAGATCGACGGGAACAGCAGAACCAGGAAGATCACAACCCATACTTTATAATGTTTGGTGATAAAGGCGGACGGTTTATCCAGGCTCTTTACCAGCGGTTTATGTCTCGTTTTCTCAATTGCCTTGTCGAATACCAGAACCATGGCCGGCAGAACGGTGACACAGCAGACAACGCCGATCAGAACACCTTTCGCCATAACGATACCAAGGTCGCGGCCAAGGGCAAAGGTCATAACACACAGTGCCAGGAAACCGGCTACGGTGGTAACGGAGCTTCCGGCTACGGATTTGAACGTGTTGGCGATTGCATGGCCCATCGCACGCTCTTTGTCATCCGGGAAACGCTTTTTATTCTCCTCGAAGCTGTTCAGCAGGAAGATGGAATAGTCCATCGTAACACCAAGCTGCAGTACAGCAGTCAGCGCTTTTGTGATATAGGATGTTTCACCAAGAAAGACGTTGCTTCCAAGGTTGTAAAGGATTGCCAGTCCGATACTTAACAGGAACAGAATCGGAACAACAAAGGAAGTCGAGGTCAGCTCGATAACAACAAGACTTAAAACTGCCGCAATAACAACGTAAACCGGAAGCTCCTTTAATGCTACGTTTTTGATATCGGTAACAACACCGGTCATACCGCCGATAAAGCACTGCTCGTTCGCAATTTTACGAAGATCCTCGATTGCCTCCATGGAGTCATCGGAAGAAGTCGTATTGTCGAACAGAACGAGCATCATGGTTGCATCCCCATTGTAGAATGCTTTCCGGAGTTTTTCCGGGATCATCTCAACCGGCACGCTGATGTCTGCCACATCGTCATACCATAAAACTTCTTTTACGTGGTTTACCTGCTCGAATTTTTCTTCGAGTTTCTGTACGTCCTTCATTTCCATGTTTTCCACAACAACCATGGAGAACGCACCCATGCCGTATTCATCTACCAGAATGTCCTGACCTTTTACAGTTTCCAGATGCTCCGGCAGATAGCTGAGCAGATCATAGTTTACTTTCGTTGCTGCCATTCCGATGACTGACGGAATAATCAGCAGAAATCCAATGATCAGCATCAGAATCCTGTGCCTGGCAATCCATTTGCCAACTTTAACCATTTTCATTCATCTCCTCTGATTCATTTTTAACTTGTTTTTCTAGTACCACATCTTACAACTTAAATGACTATTAGTCAATATTTGAAATGGTAAAAAATGAATTTTGGTCATTTTTTGTTTACTTTTACAAAAAATAACGGAAATCGGAAATGGGAATCGTTGATTTTTCTGCGCATCAAAAAAGAGTGCCTGGCTCCTTCGTCCTGACACTCTTTTTTATGCATTTTTTTATTTCACTTCAACCAGCTCAATCTCAAAATTCAGCTCTTTTCCAGCCATCTCATGGTTGGCATCAAACGTGATATTGGTCTCGTCTTTTGCGGTAACTTTTACCGGGAACGGCTGGCCGTACTGGTTCTGCAGATAAACCTGCTGTCCGACCTCTACTTCCTCTGCTCCCGGAAGCTGTGCGATCGCAACGGTGAAAATTGCGTTCGGATCCGGCATTCCGTAAGCCTCCTCCGGCATCAGATGGATGTTGACTTTTTCGCCGACTTCCATCTCTGCAACGGCTGCATCGAAGCCGCGGATCATCTGGCCCACACCGCAGATGAACTCGAGCGGTTCGCCGCGGTCGTAGGAAGAATCAAACTGGGTTCCATCGTTGAAGGTTCCTCTGTAGTGGGTACGGCAGGTTTTTCCGACATTCTTACCTTCCATAACCGGAGTCGGTGCACCGCATCCGCCGCCGCAGGTTCCGCAGGAACCGCCGCAGGAGCTCTCCTCTTCCTCATGGCTTCCGCAGTGGCCGCCGCAGGAATGGCCTTCCTCGTGATCGTGGTGATCGCAGGTTGCACCCGCAGATGTGAGCGTTCCGTTTAAGTAAGCTTCCACCGCTGCATCCACATCTCCCTCCGCTCCGGAGCAGAGCTCTACGCCTGCCTCAGCAAGAGCAGCCTGTGCACCGCCGCCGATGCCGCCGCAGATCAGAACATCCACGCCCTGCTCGGAAAGAAGGCCTGCCAGTGCGCCGTGGCCGGTTCCGTTGGATCCGATCACTTCGCTGGAAACCACCTGATTGTCTTCTACTTCGTAAACCTTAAAATTCTCTGTTTTTCCAAAATGCTGGAAAATATTCCCGTTATCGTATGTAACTGCAATTTTCATCTAACTAAATCCTCCGTAGTTTTTTTCTTACGCCTCTTTTTCCTGCATAAAGGCTTCAATCTGGTCTGGATCACGCATCAGATTCTCGGAAAGAACCTCGCATCCGTCCTCTGTAATCAGGATATCATCCTCGATCCGGATTCCGATCTCCCACTCGTCAATATAAAGACCCGGCTCATCGGTGATGATGGCGCCTGGACGCAGCTTGTCGTTCCATGCCGCGGTCACATCGTGTACATCAATGCCGAGGTGATGGGAAACGCCGTGCATGTAATAGGTTCCGACATCCTCTTTCTTGTCGATCAGGCCAAGTTTCACACAGCCCTCGCCGAGAACATCCTTTGCGATATCGTCGAGCTCTTTTAATGTCATACCCGGTTTTGCTGCTTTTGCAACGGCGCGGTTTGCTGCCAGAACAACGTCGTAAACCTGTCTCTGACGGTCCGTATATTTTCCGTTGACCGGATACGTTCTGGTGATATCTGCGCAGTAGCCCTGGAATTTTGCTCCAAGGTCCATCAGAAGCAGGGTCTCATCCTCGCACACGTCACGGTTGGTGTCGTAGTGCAGCATCGTTCCGTTTGCACCGCTTCCTGCGATCGTCGGGAATGCGGTTCCGTCTGCTCCCTCGTGGAAAATCTTGTACTCGAAATCAGCCTGTGCCTGATACTCGGTGCAGCCCGGTTTCAGATTCTTCATCACAAATTTCAGCGCATCATCCGTGATCTTGATTGCCTGGCGGACAAGTGCAATCTCATCCTCATCTTTCTGCATCCGCAGTGCTGCGATGACAGGAGCAATGTTCTTGATCGGTCTGCCCGGAAATTTCTTTGCGAACTCCTCTGCCTTTACCATGTTGTAATCCGGCAGATCCTCGACCTGATAGCGGTAGCAGTCGAAATACAGGGTTCCGATGTCCTCGCGTGCCATCAGACGGTTTACCATGCCTTCAAAGGAATCCAGGAAACGAACGTCCTCGATTCCGGTGATCTCCTGTGCCTCGGATACGGTTACTTTTCTTCCAAACCATCTCTCCTGATTCGGATCCGCTTCCTCGATAAACAGAATGGATTTCTCCTCTTTTGCGGTCTTTTTCATCATCAGGATCATGTGATCTCTGCGAAGGCCGGTCAGATAGAAAAAGTTGCGGTTTGCTTCAAATGGCAGATATTCATCTGCGCTGACATGCAGCTCGATTCCGGAAAACAAAAGCAGTGCGGAATCCTGGTCCATTTTATCAAAAACCTGTTTTCTTCTTTCTGTAAAGTTCATCTGTCTTTCCTCACTTTCTTTTAGAGCCTGCCAAGATCTGTTGTCGGCTCCTCTACTAAGATAACACGTTCGTGCTTTTTTTCCTACCTTTTTTCCTGCTTTTCTGTGAAAATTCTTATTTTATTCCGCACCTTCCAGTCCTTTGACAACTTCCAGCGCTTTTTCGAGCTGCACATCGCTCGTCGCGTCATCCGGCAGCTCCACCTCGACATCCGGCGTGATACCGACCTTGTGGATGTCGTTGCCGAGCGGCGTGTAGTAATGTGCAATCGTCAGTTTCACCACACTGCCGTCGGAGAGCTGGAACGTATTCTGGACAATGCCTTTTCCAAACGTCGTCGTTCCGACAATCGTTCCGATGCCGTAATCTTTGACGGCTCCCGTGAAGATTTCTGCCGCACTTGCTGTATTTTCGTTGACCAGCACGACGAGCGGAATCGAGATCGGGGTATCGCCGTCGCAGGTATACTCTTCCCGTTTTCCGTTTTTATCCTCGGTATACACGATGAGTCCCTCCGGCAGGATCTGGCGCAGGGTGTCGCAGACTGCCGTGACAAGGCCGCCCGGATTGCCGCGCAGGTCGATGATCAGGCGCTCCATGCCCTGATCCTGCAGTGACTGGTACGCCTTCTGGAACTGCTCGGAGGTAAGCCCTGTAAACTCGCTGATGGCCAGATAGCCGATCTTGTCGTCCAGCATTTTACCGTCTGCCACGATTGCCGCAAGCTTCTCTTTCGCCACTTCCTTCTCCAGCAGTTCCGCCTCGCCTTCCCGTTCAATTGTGAGCATCACGGTGTCATTCTCACTGTTTTTCAAAAGACCGACGGCTTCGTTGAGGCTGAGCCCCTCCAGTGTCTGCCCGTCAATCTTTACAATACGGTCATTTGCCTGAATGCCCGCCTTTGCCGCCGGGGTATCGTCCTGTACGCCGGTGACCTGCAGCTTATCGCCGTCCAGCGTCACCGTAACTCCGATGCCCTGATAGTAACCCTCCTGCGCTGTCTTGATCGCTTCGTATTCCTCTTTCGTGTAATACGTAGAATACTTGTCGCCGAGGCCGCTGATCAGCCCTTTATACATCGCATCCGACAGCTCTGTGTCATCCACATCGCCCGCGTAAAGCTGGCTGATCATCGCTTTGATCGCCGCCGTCTTCCGCCACGACCAGAAGCCGCCGGGGTGGTCCGCACTGCTTCCCGGCCAGAGAAACGTTGTTCCGACAAGCACGATCATTACAATCGCCAGCATGGAAATCATGCCCGCAAAGTAGCTCTTCCGCATCTCATTTTTTCGGTTTTTCTTTCTGTTTCTGCGCTTTTTCGGTTTTTCCTGCTCTGCCGCTTTTACGCCCTCTTTTTCTTCCTTCATCAGTTCTTCCAAAATATGCCTCCCAATCGAAAGATCCCGGAATCTTTTGACGGATTCCGGGACTTATTTTTACTTCATTATATTGCGATACCAGATTGCTCCGTACTTCGTACTCCCGCAATCTTCAGACTTTCAGATGTTTTCGAATCGTAAAGATACTGCCGACAAGTCCGATTCCCATACCGAGAATGAGTCCGACCGGAAGCAGAATCCGGAAGACGGCCGATACCGGCATGAATGCCATAAAGTTCGACAGTACGCTGAACTCCGTCATAACGTAGCTGATGACTCTGTTGTATACCACGTACAGCAGCCCCAGCGGAATCGCTGCTCCGACAAGTCCGATCAGGATACCCTCGATCAGGAACGGAGCCCTTACAAACAGGTTCGTCGCACCGATCAGCTTCATGATACCGATCTCCTCTTTCCGGACCGAAATACCAATCGTGACGGTATTGCTGATCAGGAAAACAGATACCGCAAGAAGAATCAGGATGATCGCGATGGAAACGTAGCCAATGACACGGTTCATCGTCGTCAGCGTTGTTGTTGCGCCCTCGGCCTGTTTAACCTCACGGACACCGTCCAGCGAGCGGATATACTCAGCCAGTGCATCCTGCGTCTCTACCTGATACACGTAAACCTCGTAGTGAGCAGAAGTTGCGAGCGGGTTGTCGTTTGGCTTAAAGCCGTCCTTGTATTCCTCTTTTCCTTCGAAATACTGTTTTGCAAAGTTTTCCCACGTTTCATCCGCGGAAACATACTTACATTCCTTGACCACATCGGTCTTGGCCCTGATCTCCGTTCCGATCTCATCGATCGTCGCCTGATCCGCATCTTCGTTGAAGAAGACGGTCATGGATACGTCTGTCTCGGCATTTTTTACGATGTAGTTAAAGTTGATAACGACTGCAAAAAAGATACCGAACAAAAAGATACAGGCTCCCATGGTTGCGATGGATGCCAGCGAGAACATCTTGTTTCTCCAGATATTCTTGACACCCTGTTTGATGCTGTAGCCCAGTGTACTAAACCTCATGGTACTCGCCCTCCTTCTCATCGCTGACTACCACGCCTTTGCGCATGGTAATAACGCGTTTTTTCATGGAGTTGACGATCTCACGGTTGTGGGTTACCACAAGAACGGTCGTTCCTCTGTTGTTGATTTCCTCCAGGAGCTTCATAATCTCCATGGAGTTTCCCGGGTCCAGGTTTCCGGTCGGCTCGTCCGCCAGAAGGATGTCAGGCCGGTTGACAATGGCTCTTGCCACGGCAACTCGCTGCTGCTCTCCTCCGGAAAGCTCCTTCGGGAAGGATTTGTACTTCTCTGCCAGTCCGACCAGCGTCAGGACTTCCGGCACGCGCTTTTTGATGACGCGGTTCGGTTTCTCGATGACACGCTGTGCGAATGCTACGTTTTCATAGACATTCCGGTCTTTTAAAAGGCGGAAATCCTGGAAAACGACGCCGACACCGCGGCGGTATTTCGGCACTCTCCAGCGTTTCATTTTATTTAAGATCTGTCCGTTTACCTTAATGGTCCCGGATGTGGGCTCGAGTTCTTTCAAAAGGAGCTTGATCAGCGTCGATTTTCCAGAACCGCTGTTTCCCACGATAAAGACGAATTCCCCCTTCTCGATGTGTAAGGATACGTTGTTGACGGCCGGCTGGCCTTTCGCGTAACTCTTACTTACACTATCCAATGTTATCATGCAATTCCTCCTTCAAGGGTTCTCGCTTAATAATCGAGCGTTTCCATGTATTTCATGTACTGCACGACCATAAGCGCAATCTTGAATGTGATCGCATCTTCAAAAACTCTAAGATCGAGTCCCGTGCTCTTCTGCAGCTTATCCAGCCGATAGACAAGGGTATTTCGGTGTATATAAAGCTGTCTCGAGGTTTCCGAGACATTCAGAGAATTTTCAAAGAATTTATTGATCGTTGTCAGTGTCTCTTCATCAAAGTCATCCGGCGATTTGTTGCCGAAAATCTCTTTGATGAACATTTTGCACAGTGGGATCGGAAGCTGGTAAATCAGACGGCCGATACCCAGTGAGCTGTATGCATAGATATCATTCTCAACGGAGAAGATTTTTCCGACGTCCATCGCCATTCTGGCTTCTTTGTAGGAACGCGATACTTCTTTGATCTCCTTGACAATGGTACCGTAAGCAACGTGGGTTTTCCCCTCCTCATCTCTTCCTGCTGCTTCCAGAATGGTGGCTGCCACTTTGTTCATCTGGGCATAATCCTCACCTGGAACAAGTTCCTTGACGATGATAATGTTTTTCTCATCGACGGCAGTTATAAAGTCACCGGATTTGGTACCGAGCAGACTCTTGACGCTTTCCAGCGCCCCGCTGTTTTTATCCGGATTTGTCTCAAGAATAAATACAAGGCGGCGTGCTTCCACTTCAATATGTAACTTCTTCGCCCTGTTGTAGATGTCGACCAGCAGCAGGTTGTCGAGCAGCAGGTTCTTGATAAAGTTGTCTTTATCGAAGCGCTCCTTGTAGGCGGTAAGGAGGCCCTGAATCTGGAAGGTAACCATTTTCCCGATCAGGTGAATGTCATCGTTTCCGCCTTTTACAACCAGAATGTACTCCAGCTGGTGTTCATCGTATACTTTAAAAAACTGATAATTTTTCATGGTCTGGGAATCTGCCTGAGACTGCGCAAACGTTACAATATCATTCTGGCTGATCTCAACCTCCGGAAACGTCGTTACCAGAACCTTTCCTTCTACATCAGTCACGCAGAGTTCGACACGCGAAATATTTTTGATTCCCTCAATGGTACTCTGTAAAATCTGATTTGAAATCATATTTTCTTCCCTCTTTCATCCTATAGTTTGTCTCCGGCTGCACCCGCTTTCATTGCCAGGCATATCCACACCCCTATGGTTCTGCGCCTGATGCAAAGTACCTCACAGATATACTTATTTTAATACAAAATAGACAAAAAAGGAAGAGAAAACACAACATTTATACCACAAAATACGTAAAAAGGTCAGGAGAAATCCGTCTGGAAGCCCTCTCCTAAGACCTCTCTTGCATCCGACACAACGACAAACGCGTCCGGATCGATCGTTCCTACGATCTGTTTGAGCTGCGGGATCTGTTTTTTGCCCACAACACAGAATACCATCATACGCTCTTCGCCCGTGTACATTCCCTTGATGTGGATGCCGGACGCGCCGCGGTCGAGTTCTTTCATGAGCTCATCGGCTACCTGCCCCGGATGCGCGGTAATGATAAACGCGGATTTCGCATAATTCATACCTTCCATCAGGGCATCCGTCACTTTCGTCGTCACGTAGATTGCCACGATCGCATAGAGCGAAGCGTGGATACCGAAGACAAAAATACCGGCGATGACGATGATTCCATCAAGCACCTGCATAACCTGTGCAACGGAATAGTGGCGCAGCTTTCTCTGGATCAGAGCCGCCATCATATCCGTTCCGCCCGTCGTACCGTTTCCGATGAAGACGAGGCCGATGCCTGCTCCCATCAGAACGCCGCCGAACAGTGCGGAAAGCATCCTGTCATCCGGCACCAGCTGCAGCACCGGGAGAACGGCAATCCAGAACGTATTCATCAGGGTTCCGAAGATGGTTTTCACCAGAAAATCGCGGCTCATGCGGATTCCGAACAGAAAGAGCGGAATGTTCAGCACAAGGTTCGTCACCCAGAGCGGAACTCCTTTTCCGAACAGCATCTGGCTCAGTTGTTTGATGACGATTGCAAGACCGGAAAATCCTCCGGTAACAAGCCCCGCCGGGTCGTAAATCGAGCTGGTCGCAACCGCCATGACCGCGGTTCCCAGCGTAATCAGCAGATAATCTCTCCACTGCTGTTTGTTCCGTATCCAGTTCATGAACTTCAACCGTCCTTTTCGCTGTTATATTTTGTTACCATCCGCTTGAACGTATTCTTCTTTAGCAGAGTTCCCCACCAGCTCGTTTTTATACCGGCCTCGTTCTGCAGCGTCGAATGCTCGCCAAGGCTCAGCCAGATTTTTGCGCTGATTTTGCTGCTGTTTTCCAGAACGAAACGATCCTGCCGCGTTCCTGCAAGGCCGCTCACAATCACGTCCGTCGTCTGGCTGTTGATCTCGTTGACCAGGCTGTCAAACGCGGATTCCTCCAGCGTCTCAACGACAGCGCCGCCTCCGATCTCAATGCCGGGATACGTCTCCGTCAGATATTTCTGCAGCGTCTGCAGTTCTTCCTCCGTGTCGCCCAGTACGAAAATCCGGCTCTTCTTCTGAATCAGTCCCCAGAAAAAGCGTGCGATGAACTCGTTCGTCTCCACTTCCTCGTAGGACGGCGTCTCCGGGTCGATTCCTGCTGCCTCCAGCACCTCGGTTTCCCCGATGACCGTCAGATCCAGATCTTCGATATACTGTTTCCACGTCGGTTCCTTGCTCGCCTGCATCAGCATCTGCATCGTAACAATCCCGATGGTGTTCAGCTTATCGTTTGAGAGATATTCCTCTACAATCTCCATCGCCGCATCGACGCGGTAATGTTTCAGCTTCACTCCTAAAATTTCTAGTTCTGCATTCATTGTTCTGTATGCTTCTGTTTTCTTCCGAAATTTCAGAAGCGTTTCCTCCATGTTTTCCTGCCGCTTTTCCGGCAGTGCTGTCCGCCTTTTCTTTCTGGCAACAGCTAATCTCCATTATACTAAAAAAAGAGGCCGTTGTCAAAAACAGCCTCTTTTTCTGCCCTGTTTTCACAGAATTTTTACAATTTATCGGACCTTCTGCTGGTTAAACCTCAAACATCAGATCGCCGTAGGACGGCATCGGCCACATCTCTTTGTCTACGATCATTTCCAGTTTGTCAACCGGTGCACGGAGTGCCTCCATAGCCGGAGTAACTTTCTCGTAGTAGTATTTTGCTTTTGCTTCGCCGTCTTCCATCTCGCATCCTGCATTCTCGATTGCGATCAGCTCGTCGAGTGCTTTCTGGGTCTCCTCAAGCAGTGCGCTTGTCTCTTCCAGCAGATTCTTCTGTACGCCGACTGCGCTGACACCTGCTGCTGTGATGGTGTTGATGGATCCAGCCAGGGAAGTCGCATATTTGATCACTGCCGGAATGATCTGTTTGCTTGCCATGTCGATCATGGTCTTTGCTTCGATGTTGATGGTCTTTGCATAGTTCTCAAATTTAACTTCTGCACGGGATACCAGCTCTGCCGCGGTGAATACTTTGAAATCGCCGAACAGTTTAATTGCAGTATCGGTGGTCAGTGCCGGGATTGCGTAAACCATGGATTTGATGTTCGGAAGTCCTCTTCTCTCAGCCTCAGCTACCCACTCATCGGAGTATCCGTTTCCATTGAAGATGATTCTCTGATGCTCGCTTAAGTTCTTCTTGATCAGATCATGAACCGCATCCTCGAAGTTTTCAGCACCTTCCAGTACATCGCATGCATCGCGGAATGCTTCTGCAACGATGGTGTTCAGTACGATGTTCGGAGCTGCAACGGAATCGCGGGAGCCAACCATACGGAACTCAAATTTGTTTCCGGTGAAGGCGAACGGTGATGTTCTGTTACGGTCGGTAGCGTCTTTCTTGAGATCCGGAAGAGTCTTAACACCAGTCTCCAGAACGCCCTCTTTTTTACTCTTGGTTGCATTTCCGGTGCTGATGAGCTGCTCAACAACGTCCTCCAGCTGCTCGCCAAGGAATACGGAAATGATGGCTGGCGGTGCCTCGTTGGCTCCCAGTCTGTGATCGTTTCCTGGATCGGCTGCGGACTCACGGAGCAGGTCTGCGTGAACATCAACAGCTTTCAGGATGCAGCTTAATACGAGCAGGAACTGAATGTTCTCGTGCGGTGTTTTGCCAGGCTCCAGAAGGTTGATACCGTCATCTGTGGTGATGGACCAGTTGTTATGTTTACCGGAACCATTGACACCCGCGAACGGTTTCTCATGCAGCAGGCATTTCAGTCCGTGCTGGCATGCAACTCTCTTTAAGGTCTGCATTACGAGCTGGTTGTTGTCGACTGCTACGTTTGCCTCGGAATAGATAGAAGCCAGCTCGTGCTGTGCCGGTGCAACCTCGTTGTGCTGTGTTTTTGCGGTAACGCCCATCTTCCACAGCTCAATGTTGACATCCTTCATAAAAGAAGCGATTCTCTGACGGATGGTTCCGAAATAGTGATCGTCCATCTCCTGTCCTTTCGGAGGCATTGCGCCGAACAGGGTACGGCCGGTGTAGATCAGGTCTTTTCTCTGCAGGAATTTTTCTGCATCAACCAGGAAGTATTCCTGCTCCGGTCCTACGGAAGGAGTTACTTTCTCGGAAGTGGTGTTTCCGAACAGTTTTAACAGACGCAGGGACTGTACATTCAGAGCTTCCATGGAACGAAGAAGCGGTGTTTTCTGGTCAAGCGCCTCTCCTGTGTAGGAGCAGAATGCGGTCGGGATGCAGAGCGTTGCGCCTGCTGCGTCCTGACGAACGAAGGCCGGTGAGGTGCAGTCCCATGCTGTATATCCTCTTGCCTCGAAGGTAGCACGCAGTCCGCCGGACGGGAAAGAAGATGCATCCGGCTCGCCTTTGATCAGCTCTTTACCGGAGAAGCTCATCAGTACTTTGCCGTTCGGCATCGGTGCTGTGATAAAAGAATCGTGTTTTTCTGCGGTTACACCAGTCAGCGGCTGGAACCAGTGTGTATAGTGTGTTGCTCCTTTTTCAATTGCCCATTCTTTCATCTCATGTGCAATCGTATCTGCAGTAGCAAGATCCAGCTCACCGCCTTCTTCGATGATCTTTTTCAGCTTCTTGTAAACATTTTTTGGAAGACGTTCCTGCATTACAGTGTCATTGAATACATTTTCGCCAAAGATTTTGGCCGGATTTACATATTCTCCCATTTTCTTTCTTCCTTTCCATTTGTGAATTTTGCGATGCGACCTTCCCGCCGGACTCTAAAAAGGTCCTGATACAAGAAAAAGGGGTTCTCAAAAAGCAGCTAAGGAAAGCTAAGTTTTTGTAGAACGCCCTTGTTTTACATTCGCATATGGATTTGATTTCCAACTGATACTAAAATAACTCAAAAACTTAAAAAACGCAAGTGCTTTTTTGAACTCAGTCCCTTTTTCGTATTATTTTACAAAACTTTCCTAATTCAGGCGAAAAAATTAGCGGATTCGATGAAAGCTTTCGCGGCAGCCGTCAAGGTCTCGTGCAGGCACGGACTTTGACTCGCTGCTCGCGAAAAAAAATACTGTGCGGGCTCCCGAGGGGGAAGTCCCCCGCAGGAATCCTGCACAGCATTTTCGTGATTAAACTCAGGCTTTGTTTGCAGAACCGAACAGTTCGATTTTCTCTCTTACAGTAGCTTTGATAGCTTCTGCGCCAGGAGCAAGGAGTTTACGAGGATCGAATCCTTTACCCTGCTGATCTTTGCCCTCTTCGATGTATTTACGTGTAGCTGCAGCGAATGCAAGCTGGCACTCTGTATTTACATTGATTTTGGAAACGCCAAGGTCGATGGCTTTCTTGATCATGTCATCCGGGATACCTGTGCCTCCGTGAAGAACGAGCGGCATAGTTCCTGTCAGCTCCTGTACAGCTGCCAGAGTCTCAAAGCTCAGTCCCTGCCAGTTAGCCGGATATACACCGTGGATGTTGCCGATACCTGCTGCAAGCATATCTACACCGAGGTCTGCAATCATCTTGCACTCGTTCGGATCAGCGCATTCGCCCATACCTACAACACCATCTTCTTCTCCACCGATAGAACCAACTTCTGCTTCCAGAGACATTCCTTTCTCTTTGCAGACAGCTACCAGTTCTTTTGTTTTAGCAACGTTCTCTTCGATCGGATAATGAGATCCGTCAAACATGATGGATGAGAAACCTGCTTCGATACATTTGTAGCATCCTTCGTAGGTTCCGTGATCCAGATGCAGAGCAACCGGAACAGTGATGTTCAGCTCTTCGATCATAGCTTTTACCATAGCAGCTACAGTTTTGAAACCTGTCATGTATTTTCCTGCACCCTCAGATACGCCAAGGATAACCGGAGAATTCATCTCCTGTGCGGTAAGAAGAATGGATTTTGTCCACTCCAGGTTGTTGATGTTAAACTGACCAACTGCATAGTGGCCGGCTTTTGCTTTGTCCAACATTTCTTTTGCTGATACTAACATAGCTCAAATGACCTCCTGTGTCTGTAATTGTGCCGTGTACCGTTTTCAGGCTTACGGCATACTTGTTACTTTCATAACTGGTTTTATTATACAACATCTTTCTGCAAATGCCAAATGGTTTTCGTGGCGAAATCCATTTTTTTGCACTTTTTTGTGAAAAACTTATCAAAAAGCAGTGCCTACTTATTGTTCAGAACCAGTTCCATGGCATGTTTGCGCGCTTCGATGCAGACATAGCCGTGATCTCCGCCGTATTCGCCGTCCAGAGTCCAGGAAATCTCCTGGTTGGACTCGATGATAATGCGGTCGGTCTTGAACGAATCGATGAGGTCTGTGTGATCCTCCTGCACCAGCAGGGACGCAATGATCTCATTCAGTTCCAGCGGGTTTTTCGGGCGTTTGATCAGGGTCACCTCGAAGAGTCCGTCATCCAGGCGTACATCCTGTCCCGGCAGGTTTTTGAAGCCGCCGACGGACTTGGCATTCGTTACCATACCGTAGATATACTCTCCCTCAAAGGTTTCCCCGTTTGCCTCGACTTTAATCCAGTACGTCGGCACATTCCAGATCCGTTTGGATCCCTCCAGCAGGTATGCCAGATGGCCGAGAATGTTTTTCATGTGCTGGTCTGTCTCATAGGAAACATCCGTGAAAAGGCCGAAGGCAGCGATGTAGACAAAGCTGTCGTTGTTGAACGCTCCTACATCACAGGAATACAGGTTTCCCTCGATGATATCCTTTGCCGCCTGTACCATATCTTTCGAAATAGAAAGACTGTTTGCAAAGTCATTGGTGCTTCCGGCCGGAATATAACCGATCGGAACGCGCTGATCCACTTCCATCAGACCGCTGACAACTTCATCCAGTGTTCCGTCGCCCCCGCTGCAGACAACGAGATCCACCTGCGGCGCAAGCTCCTTTGTCTTTTCGAAACCATCTCCGACTGCCTGCGTCGGGTGGACAATGACTTCATATCCGCCTTTTACAAAAACATCGATAATTTCAAACAGTTTACTTTTAATCTGTGCTTTTCCGGAAAACGGATTAAAAATAAACAACATTTTTTTCTTGCTCTCCATGCAAATGCTCTCCTTTGTGTCCCATTTTAGCTTTTCTGTATCCTGTATTGTACCTTATTCCACAGGCAGATGCAACCCCGTACATTGCCACAATTTCGCAATTGTGTCAGATGGAATGGAATGTTTTCCCGCAAAATCCGCATACTAAAACAGGAGTCATCTCCTAAGAGATAACTCCTGTCAGTATTCATATTTTACAGATTAAACCAGCTCGATTACAACTTCCATAGCTGCATCGCCTTTACGCGGTCCGATCTTGATGATACGGGTATATCCGCCGTTACGGTCAGCATATTTCGGAGCGATCTCATCGAACATTTTCTGCGGCATATCGATGGACTTGGTGTTTTTCTTGCGTCCTGCTGCTTCGGTCGGAACCTCTGTTACAGGATAGAAGAAGCTTGCCATCTGACGTCTGGCGTGAAGTCTGGACGGAAGATCTTTTTTGATCTCTTTCTGAACTTCATCGTATACGGTAACTTTTTTGCCGTCTTTTACTTCTTTCACACGTTTGCCATCAGCATCTTTGCGAGCTACTTTAGCAGTAACGGTAACGGTCTCAAAGTTATCTTTCTCTTTTACAGCCAGTGCGATCATGCTTTCAGCGATCTTACGGATCTCTTTTGCTTTGGTCTCAGTGGTAACGATTTTTCCGTGATACAGAAGGTTGGTTACCTGGTTTCTTAATAATGCTTTTCTCTGGTCAGATGTTCTGCCAAGTTTTCTATATTTTGCCATTTTAAATTTTCCTCCATTTGTGGAACCCGCAAGTCATGCTGCCTCGGACTTACTGACAGGGGGTTTTCGTCTACAAATCAAACGGAAAGATAAATCGCTGTGATTTATTCTCCGTCCCCAGGACTCAGTGACAGTCCCAGTTCTTTCAGCTTTGCAAGTACCTCTTCCAGAGACTTGCGGCCCAGGTTACGAACCTTCATCATGTCTTCGGAAGTCTTGTTGCACAGCTCTTCTACGGTATTGATACCGGCACGTTTCAAGCAGTTATAGGAACGTACGGAAAGTTCAAGCTCGTCGATGTTCATCTCCAGAACTTTCTCTTTCTCATTGTCCTCTTTCTCGATCATAACTTCTGCTGTCTTCGCATTCTCAGACAGATCGATGAAGAGTTTCAGATGCTCGCTTAAAACCTTAGCTGCCAGGCTGACTGCCTCGTCCGGATCCAGTGTTCCTCTGGTGTAAACATCCAGTGTCAGCTTATCGTAATCGGTAATCTGACCCACACGGGTGTTCTCCACTTTGAGGTTTACACGCTCAACCGGTGTATAGATAGCATCTACAGCGAGAACGCCGATCGGCATGTCATCGCTCTTGCCTTTGTCAGCACTGATATAACCGCGGCCTTTTGTGATCGTCAGCTCCATGTACAGCTTGCTGTCCGGGCCGCCGTTCAGGGTTGCGATTACCTGATCCGGATTCATGATCTCAATATCCTGATCTACCTGAATATCGGATGCTCTTACAACTCCCTCGCCCTCGAACTCAATATAAGCAACTTTTGCTTCGTTGGTTTCGCTGTTATTGCGGATTGCAAGGCTCTTCAGGTTCATGATGATTTCCGTAACGTCTTCTTTCACTCCCGGAATGGAACTGAATTCATGAAGAACGCCCTCGATTTTCACCTGGCTTACTGCTGCTCCAGGGAGGGAAGAAAGCATAATTCTGCGAAGAGAATTACCTAATGTGATACCGTAGCCTCTTTCCAGAGGTTCAACCACAAATCTGCCGTACTTCTTGTCATCAGAAATCTCAGTAATTTCAATTTTCGGTTTGTTAAAATCAAACACTCGAAAGCCCCTCCTTTTAAATTGGTTGGCTCATTACTCATGGGAATAAAGCCTTCCGCGTATGGCGATTCTTTATTTAGAATACAGCTCGACGATCTGCACTTCGTCAACCGGAACATCGATCATTTCGCGGGTAGGACGCTCTTTTACAACACCTTTGAGTGCCTCAAGATCAGCCTCGATCCATTCCGGAGTAAGACGGCCGCCTGTAACCTCTACGATGTCTTTATATCTCTGAGAGGATTTTTTACCCTCTTTGATTTCGATGGTATCACCAGCGCTTACAAGGTAAGACGGGATATTTACCTGTTTGCCGTTAACCAGAACGTGTTTGTGGTCAACGATCTGACGTGCTTCTTTTCTGGTTCTGGCCATTCCCATACGGAACAGAACGTTGTCCAGACGGAGCTCAAGAAGGATCATCAGGTTCTCACCAGTCTGTCCTTCCATTCTGTCAGCCTTTTTGTAATAGTTAACAAAAGGTTTCTCCAGAACGCCGTAGATGAATTTTGCTTTCTGTTTTTCTCTTAACTGAAGACCATACTCAGACATTTTTCTGTTTGCTCTTTTCAGCTGTCTTGTGGACTTCTTATCAATTCCAAGATATACAGGATCCATTCCGAGGGATCTGCATCTTTTCAGGACTGGTACTCTATTTACTGCCATGTTCTTAACCTCCTAATCAGACTCTTCTACGTTTTGGTGGGCGGCATCCGTTGTGCGGAACCGGTGTTACGTCGCGGATGCTTGTAACTTCAAGACCGCATGCCTGAAGGGCACGGATTGCAGCTTCACGACCTGATCCTGGTCCTTTTACCATAACGTCAACAGTCTTTAAGCCATGAACCAGCGCTGCTTTGGTAGCAGTTTCTGCAGCCATCTGAGCTGCGTATGGAGTAGATTTTCTTGAACCTCTAAATCCCAGACCGCCGGCACTTGCCCAAGAAAGAGCATTTCCTTCTGCATCAGTCAGTGTTACGATTGTATTATTGAAGGAAGACTGGATATGTGCCTGTCCGTGTTCAACGTTTTTTCTGACACGACGTTTTGTCGTTTTCTTTGTCACTTTTGCCATTTTAAAACTAACCTACACTTTCTTAATCTTATATTGGACTACTGGTTAAATTATTTCTTCTTATTTGCAACAGTTCTCTTAGGACCTTTGCGGGTTCTTGCGTTGGTCTTTGTTTTCTGACCACGAACCGGAAGGCCTTTACGATGACGGATACCTCTGTAGCATCCGATCTCCTGCAGACGTTTGATGTTCATAGCGATTTCTCTACGAAGATCTCCTTCTACAACCTGACTCTCATCGATAACTGCACTGAGTCTCTTTACTTCATCGTCTGTCAAATCTCTGCAGCGTGTGTCCGGATTTACTCCAGCTTCTTTTAAGATACGATCTGCACTTGTTCTACCGATTCCGTAGATATAGGTCAGACCAATCTCAACACGTTTGTCTCTTGGTAAGTCTACACCAGCTATACGAGCCATGTACTTTGTCCTCCATTTTTCTAAAACATTAATATTTTCCTAATTGGGATACAGGTATGCGTGTATCCAGCCGTGTTCGCACGACCTTTCTCCTTCTGCCACATGACAGATGGGAGTATTAAGCAATATTATAAGGGATGTCTGCGCTCCGCGCGTCCACCCGCCGGAGGTGTCCTGGCTGCAACTTGCCAGGTGTCTCACTTTATAATATTAACAGCAGAACAACGCATTCACGCGCGTCCTCGCTGCAGCCGCACTTAAAATCTGCACAATTACGATCAAGCCTAATGACGGATTAGCCCTGGCGCTGTTTGTGCTTTGGATTCTCACAAATGATTCTGATGCTACCTTTTCTTTTGATAACTTTGCATTTCTCGCAGATCGGTTTTACAGAAGATCTAACCTTCATGATGAATCCTCCTTTCTTTGCTCCTAGCGCCCCGTGTAGGGGAATTTTCTGTTGTAAACTTTTGGAATGCGTTTTCTTTTTGTGGGTTAGAAAAAAGTCCACGCGCAAAAGTTCGTTTTATAGTATAGCATTTTAACCCAGGAAATGCAAGGAATTTTTTACATATTTTTTTGCTTTTTTTTGATCTTTTTCTGTACATATTTTTGTTTTTTTCTGCCCGGCCGTGTCTCTTATCGCTGTTTTCCGATCCCCGACAGGAAAAAGGAGGAGAAGCCGGGCTTCTCCTCCTTTTCAAGGCCTTGGTTGCTTTTAGAACATTTTTCAAAAAGAGTCCTTCGCAAAGTGGACCGGTACATCGTTTTCGTAATAAAGATGTACTAATTTGAACTGTTTAACGGTTTGTATTTGCTTGCACATACCGCTTCTGTTTTGACTACATTGCCGTTTGCGTCCTTATAATCGCGATAGGTTACATTGCTCATCTCATCCTTCTGCTCAACACGGGGTACTATAGTATAATCGCTTTCTTTTGTTCCGACAATTTTAACGGTCAGCGTAGAGCTGCTGTCCACAGACATCTCAATCTTCACCGGATATTTGTGATTATTTTCAAATTTGAAGTCCGGTGAATCCCAGAATACCGTTGCGTCCATTCCGGACGGTACGTAATGAACCGGCATAGAGTGATTGGCTCTCTCTACTACGTCAAGATCCGTATACAGGATCGCAGAGAACAGAGTGGAGGATACCTGGCAGACACCGCCGCCGAGTACCTGGATTACTTTACCGTCCTGATAGCCGGCTGCCTCCTGATAACCTTTTTCAGCTGTCGTGTCACCAACAACTGCATTGTAGGAGAAGGTTTCACCCGGCAGGACAATCTGTCCGTTGCAGGCAGATGCTGCAAGCGTCAGATTGTGAATACGGCCACTGGTTCCGCCTGCTGCGCTTGAGCTGTAGCTTCCGAGTACATCTTTAAACAGGTTCGCATTCATTTTCTCGGTTGTAATTTCCGGTTCCGTAACGGTAAACGGAACGACCACATCGGTATTCTCCCCGGCACTCTCGTACATCGCTTTTGCCGCGTCTGTATCGAGTGAATTTCCGTTGGTGGATGCAACAACCGCGTATCCATTGTTCGGATCAAGGGTTGCATTTACCGGATCGGTATAAATCTGGCTTGCAATTCCGGCAAAATCCGGTGTGGTAAGCTGGTTTTCCGCTGTCGGACATTGGATCACATCCTGAAAATTCAGTGCGGAAACATTTGCTTTGATCTGTTCTTTTAAAGCCTCCACATCCGGTCTTGTTCCGGAAATACCTTTGTGAATCACAAGTGCCGAATCCGTCAGCTCATAGCTGGTGTCCTGCATGGAATTGTAATCCTGGATTCCGCACGCCTGCACGGCATCGTCAACCTTGTCCGGATTTGCCGCTGTCGGCTGTACGTCATAGGCAAACTTTTCTGCTTTTCCCTGTTTCATTTCCACCCACTCGACGCCGCGCATCAGAAGTCCGCCGTGGCCTTTTTCATACGCCTTTTCAATTTCCGCGGATGCATCGATCCCGAGCATCGGGAATACGTTGATGGAATACTGCTGACCATCCAGTTCTACGGTGACTGCCGTATCTTTGTATGTATCTTCAAACTGTTGTTCCACTGCCTGTGCAGCTTCTTTTTTGCTCATGCCCTGAATGTTTACTCCGTTGATGGAGGCATCTGCCCAGATCTTATCATCTTCAATGATCAGACAGAAGATTCCGTATGCAGCGGCAAGTAACACAATCACTGCAATGACACTCAATGATGCAACAAGGCCTTTGTTTGGTTTCTTTCCTTTTTTTGACATTGCACATTTTCCTTTCTGCTTGCTATGTGTAAGGAGCAGCGATGCTGTTATATAAATTCTCATAGAGTCTCTATAGCATTGTATCACATTATTTTGATAATTCAACTAAATATTTCAACTTCACACATAATTCACGAACATATATTCTCATGTCACTTTCCGGTTTTAAAAACGCACAAATCCTCTTCGGTTTTACAAAAATTTTTCATGAAATTTTATACTTTTTTCATTGCTTTTTCCATTAAAATCCTGCATAATACATATGGAAGGTTTCAAAGGGGACTGAAAAAGGAATTCAGGTACCCGCCGATACAGATGCTGCAGGGTTTGCAGAATGGTGCTTGCTTTGTGGCTGTCAGAAATCTGGGAAACGGTTTTCGAAATCTTTGTTCTGTAGAACGGTTACTGTTATTGGGGATGAATACAGAGAAACACATACAGAGAAAAAGCCATCCGGCATGCCGGATGGCTTTTTTTATCGTATTTCTTATTTATCTCTCCAGATAATACGTCCCTTGTCCAGATCGTATGGGGACAGCTCGATGGTTACTTTGTCTCCCGGGAGAATACGGATGAAGTTCATACGCAGCTTTCCACTGATATGAGCTAATACTACGTGTTTGTTCTCCAGTTCTACTTTAAACATTGCGTTTGGTAATTTCTCGAGGACAGTTCCCTCTACCTCAATTACATCTGCCTTAGACATTGATTAATCCTCCTTCAACTCTTTGCAACTTTTTTCTTTTAATGCCTTACGGATATCTTCATCACGAACCGCATCCGTCATTTCATAATCCGGCTGTACGTGAATCAGCTTCTTCTTTTTCGGCCGGTTGGCGGTACGGATTTTTCCGTCCACCAGGAATACGTATGGCTCCTGTACATCCGAAATCACATACAGCTTTCCTTTATCGTGGCCGGCCAGGCTTCTGGCAAACATTCCTTTCACAATCGGTTTCATAAATCCTCCTCCGTATGCGAAAGTGTCAGAATTTCCGGTTCTCCCTCCGTAATCAGAATCGTGTTCTCATAATGTGCGGCAAGAGAGCCGTCTTCTGTCACAACAGTCCAGTCATCATCCAGCCATCTGACTGCATAGCCTCCGGCTGTGATCATCGGCTCGATGGCGAGCGTCATGCCAGGCTGCAGACGGACGCCGCGGCTTGGCTGTGCGAAGTTCGGCACTGCCGGATCTTCGTGCAGGTGCGTTCCGATGCCGTGGCCTACCAGGTCGCGGACAACGCCGTAGCCGAAGCTCTCTGCGTATGCACCGATCGCCGCCGAAATCTCATGAAGATGATGGCCTGCTTTTGCGTATTTGATTCCTTCAAAAAAGGCCTGGCGTGTTACTTCCACCAGTTTTCCTGCCTCCGGCGAGATCTCACCGACCGCGTGTGTGCGGGCTGCGTCGGAATGGTATCCTTCATAGATAAGTCCCGCATCCAGGCTGACAATATCGCCCTCTTTCAGAATCCGTTTTTTACTTGGGATTCCGTGAACCACTTCTTCGTTCACAGAAACGCAGATCGAAGCCGGATACCCATTATAGTTTAAAAAGTTGGGAGTGCATCCGAAGCTGCGGATCATTTCTTCTCCGAGCTTGTTGATTTCCCATGTTGACATTCCCGGATGAATGGCGCGGCCTAATTCGTCGTGTACCTTCTCCAGCAGCTCACCGGCGTGGCGCATTCTCTCAATTTCCCGGGCAGTTTTAATTGATATGGACATCCTTTACGCTCCTAAAATCTTTACTATATCCTGAAATACCACATTGATATCCTGGGTTCCGTCAACTTCCACCAGAACGTTGGCTTTCTTATAGTAGTCAATCAGAGGCTGTGTCTGAGCATGGTATACAGACAGTCTCTTCTGTACAGTCTCAGGTTTGTCATCGTCACGGAGAACCAGCTCGCCGCCGCAGGTATCGCATACGTCTTCTACCTTCGGTGCGTTGAATTCTACATGATACGTTGCTCCGCATCCGATGCAGGCACGGCGTCCGCCCATGCGGTGAACGATGTTTTCATCCGGCACTTCCACATTGATTGCGTAGTCAATTTTCTCTCCGCGTGCTTCCAGGGCTTTGGTCAGAGCCTCTGCCTGCGGAATCGTTCTTGGGAAACCATCCAGTACGTAGCCCTTTGCTGCGTCCGGTTTGGAGATACGGTCTACAACCAGGTCGCAGGTCAGCTCGTCCGGAACGAGTTCTCCTTTATCCATGAATGCTTTCGCTTTCTTTCCAAGCTCGGTTCCTTCTTTGATGTTTGCGCGGAAGATATCGCCGGTAGAGATATGAGGAATCTCATATTTTGCAGCGATCTGTTTTGCCTGTGTACCTTTTCCGGCACCAGGTGCCCCCAACATAATAATTTTCATGCGCTTTTCCTCCCATGTTTTGATTTGCAGCAATCCGCTGCGTGTAATTTACCCTATTATACCATAAAGTAAACCACAATAGCAAAAATTCTTTGTTAAAACAAAAGAAAGGGCCTGTCTTATCCAGACAGTCCCTCTTATGCCTTAATCGTTTAAGAATCCTTTGTAATTGCGTACCAGCATCATGGATTCAATCTGTTTTAAGGTTTCCAGAATTACGCTGGCAATAATGATCAGAGAAGTACCTCCAAAGGATACATTCGCTTTGAAAAATCCATTAAAGAAAAATGGAATCACTGCAACAATGGTAAGACCTGCTGCACCGATAAAAATAATATAGCTGAGCAGATTGTTCAGATAATCTACGGTAGATTTACCCGGACGGATGCCTGGGATAAAGCCGCCCTGTTTCTTCATGTTATCTGCAACTTCCATCGGGTTGAAGGTGATAGAAGTATAGAAATAAGCGAAGAAAATAACAAGGACAATGTAGAGAATCAGACCCAGCGAAGCAACCGGATTTGTTTTGTCAAACCAGTTGTTGGAATTCAGCATCTTGATCAGCGTTCCGCCAATGCCTTTGATATCCGACTTTCCGACAAACGACAGGATAATCGATGGGAAAGACATGATGGATGATGCAAAGATGATCGGGATAACGCCCGCTGTATTTACCTTCAGCGGAATATTGGATGACTGTCCGCCAACCATTTTTCTTCCGGCCATTTTCTTGGAATACTGTACCGGAATTCTTCTCTCAGCGCCATTCAGGATCAGTACCAGCACAACAACAGCGATGATCACAACAGCGATGATAATCCACATCAGCAGACCACGCGCGATGGTTTTGCCTTTTACGAAGGTTTCGTAAAGGGTTACCATATCCTGCGGGATTCTGGAAAGAATGTTGATTAACAGAACCATGGAAATACCATTTCCAATGCCCTTGTCGTTGATCTGTTCTCCCACCCACATAAGGAAGGCCGAACCGGCTGTCAGAGCTGCCACTACAACAATCACATTAACTGCGTTAAAAGTAGTGAGGAGTCCCTGGCGTCCAAAGCCTACTGCCATGGCAACAGACTCAAACAATGCAAGACCTACTGTCACATAACGAGTAATCGCAGTCATTTTCTTTCTTCCCTCTTCGCCGTCACGCTGCATTTCCTCAAGTCGTGGAATTGCAATGGTGAGCAGCTGAATAATGATGGAAGAAGTAATGTACGGTGTAATACTCAGAGCAAAGATGGAGAAACGGTCGAAACCGCCGCCCGTGAATGCATTCAGGAAACTGAATGCCTCATTCGTATTATTTGCAAAATAATTCGCAAAAAAGCTTGTATTGACACCCGGTACAGGCATCTGAGAGCCTAACCGGATGACAACAAGCATCATAAGCACATAAAATATTTTGCGACGAACATCTTTGACCTTAAATGCATTGATAAAGGTCTTAAACATTAGATCACCTCGACTGTTCCACCTGCCGCTTCAATTTTTGCCTTTGCGCTCTCGCTGAAAGCATTTGCTTTTACAGTGAGTTTTTTGGTGACTTCACCGTTTCCAAGGATTTTTACGCCATCTCTCGGATTGGAAACAAGACCAGTCTCAATCATAGTTTCTACGGTTACAACAGCTCCGTCCTCATAACGATTCAGAGCATCTACATTGATTCCAACGATTTCCTTGGAGTTTCTGTTTTTGAAACCTCTCTTCGGAAGACGTCTGTATAAAGGCATCTGACCACCTTCAAAGCCCGGTCTCGGTGCTCCGGAACGTGCTTTCTGTCCTTTGTGGCCTTTACCTGCTGTTTTACCATTTCCTGAACCATGTCCACGGCCTCTGCGGAAGTTATCGTTCTGTCTGGAACCTTCAGCCGGCTGTAAATTAGATAAGTCCATTACGGTACCTCCTTATGCTTCTTCTACTTTAACCAGGTAAGAAACCTGATTAACCATGCCGCGAACTGCTGCGTTATCCGGCAGTTCTACCGTCTTGTTAACTTTTTTCAGACCCAGTGCTTCCACGGTTCTTCTGTGTTTCGGAACACATCCGATCGGGGATTTCACCAGTGTTACTTTTAATTTATCTGCCATTTTTCACATCCTCCTTAAGCAAAGATCTCGTTTGTAGATTTGCCGCGAAGTCTTGCTACTTCTTCTGGAGTCTTCAGCTCAGACAGACCAGCGATGGTAGCCAGAACTACGTTCTGCTTATTTCTGGATCCAAGGGATTTTGTACGGATGTTCTTAATACCAGCTAACTCGATTACGGCACGGGCTGGGCCACCAGCGATGACACCAGTACCTTCAGGAGCTTTCTTTAACAGAACCTCTGCGCTTCCGAATTTACCTACGTAGTCATGAGTGATACTTCCGTTCTCATTGATTGCTACGCTTACCAGTTTCTTCATAGCGTCTTCTTTACCTTTGCGGATAGCTTCCGGAATCTCGGCTGCTTTTCCAAGGCCTGCGCCTACGTGTCCATTGCCGTCGCCGACAACTACTAAAGCTGTGAAACGGAAGTTACGACCACCTTTAACAACTTTTGTAACACGCTTAATTGATACGACTTTTTCTTCCAGTTCGAACTGGCTTGCATCAATAATTGTATGCTTCATGTGTTCTTTTCCTTCCTTTCTTAGAATACCAGCCCAGCTTCTCTAGCTGCGTCTGCGAATGCCTGGATTTTTCCCTGGTAGATGAATCCGCCACGGTCAAATACAACTTCAGTAATGCCTGCTTCTACAGCTTTCTTTCCAAGAACGGTTCCAAGATATGCTGCTGCATCTACATTGTTGGTTTTCTCAAGCTCTGCTTTCACTTCTTTCTGAAGAGTAGAAGCAGAAACTAAAGTATTTCCAATCGTATCGTCGATAATCTGAGCATACATATGGTTATTGCTGCGGAATACACACAGACGCGGACGCTGTGCAGTACCTACGATATGATTACGTAATCTTCTATGCTTTTTCTGGCGCATCTGCGCTCTTGATACTTTACTAATCATGTTCACACTCTCCTTAATTATTTCTTACCAGTCTTACCAACTTTACGTCTGATCACTTCATCAGCATACTTGATTCCCTTGCCCTTGTATGGCTCAGGTCTTCTCTTATCTCTGATTTCAGCAGCATACTGGCCAACTTTCTCTTTGCTGATACCGGAAACAATGATCTTGTTGCCGTCTACAGCGGAGGAGAGTCCTTCCGGATCGATCATCTCTACCGGATGGGAATATCCAAGAGACAGAACTAATTTGTTGCCCTGTTTTGCAGCTCTGTAACCTACACCGTTTACTTCCAGTGTTTTGGTATAGCCTTCGCTAACACCAACTACCATGTTGTGGATCAGAGTTCTGGTCAGACCATGAAGAGCTTTCATTTTCTTCAGATCGTTCGGTCTTGTAACTACTACATGTCCGTCTTCCAGTTTGATGCTCATCTCAGCCGGGAGAGTTCTCTCTAATGTTCCTTTTGGTCCTTTTACTACAACGTGGTTGTTTTCCTGGATGTCTACTGTTACACCTGCAGGAATTGCCACTGGCAGTCTTCCAATACGTGACATACCAATTTCCTCCTATTAACTTAGATTTTCGGAGAGAGCCTTACGCTCTCTCTGTTTTCAGTTGCTTTGTTTCGTTTCAGATTACCAAACGAATGCCAGAACCTCACCGCCAACCTGCAGCTTGCGAGCTTCTTTATCGGTGATAACACCCTGGTTTGTGGAAAGAATAGCGATTCCAAGTCCGCCAAGTACTCTCGGCAGCTCATCTTTGCCAACATAGATTCTCAGACCCGGTTTGGAGATTCTCTTCAGACCGGTGATGATCTTCTCGTTTTTGTCAGCGCCGTATTTCAGGGTGATGTGCATATTCTGGAATGCACCCTCATCGCTGAGTTCATATTTTGCAATGTATCCCTCGTTTACCAGGATATCAGCGATTGCGATTTTCATTTTGGATGCCGGAACATCTACTGTATCATGTTTTGCAGTGTTAGCGTTACGGATTCTTGTAAGCATATCTGCAATCGGATCACTCATACTCATTTGAATTTGCCTCCTTCTAAAATTTTACCAACTAGCTTTCTTAACGCCAGGAATCTGGCCTTTGTATGCTAATTCACGGAAGCAGATTCTGCAGATTCCGTATTTTCTTAAATATGCGTGTGGACGGCCACAAATTCTGCAACGATTGTATTCTCTTGTAGAGAATTTAGCTTTGCGCTGCTGTTTGATTTTCATTGCTGTTTTAGCCATGAATCAATTCCTCCTATTACTTTGCGAATGGCATGTTGAATAATGTCAGTAATTCACGAGCTTCTTCATCTGTGTTAGCAGTGGTAACGAAGATAATGTCCATACCTCTGACTTTATCAACTTTATCATACTCGATCTCCGGGAAAATCAGCTGCTCTTTGATACCAAGAGCATAGTTTCCTCTGCCATCGAAAGCGTTCGGATTTACGCCGCGGAAGTCACGTACACGAGGCAGTGCCAGGTTGATCAGGCGGTCTGCGAACTCGTACATTTTCTCGCCACGAAGGGTAACTTTGCATCCGATCGGCATACCCTCACGGATTTTAAAGTTTGCTACGGAATTTTTCGCTTTGGTGGTAACTGCTTTCTGTCCGGTGATAGCTTCCATATCACTGATTGCAGCATCCAGAAGTTTAGCGTTCTCCTTAGCCTCACCAACACCCATGTTGATTACGATTTTGGAGAGCTTCGGCACTTCCATCACGTTTTTGTATCCAAATTTTTTGGTCATTGCATCAACGATCTGCTCGTTGTAAAGATCTTTCAGTCTACTCACGGTTTTGCCTCCTCTCTTCCTTAATCAATTACTGCGCCGTTCAGCTCTTTTGCTTTTGCAACGCGGGTTCTAACAGCTTTTGTTTTGCCGTTTTTCTCAACCATCTCAACTTTGATTCCAACACGGGTCGGAACTCCTTTTACAACCAGCATTACGTTGGATGCATCAATAGGAGCTTCTTTGTTAACGATTCCGCCCTGCTGATTGCTCATAGACGGTTTCTCATGCTTTGTAATCATGTTTACGCCTTCAACAACAACACGGTTGTTCTTTACGTCAACGCTGACTACTTTGCCGGTTTTGTCTTTATCTTTGCCGGCGATTACCTTTACGGTATCGCCTTTTTTAATCTTCATTGACATAGCTGTCCTCCTATAATACTTCCGGAGCTAAGGAAACAATCTTCATGAACTGTTTCTCACGAAGCTCTCTGGCTACTGGTCCAAAAATACGGGTTCCTTTTGGAGTTTTGTCATCTTTGATAATAACTGCTGCGTTCTCATCAAATTTGATGTAAGAACCGTCTTTACGGCGAGCGCCTTTTACGCTTCTTACAACAACAGCTTTTACTACGTCACCTTTTTTAACAACGCCGCCTGGTGTTGCATCTTTGACCGAAGCAACGATTACATCACCAATGTTGGCATATCTTCTTGTAGAACCGCCCATAACACGAATGCATAAGATTTCTTTTGCACCGGTGTTGTCAGCGACTTTCAGTCTAGTTTCCTGCTGAATCATGCTGGTATTCCTCCTTTAGCATTCTGATCTCTTATTTATTTCGCTTTTTCAACGATCTCCACAAGTCTCCATCTCTTATCTTTGGATAAAGGTCTTGTTTCCATAACACGTACGGTATCACCTACATGGCACTCGTTGTTTGCATCGTGAGCTTTCAGCTTGTATGTGCTTTTTACAATTTTCTTGTACAGAGGATGTTTTACATGGTCTTCGATGGCAACCACGATAGTCTTATCCATCTTATCGCTGACAACTTTGCCCACGCGAGTTTTTCTAAGATTTCTTTCTTCCACGATATTTTCCTCCTAATTACTCAGCTGCGTTTGCCTTCTGGGCAATAACAGTCTGGATTCTTGCAATATTTTTGCGAACCTCTTTGATTCGGCTTGTATTGTCAAGCTGGTTGGTTGCATTCTGGAATCTTAAATTGAAGAGTTCCTTTTTAGCAGCTACTAATTCGTCATTCAGCTCAGCTGCGCTCTTTGTATTTAAATCTTTTACAAATTCGTTAGTTTTCACTGTTATCACCGCCTTCTAAGTCTGCACGAGAAACAACTTTGCATTTACATGGTAACTTATGCATGGCAAGACGTAATGCCTCGCGGGCTGTTTCTTCCGGAACACCTGCGATTTCGAACATTACACGGCCTGGTTTTACTACTGCTACCCAGTACTCCAGAGAACCTTTTCCGGAACCCATTCGGGTTTCAGCCGGCTGTGCGGTTACTGGTTTGTCCGGGAAAATTTTGATCCAAACTTTACCACCACGTTTGATGTAACGTGTCATGGCGATACGGGCTGCCTCGATCTGGTTGGATTTGATCCAGCATGGCTCAAGGGCTACGAGACCAAATTCACCGTAGTTAATTTTGTTTCCTCTGAGGGCTTTACCCTTCATGGAACCACGGAACTGTTTACGACGTTTTACTCTCTTCGGCATTAACATAATTAATTCTCGCTCCCTTCCTTTTTAGTTCTGGTTGGAAGTACTTCGCCATTGTAGATCCATGCTTTTACGCCAACTTTACCGTAAGTGGTATCTGCTTCAGCGAATCCATAATCGATATCGGCACGCAGGGTCTGCAGCGGAATAGTTCCCTCGCTGTAGAACTCGGTACGAGCCATATCAGCTCCACCAAGACGTCCGGATACAGATGTTTTGATTCCCTTAGCGCCAGCTCTCATCGTACGCTGCATGGTAGACTTCATAGCACGACGGAAGGAAATACGGTTTTCCAGCTGTAATGCAATGTTCTCAGCAACGAGCTGTGCATCGCGGTCCGGTCTTTTTACTTCTTTGATATCTACGATAAGCTTTTTGTCAGTCAGTTTCTGAACTTCAGCTTTTACTTTCTCGATCTCTGCTCCGCCTTTACCGATAACAACGCCCGGTTTTGCGGTGTAGATGATAACTTTTACTCTGTCAGATGCTCTTTCGATTTCGATCTTGGAAACACCTGCGCTGTACAGTTTCTTCTTCAGGTATGTGCGGATGTTGTAGTCCTCTACGAGGTTATCTGCGAAATCACCCTCGGCATACCATTTGGAATCCCAGTCTTTAATAACACCGACTCTCAGGCCGTGTGGATTAACTTTCTGTCCCATGACATGTCCTCCTTATTTCTCGTCTAACACAATCGTGATGTGGCTGTTTCTCTTCAGGATTCTGTAAGCTCTGCCCTGTGCTCTCGGATGAATTCTCTTCATGGTCGGAGCCTTGTTAGCGAAGCACTCAGCTACATACAGGTTTTCTCTGGAAAGACCGTTGTTGTTCTCAGCGTTTGCGATTGCGGACTCCAGCAGTTTTTTCACTACGCTGGAGGCATATCTCGGGTTATAAGTTACAATACCAAGTGCGGTTGTTACGTCTTTACCGCGGATTGCATCTAAAACAAATCCAGCTTTCTGCGCAGACATTCTAGCGTAGGATAACTTTGCAGACGGTCTGGTATCTTTGTTAGCATTTCTTGCTCTTTTAATCTGACTTCTATGTCCTTTAGCCATTGCTAAAAAACCTCCTCTCTCAAATCATTCTACTTAGCGGACGCCGGATTTCTTCTCGTCCTTGCCGTGGCCTCTGTAGGTTCTGGTTGCTACGAACTCACCGAGTTTGTGTCCAACCATATCCTCTGTAACGTATACCGGCACATGTTTTCTTCCGTCATGAACAGCGATTGTGTGTCCAACGAATGACGGGAAGATTGTAGAACGACGTGACCAGGTTTTAATGACTGTTTTATCTCCTGAAGCGTTTGCAGCGTCAACTTTCTTTAACAGGCTTTCATCTGCAAATGGTCCTTTTTTTAATGAACGAGACATCGTTTACCTCCTTATTTCGATAAAGCTTTTCCATCGCGTCTTCTTACGATGTACTTGTTAGACTGCTTGTTCTTTGCTCTGGTCTTCAGGCCAAGAGCCGGTTTTCCCCAAGGAGTAGACGGGCCCGGACGTCCGATACCGGTCTTTCCTTCTCCACCACCATGTGGATGGTCATTCGGGTTCATGACAGAACCACGTACAGTCGGGCGGATACCCATGTTACGTTTCCGTCCTGCTTTACCAATGTTGATCAGGCTGTGCTCGCCATTTCCAACAACACCGATGGATGCACGGCAGTTGATCGGAACCATTCTCATCTCTCCAGACGGAAGACGAAGGGTTGCGTATTTGCCTTCTTTAGCCATCAGCTGAGCGCCATTACCAGCTGCACGAACAAGCTGTCCGCCTTTGCCTGCATGAAGCTCTACGTTGTGAACCATGGTACCAACCGGAATCTCGGACAGCGGCAGGCAGTTTCCAGGTCTTACTTCAGCGTTAGCGCCGCTCATAACCTTCATGCCAACTTTCAGTCCTTCCGGAGCCAGGATGTATGCTTTCTCGCCGTCTGCATAGCAGATCAGAGCGATGTTTGCTGTTCTGTTCGGATCGTACTCGATCGATTTAACAGTTGCCGGAACATCATCTTTTCTTCTCTTGAAGTCGATGATTCTGTATTTTCTTCTGCTTCCGCCTCCGCGGTGTCTTACAGTGATTTTACCCTGGTTGTTACGACCAGCGTTTTTCTTCAGGGACACTACCAGAGATTTCTCCGGTGTGCTCTTCGTGATTTCGTTGAAATCAGAGGAGGTCATGTGTCTTCTGGAAGGTGTATATGGGTTAAAGCTTTTGATTCCCATTACTTTGTTCTCCTTTCATTTCGTATCGCACTTATGTGTGCATATTTCGAACAGCTGCTAATTAAAGTCCTTCGAAGATTTCGATGTCTTTGCTGTCCTCGGTCAGAGCAACGATTGCTTTCTTGCTCTTTGCAGTTTTTCCAACTACCATTCCACGGCGTTTGTTCTTTCCGTCCATGTTCATGGTGTTTACGCTTTTTACTTTTGTTCCTTCGAACATTTTCTCAACTGCTTCTTTGATCTGAGATTTGTTTGCTTCCGGGTGAACCATAAATGTGTATTTCTTCTCGCCCATAGCGTTCATGCTCTTCTCAGTTACGATTGGTTTCAGGATTACGTCGTAATATCTGATATCTGCCATTATGCGTACACCTCCTCGATAGATGCAACACTGCTCTTGGTTGCGATGATGGTGTTGTATTTCAGCATGTCGAATACATTGATGGTATTAACAGATGCAGTCTGAACGCCAGCAATATTTCTTGCGGAAAGTGCTACGTTTTCGCTGTCATCTCCGATGATTACCAGTGCGTTGTTTACTTTGAGGTTATCAAGCACTTTCTTCATCTCTTTTGTTTTAACTTCTGCAAGTTTCAGCTCGTCAAGAACGATGAATTTGTTCTCCTGAACTTTGCTTGTCAGAACGGATTTTAATGCAGCTCTTTTCTCTTTCTTGTTCATTTTGAAAGAGTAATCTCTTGGTACTGGAGCGAATACAACTCCGCCGCCTGTCCACTGAGGAGCTCTTGTTGAACCCTGTCTTGCGTGACCTGTTCCTTTCTGTCTCCACGGTTTTCTTCCACCACCGCTTACTTCGGAACGGGTTTTAGCTTTCTGAGTTCCCTGACGATTATTTGCAAGCTGAAGCACTACAGCCTGATGTACCAGATGCTCGTTGATTTCTACACCGAACACTGCATCATTAAGCTCCATGCTGCCAACTTCTTTGCCTTCCATATTTAATACAGATACGTTAGCCATTACGTGTGTTCCTCCTTTCAACGAACTTATTTACCGCATTTTACTGTCTCTTTGATGGTAACCATGGATTTCTTCGGTCCTGGTACAGCACCTTTGACTAACAGTAAATTGTTCTCTACGTCAACTTTTACGATTTCCAGGTTCTGTACGGTAATTTTCTTTCCGCCCATCTGTCCTGGCATTCTTTTTCCTTTGAATACCTTACTCGGATCGGAGCAAGCACCATTGGAACCTGCGTGACGATGATATTTGGAACCATGAGCCATAGGTCCTCTGGACTGACCATGTCTCTTGATGGCACCCTGGAATCCTTTACCTTTGCTTGTTGCAGTAGCGTCGATTTTGTCGCCTGCGCCAAAGATATCGGCCTTGATTTCCTGTCCTAATGTATAGGTTTCAGCATCTTCAAATCTGAACTCTTTCAGATATCTCTTGCAGGAAACACCTGCTTTTGCGAACTGACCTTTCATCGGTTTGTTCACACGGTTTTCTTTCTTCTCGCCGAAGCCTACCTGAATTGCACTGTACCCGTCGTTGTCTGCGGTTTTCACCTGTGTTACAACACACGGACCTGCCTGCAATACAGTTACCGGTACTAAAACACCGTTTTCGTCGAAGATCTGAGTCATTCCGACTTTTGTAGCTAAAATTGCTTTCTTCATTCCTTTTACCTCCTGTTTTATCTACAGCGGAACTTCCTATTATAAAGAAGTTCATTCTAGCGAACAGTTGATATAAGTGGAACACTATGACCCTTAGGGATGTTGATTCCTTCGAATGAGTGTTGCTTCTATATCATCTATTGCTTACTTAATTGATGGCCGGGGGCTGATCCCGGACTTTTTGCAGCTGATCTTATTTGTTTTTCATCTTGATATCGATGTAAACGCCAGCCGGCATTTCCAGTCTTGCTAATGCATCCACTGTTTTCTGGGTAGGTGCGATGATATCAATCAGTCTCTTGTGGGTTCTCTGCTCGAACTGCTCACGGGAATCTTTGTACTTATGAACTGCACGAAGGATTGTTACTACCTCTTTCTTCGTTGGAAGCGGTACTGGTCCGCTCACCGTTGCTCCGTTCTTCTTTACAGTTTCGATAATTTTCTGTGCAGATGCATCTACTAACTGATGATCATACGCTTTCAGTGTAATTCTCATTACTTGACTTGCCATAAAAAAAGTCGCCTCCTTTTCGCACTTTTACGAGTACGACAAGCGGTGACTGTACACTTACCCGTGTGTGTCCTGATGTTTGCACACGGTCGTTTCCACTCTTGCAGGTGGACTTAATTGTGGGTACAGTGACTTGTCGCCAGTTTCTTTAACTTGACATTCGCTCCACGGAAAACCCGCTGTCCTGCAGCGGCAACCTCGCGCTTCAACGCTATCAATGTCACAACAGTTGTTAGTATACAAGAAAGCACGCGAAAAATCAAGGTTTTTTTTTATTTTTTTCGATTTATCCGTTTTTATGCAAAAAGAGAAATACAGGGGTGCCGTGTTGTGCACTTTTCCTATATTTCTCTCTTTTTTGACGTTTTCTTTACAGGATATCGGAGTAATCCAGGATTGTGATGCCGGTTGCAGGGTCTTCGATGACTTTCGGGTCATCTCCGGCTGCGTGGGCCTTCTGGAGAAGTTCTTCCGCCGTGTAAACCGGCATAGCGAGCTCAATCGGTTCGGACGGTTCCGGTTCCGGCTCTTCTTCCGGCGTTTCGGCTTCTTCTTCTGTTTCCGGCTCTTCGATGGTTTCTTCAAACTCTTCGATTTCTTCCACAGTTTCCGGCTCTGCAGATTCCGTTTCTTCGGTTTCTTCTGTCACTTCTTCCGCTGTTTCTTCTGCGGCAGCTTCTTCGACGATTTCCGTTTCTTCCACGGCTTCCGGAATTTCTTCGGTTTCTTCTCCTCTTACAAGGTTCTGCAGATCGGCGGTATGAAAGGACACCTGCTCCGTTCCTTCTTCTTCCAGATCCGGAATTTCAAATTCGTCCTGTTTCTCTTCTTCTGCCGTTTTCTGGTCGGCTGCTCTCAACTGTTCGGTCATTTCCTGTTCTTCCCGCTTCTTTTTCTCTTCCAGGGCAGCTTTCTTTCTGCTGCGAAGCTCTTCGGACGCTTTCTCATCGTCCTCGTCTTCTTCTTCCTCTTCTTCCTCATCCTCTTCTTCATCACGTTTCCATACCTCGGAAAGGATGAACAGAATGACCAGAAACAGAATGGCAAGTCCGATGATCATGATTCCCTCTCTGCTCTGCGCCGCCATCGACAGAAAGCCGATCACCGGAATCGTGACGATCACTTTGCTCACGGTTGCTCTCACGGTAATTTCCGTTGCGTCTCCGCTGATCACATTTTTTACGGATGCGGTTCCGGCAGCGGTGTCGAGGGACTGTATCGTATAGATATACTTTCCGGAATTGTCATCAACCAGGATTTTGTCTCCCGCCGCAGCCGATGACGTATCTGTCTTCTTTGCGTACGTGACAGCGCCGCGGGAAATGTTGGTATTTCCCATCCCGTCTGAGACAAGTGTCGTGATGCCGGCAAACGGCGGAATCACCAGTGCGCCTGCTGACAGGATTGCAAGCAGAAGCAGCGTATTCACAATTACCTTCAGTAATTTTGACATATTCAATTCTCCTTGTATTCTCAGTCTTTGCCCCCTATTATAACCCCTTTTCTTCGATTATGCAAGAAAACGTTACGCATCGTGTCCCGGCCGTCCGGTTCCGCGTGTCGAATTTTTCGATTTTTTCTTGAAGATCTGTCCTGTTTCTTCTATACTATATACATAACCAAAGGGGGAATACTTTCATATGAATACACTGATCAAAACCATCGAAGATCTTTCCCTGAACGCATGGCCGTCCCACCAGATCGAGCTGTACGACGGATGGATTCTTCGTTTTTCTTATTTTTATACACACCGGACCAACAGCGTCGAGCAGATCGGGCCGTCCACGATTCCGGTGGAGGAAAAAGTGCAGTACTGTGAGGAGATCTACCGTCGCTGGGGTACACCGGCAATTTTCAAGATCAGTCCGCTTGTCAATCCCGGCTTTGATGCAATGCTCGCCGACCGCGGCTATGTAGTCCAGCACACGACGCACGTCATGACAATGGATCTGACAAACTTTGTCAAAAAAGATCCTGCCGTTGCCGTGACCGTCAGCAGCTTTATCCCGCCGAAATGGATTGACAGCCTCTTTGCTTTAAAGAGCACGACGAACGTGATGCACCGCATGGTCGTTCCTTCGATGTACCGCGCCATTCCAAAAGAAACCATCTGTACCTCCATCCAGGATGAAACCGGAACGATCGTTGCCACCGGCCTTGGCATCCGCGACCGCGATTACGTCGGTGTCTATGCCATCCATGTGCATCCTGCGTACCGCCACCGCCACTACGCTTCCTCGATCTGCCGCACAATCCTCTCCGAGGGAATCCGGCTCGGTGCAACGAAAGCGTATCTTCAGGTTGTCGAGGGAAACACGCCTGCGATCACACTGTATGAATCGCTCGGTTTTTCCTATCTCTATACCTACTGGTTCCGCGCGAAGAACGTGGTCTGATTTTCGTCTGATTTCACATAAACATAGAGCAAAACGGCATGTCAAAATTTTCTGACATGCCGTTTTGCTCTATGTTTATGCTATAAGTGCAGTAAGATTATTCAGCAGAAGGACTGCTTAAATATTTTTCAACGCCGTCCATGGCTTCGCTCTCGTCTTTTCCGTTTGCGATCACGGTAACTTCCTCGCCATTGTCCAGACCAAGTGTCATCATACCCATAATGCTCTTCGCATTTACTTTTTTTCTGCCGCTCTCGACGTAGATTTCACTTTCGTACTGGCTCGCTACCTGTACCAGCATGGCAACTGGTCTCGCCTCCAGGCCGCTTGAAAGACGAATTGTGATTGGTTTCTTAATCATAATACTTCTCCTCCTTGTTTCCTTCGCAAATCTTCTGCAATCTCTTTTAGTTTCCTTAATCTATGATTAACTCCGGATTTACCAACAACCGGCGTTAACATCTTGCCCAGTTCCAGAAGCGATGCTTCCGGGTATTGTAAGCGGAGCCTTGCCATCTGCTCCAGCGGTTCCGGCAGAGAAGAAAAGCCTGTGGTTTCTTCGATATACCGGATATCTTCGATCTGGCGGATCGCCGCGCTGACCGTTTTGTTGATGTTGGCAGTTTCACAGTTCACCTTTCGGTTGACACTGCCGCGCATTTCTTTTAAGATCCGCACGTTTTCCAGATTCATAAGTGCGATGTTGGCTTCCATGATGCCAAGCATCTCCACAATCTGTGCGCCCTCTTTCATGTAAACCACATGGTGGTTTTTCCGGAGAACGATCCGCGCATCAATTCCAAAGCTTTTCAGAAGTTCCTGCACCTGTTCTGCTCTCGGCGCATCGGGACAGACAATTTCGAGATGGTAAAACCGGTTGGGATCGCTGATGGAACCGGACGCTAAAAATGCGCCCCGCAGAAATGCCCGTTTGCAGCACTGACGCTGTACCACAACAGCCGGAATCGGCATTGTTAACTGCCGGTCTGTCTCGTGTAACTTCACTGCCTGCAGAATCTGACGGGTTTCTTCCCTGTCATTTACGCGGATCAGATACGTATTTTCCTTCTGATTCAGCTTAACTGCAAGCTCTGCCTCTATATTAAATGTTTTTTTCAATAAAGTAAAGTACTTTCTTGCCACATACACATTCTCTGTCTGAATCCGTATCGTCCCGTCCTTCTCGGAAATCTGTCCGCAGAGTGACAGGAGCGCCGCTGTTTCCGCAATCTGGCAGTGGCGTGCCGTCGGAAGATGTCTCGATAACTCCTCTTTTACCTCGCTTGAGAATGACATCCTTCCACCTCTAAATTCCTTTTCGGATGGCGTCTTTTTCCAGATCCCGGTGTTCAATCCGGATTCCGTAATCCTTCGCGTTGGAAAGACGCCGGTACAGCTCGTTGGCAAGGGTTACGGAACGGTGTTTTCCGCCAGTGCAGCCGATGCTGATAATGAGCTGATGCTTGCCCTCGGAAATATAATTCGGAATCAGAAAACGGATCATATCCTCTAATTTTTCCGCAAACACCTGCGCTGTCTCAAATCCCATCACATAATCCCGCACCGGAGCATCATTGCCGGAGAGCGGGCGCATGCCTTCTACGTAGTAGGGATTCGGCAGGAACCGCACATCGAAAACAAGGTCCGAATCCGCCGGGATTCCGTATTTGAATCCAAAGGAGAGCACAGTAATCATCAGATTTTTGAATTTCTGATCCTGCACGAAAATCTTATCGAGCTCCGCTTTCAGCTCTCTTGTGAGAAGCTGGCTCGTATCGAGAATGTAGTCCGCATCTTTTTTCAGGAACTCAAGTGCTTTGCGCTCTTTTCTGATTCCCTCATCCACCCGGCCAAGGCCTGCCAGCGGGTGCGTTCTTCTCGTCTCTTTGTATCGTTTGACCAGCACGTCATCGGACGCGTCCAGAAACAGGATCTCATAGCAGATTCCGTTGATGCTCATCCGCTCCAGAACATTCTGCAGGTCCGGGAGCGCCTGGCCGCTTCGGATATCGATTCCGACTGCTACCTTCTGGATTTCTCCGGAAGTGCCGTCAGCGGTAAGCTGTGCAAATTTTTCAACCAGCGGGATCGGAAGGTTATCGACGCAGAAATATTCCGCGTCCTCCAGCATTTTCAACGCTGTACTTTTTCCCGCACCGGACATGCCGGTCACAATTACAAAACGCATGTTTTTTCTCCTTTGGTGGATAACGAAAATCAGAATTCCCCGAGGAACTGGATTTCCGGCTCAAGCTGTACGCCAAACTGTTCTTTTACTTTTGCCTGGATCTGACGGATCAGTTCCATCACATCCGATGCGGTTGCTCCGCCTGCATTGATCAGGAAGCCGCAGTGTTTTTCCGATACCTTTGCACCGCCTACTGCGTAGCCGGAAAGTCCGGCATCCATCACAAGCTTGCCTGCGAAATAGCCCTCCGGCCGCTTGAATGCGCTGCCGGCGCTCGGATACTCGAGCGGCTGTTTCTCTACCCGCTTGTTTTTCAATTCCTGCATGCGGGCAAGAATTTCTTCTTTATCTCCCGGAACAAGCATAAGTTCTGCTCCAAGTACGACGTAGCCTCTGTCTTTGATGACGCTGGCACGGTAGCCGAAGCCGAGCTCTTCTTTTTCCAGCTTCAAAATCTCACCTTCTCTTGTGAGTACAGTGACATTCTGCACAATATCCTTCATCTCTCCGCCGTAAGCTCCCGCGTTCATCCGGACACCGCCGCCTAACGTTCCCGGGATTCCGGAGGCAAACTCCATACCGGAAAGTCCGGCTTCTCTTGCCGCCTGGCTGATGGAGACGAGCATGCTTCCGGCTTTCGCCCGGATTCTGTTTTCCTCCACTTCGATTCCCTGGAAGTTTTTGTAGACCGAGAGAATCACACCGTGGTAGCCCTCGTCACTTACAACGAGATTGCTGCCGTTTCCGGTGACGAACCACGGGATCTCTTTTTCTTCGCAGAGAGCCACGATTTTTCTGATTTCTTCTTCTGTATGAGGAGCGACGAAATAATCTGCCGGACCGCCCACGCGGAAGGTCGTATGATTTTTCATCGGTTCTGCGGTCTGTACCGCATCTTCCCCTGCAATTGCATAAAGTTCTCTGACAATCTCTTCTTTGATCACGATTTTTACCCTTTGCCGCATCTGCGGCCGAACATTTCATTACGAATTACTACGAATTACAGATTATACTTTTTTTTAGACGCGAAAGCAGCCGACATCCCTCACTTCTTCGTTCGTTCTGCCAGCCGCTGTTTTTTTCTTCGTCTGCCCGCCTTTTTTGCAGGCTCACGGGCTATTCTACCACGAACCCTCAAAAAGTGCAACGAACTTTTTCGTTCCGGCTCTTTTTTCTATCAGATCTTCCGGATTGGTATCATTTCCTACATCAGACAGTCTTTTCCATGGATTCTCGTCGGGGTGACATGCACCATCTGATTCATGAGATTTTCTTCCGAGAGGACAGCAACGCGCAGATATTCTCTCGTGTGTCCCGTCCAGTAACGAATGCCGTCGATCTCGACTTCTTCTTCCATGAGCACTTCCAGCTCTTTTCTGAGGAAGCCTTCCATATATTCCTGTCTCCGTCTCTCGTCCAGTTCCAGCAGAACGTGGCTGCGCTTCGTCTTCTCCTGCTCCGGAATCTGGCCTGCCATCGCTGCGGCGCGGGTGCCTTCTCTTCTCGAATACTTGAAGATGTGAGTCTCGAAGAAATGAATGTCCTCGACAAAGGCGCGCGACTCTTCAAACTCCTCCTCACTCTCCTGCGGGAAACCGACAATCACATCGGTCGTCAGCGCCGGATTTCCATATACCTTACGCAGCAGATCGCATTTGTGTTTGTATTCTTCCGCGGTATATTTCCGGTTCATCCGCTTCAGTGTTCCATTGCTTCCGCTCTGCAGCGAAAGATGGAAATGCGGGCACACCTTCGGCATTGCGGCGATCGCCTCTGCAAACTCTTCGGTGATGATGCCCGGCTCCAGTGATCCGAGACGGATTCTTCTGATGCCATCCACTGCATCAACAGCGCGAATCAGGTCGAGCAGCGTCTCTTTTTCGCCCTCCGGGAAATCGAGTCCGTAGGAGGAAAGGTGGATACCGGTCAGCACGACTTCCTGGTATCCGGCCTCCGCCAGACGTTTTACTTCTTCTACCACATCACTCTGGCGGCGGCTTCTGACTCTGCCGCGCGCGTACGGGATAATACAATAGGTACAGAACTGATTGCATCCATCCTGTACTTTCAAAAATGCGCGGGTGTGCTCCGCCGTTTTGCTGATCGAGAGTGTCTCGTACTCACGGTTGTGTGTCATATCCACGAGGAAGCTCTTACACTCCGCGTCGGATGGTTTTCCACCGTCCTCACGTTCTGCCAGAAAGTTTTCCAGAATATCCACAAGATCTTTCTTCTTATTATTTCCGATAATCAGATCAATCGCCGTATCCTCTTCGAGTTTTTCCCCAGCCGCCTGCACATAACAGCCGCAGGCCACGACAACCGCATCGGGATTCATCTTTTTCGCTTTGTGCAGCATCTGCCGCGATTTCCGGTCCGCAATGTTCGTCACGGTACACGTATTGATAATATAAACATCCGCTCCCGGTGCAAAAGGCACGATCTCGTACCCTCTGTTTTCGAGGAGCTGCTGGATGGCTTCCAGCTCATATGCGTTCACTTTACACCCAAGATTATGCAAAGCTACCGTTTTTTTCATGCCATACTCCTTTCTTCTTCATCTTTATTATTAAAAATCACGAAGATTCCACTTTATCTTTGTATGTTTTCGCATTGACTTTTTCCCCTCCAGACGGTAAGATAAAGCTGTTAAATGAGGGTAATAAATAATGTTAACCAAATAACAGGGAGGATTACAAACATGAAAACAGTACAGATTTCTCTTAATTCTATCGACAAAGTAAAATCTTTCGTCAACGACATTTCCAAATTCGATTTTGATTTCGATCTGGTATCCGGAAGATACGTGATCGACGCAAAATCCATCATGGGAATCTTCAGCCTCGACCTTTCCAAACCAATCGACCTGAACATCCATGCTGATGGAGATGCTCTTCAGACCGTACTTGATGTTCTTGCTCCGTACATTGTATAATTACGACAGAACATAAGGGCCGCGCACTCGCCGCGGCTCTTTTTTTGTCTTTGTTTATCATCAGGTCCGGATATCGTTTTTCAAAAAACTCAAAAACGATATCCGGTCTTTTTCTGTTCTGCAAAACACTTTTCCTTAGCAGACCTCGATCGTCTCTGCAGTGGAAACGGCGCGCTCCATCATCTCGTCGATCACGTCGTCCAGATGGCGCTCGGAGCATTTGATGACATTCAGGTTCGGTTTTGTCACCGGATGCTTTGCAACGAAGATCGTGCAGCAGTCCTCATACGGCAGAACGGATGTCTCGTACGTACCGATTTTTTCGGAAATATCGACGATCTCCTGTTTGTCGAAACCGATCAGCGGACGGAAGACCGGCATGGTGCAGACTTCATTGGTGACAGCAAGGGAATGCATCGTCTGGCTTGCCACCTGTCCGATGCTCTCTCCGGTGATCAGGCCAAGGCATTTGTCCTGACGTGCAAACGCTTCTGCGATTTTCATCATATAACGGCGCATGATGATGGTCAGCTCGTCATGCGGGCATTTTTCGTAGATTGCAAGCTGGATCTCGGTGAAGTTGACAACATGCAGGCGGATCGGACCGCTGTAGCGTGCAACGAGTTTTGCAAGATCCACAACCTTCTGTTTTGCTCTCTCGCTGGTGTACGGCGGAGCGTGGAAGTAAACGGCATCAATCTTGACACCGCGTTTTGCGATCATGTATCCGGCAACCGGGCTGTCGATACCGCCGGAAAGCAGCAGCATGGCCTGTCCGTTTGTGCCGACCGGCATACCGCCAGGGCCTGCGATACTCTCGCAGTACAGATAAATTTTCTGACGCAGCTCAACGTTCAGATAGATATCCGGCTCGTGAACGTCTACTTTGAGGTTCGGGCAGACATCGAGAATGCGGCCGCCCAGCTCGCAGTTGACTTCCATCGTATGCATCGGATAATTTTTGTTCGCACGGCGTGCGCATACCTTAAAGGTTTTTTCCTCGGTCGGGTACAGTTCTTTCACATAGGAAACCACTGCCTCTGCCAGATCTTCAAAGCCGGTGTCCTCTAAAATGACAACCGGGCAGATCTCGGCGATACCGAAAACTCTTGTCAGCGCATCGACAGCGCCCTCGTAATCGAAGTCTCCCTCGGTGTTGACATAAATTCGTCCCATCTCACGGGTAACCTGAAAATCTCCGTCCACCGGCGCAAGTGCATGTTCCATCTGCACGCACAGCGCTTTTTCAAACAGATGACGGTTCTTTCCCTTAATGCCGATCTCTGCGTATTTTACCAGAAATGCTTTGTACATCATCGTTTTTTATTCTCCTTTTTTCTCAGCCAGATCGCGGAAGAACAGAGGATATTCCTCGGAAAATTTCTTCAGGATCAGGTCAGATACCTGACGCATCTGCGGATGTGCGGCGTTGGCGCTTCTCAGTTTGATAAAGTGGCGCCACTCTCTTAAGTTCATCGTCATGACGATCTCGGTTTTCAGGGAGTTCGGAAGAATGCTTCTTGCCTCCTCCGGCTTTGCTCCGAGTTCGAGCATCTGGAAGTAATACTGCTCTGCAGCTTCCATTGCTTTCTGCCATACCTCGTATTTTTTACGGTCGTTCTCGTCGTCCAGATCATAGGAAAATCCGGTTGCCAGGTCGATACAGGTGATCTGGTTTCCAAATTTATCTTTCGAATAGTTGCAGTAGCGGGTGCTCTCCTGGCTGTAGCTTGCGATACGGTGGCGGACGATCTCGTGGGTCACGCCGCGGTCGCACGTTACTTTTACGGTGATGGAGCCGTGCTCAATGACGGATTCATGGCCGCGTTTGATGATGCCTGCGATGAATTTCTCTGCAGTGCCTTCTCCAATGCGCTCCTCGCTCTTGTAGCAGACTCTTCCGATTTTCTCGATCCGGCGCAGCATATCCTCGTAGGATTCGGTGCTCAGGATTTCAATTTCCGGCTGTATTGTAATCATAATTTTCCTCTTTCTATTATTTTCTGGTAAATCTGCGCAGCATCGGCAGTACCTCGCGCAGCGTATCCAGGGTGTAATCAATCTGTTCCAGTGTCGTAAATTCGCTGAAGCTGAACCGCACGGCAGACTCCATCTCGGCTTTCGATGCGCCGATGGCAGTCAGCGTCGGGCTTCCGGCTCTCTTGTGTGATGAGCAGGCGCTTCCGGCGGAAACGTAGATCTGGCGTTCCTCCAGCGTGTGCAGCAGCACTTCACTGCGCACGTTTAAGAACGATGCATTGACGATCTGCGGCGCACCCTCTTCTTCCGGCATGCCATGGATGACCACATCGTCCAGCTCCCGTAAGCCTTCGATCAGACGGTGTTTGCAGGCACGCATCTGCGCGGTCTGATCGTCAAAATGCCTGTAGACGATCTCAGCGGATTTCGCAAGGCCTGCGATGCCCGGCACATTGTCGGTTCCGGAACGCATGCCGTTCTGCTGGCCGCCGCCTAAGATCAGCGGACGGATTTTTACTTTCTCATCAATATATAAAAAGCCGCTTCCCTTCGGTCCGTGGATCTTGTGACCGCTCACAGAGAGCATATCGATTCCCATTCTTTTCGGATAAATCCGGTATTTGCCGAACGCCTGGATCGCATCGACATGAAAATACGTTTTCGGATTTTTCGCCTTGATTCTGCGTCCGATCTCCTCGACTGGCTCAACAGCACCGATCTCATTGTTGACATACATAATCGAAACGAGAATCGTCTCCGGCGTGATCGCTTCTTCGAGTTCGTTCACATCCACAAGGCCTTCTTTATTTACCGGCAGGCGCGTAATACGGAATCCCTGCTCCTCCAGAAATGCCAGCGGTGCCGACACTGCCGGGTGCTCGATCGCGCTCGTGATGATGTGGTTTCCCGTTCTCCTGTTTGCCATTGCCGTTCCGACAAGCGCCCAGTTGTCGGACTCTGTGCCACCGGAGGTAAAGAAAATTTCTTTTTCTTTGACTTTCAGAATCTTCGCCAGCGTTTCCTGGGCGGTTCTGATATATTGTTCTGCTTCTACCCCTTTTTGATGCATCGCAGACGGATTTCCATAATGATTTACCATCAGATCACAGACGAGATCTGCGGTTTCCTGATAAACACAGGTGGTTGCGGAATTGTCCAGATATGCTTCCATTATCTTGTTCGTTCCCTTCCTTCTAAAAGATACACCAGAATGGAAAGTACGGTCATTCCGGCCGTTTCCGTGCGCAGAATGCGCTTTCCGAGCGTAATCGGCTCTACCTTTGCCTTCATGGCCATTTCCACTTCCGCTTCGTCGATGCCGCCCTCCGGTCCGATCAGAACCGCAATGGATTCGCCCGGTTCAATGGATTCCAGAATTCTTCTCGTTCCTTCCATTCCTTCTGCGTTCTCATATGGCATCAGGCGAGCGTCTGATTCTGCCATCATCGCAAGCGCCTGCTGAAATGTAACAGGCGTGTGTACCGTCGGAATCTGCATCCGTTTGGACTGCTTTGCCGCACCAAGCGCGATCGTCTGCCAACGCTCTGCTTTCTTTTCCGCCTTTTTCCGGTCCAGCTTCACAACGCAGCGTTTCATCTCCACCGGAACAATTTCCGTCGCACCAAGTTCCACTGCTTTTTGGATGATCAGTTCCATTTTGTCACCTTTTGGCAGACCCTGAAACAGCACAATTCCAGACGGGAGTTCTCTGTCTGCTGCTGTGACTTCTTCTACTGCGGCAAGAACCTCCCCTTCCGGGAAATCCGAAACGGCACAATGATATTCCTTTTCGCCTCCGGTACTGACCAGTATTTTTTCGCCCGGCCGCATGCGGAGCACATTTTTGATGTGATTAACGTCACTGCCCGTGATGTGGACAGTGCCGTCATAAATCTGACTTTCTTCTACAAAAAAACGGTACATGAATCTGTTCTCTTTCTCTTCTGGTGTTTCGCTTTTCTTAATTTACATCGGTTTTCTTGCTGTAACAGAAACCCATTCGCCCTGATGTGTAACTTCAACTACTTCAAGTCCCGCTGCAACGACTGCCTCTTTGACAACTTCCTCTTTCACATCGAGAATGCCGGATGTGATATAAACAGCGCCCGGCTTCATCTGGTGTACGATTACCGGCGTCAGCGGAACAAGAACATCCGCCAGAATATTTGCGGTAACGATATCGTATTTTTCGTATCCGACTTTGTCCTGTACTTCTTTGTCATCAATGATATTTCCGATCATCATATCAAACGCTTCTACCGGAATTCCATTGACTTCTTTGTTTTCCTCAACTGCAGGAACCGCACACGGATCGAGATCTGTTCCGACCGCATGACGCGCCCCAAGCTTCAGTGCAATAATCGAAAGAATACCGCTTCCGGTTCCGACATCAAGCAGCTCGGTATCCTTTGTCACATATTTCTTTAACTGACGGATGCAAAGCTGTGTTGTCTCATGCATACCCGTTCCAAAGGCTGTGCCCGGATCGATATGAATGATCATTTTATCCCGGTCTTCCGGCTTTACTTCCTCCCAGGACGGGATGATCAGAATGTCGTCCACATAGAACTGTTTGAAATACTGTTTCCAGTTGTTGATCCAGTCCTTGTCCTCTGTCTCAGACTCTGTGATGGAGCACTCTCCAAGATCCAGGAACTCCTGCATTTCTGCAAGTGCCGCGCGGACATCTGCAAGAACCTTCTCCTTGTCCTCATCCACATCGAGGTAAAAATTCAGGTAGGCAATGCCATCGTCATCCGGAATATCCGGCATGATATCCACGAACATCTGCTGTTTGTCGCTCTCGGTCAAAGGCTGTTTGTCCTGAATTTCCACGCCTTCGATTCCCACATCGGCCAGAGTGGAGATCACAATGTCTTCCACTTCCGATCTTGTTTTTAATGTAAATTTATTCCATTTCATTGTTTAAACTCCTTTTTGCGCTTCTCTTTTCCATACGTGCAAAGAAAGCCACATTTATCATACACGATATCGTTCCTGTTGTAAATGTTATTTTCGGCTTTTACGGCCCGTCTCAATCCGAAATCTTTGTCAGAAAGCCATCTTTTTTCGCCTTCTGATAACGCCATATCAGCCCGAGTGTGGATAAAATGCGCACCCCAAGATCTATCAGATTGAACCGGTACAGTGCCGTAAGATCTGCCCCAAGTGCCGTATACAGACGGACACCAAGCAACGGCAGAACACTGTTGGTCAGCGTCGTCATCATCGTAAAGAGGCTGATCAAAAGCGAACGGTTCTTTTCCGGTGCGGCATTTAAAAGAATCTGTACCGTACAGAGTGCAACGGCACACTGTGGAGCGTTCAGAACCGTCATCAGAACAATAAAAGTAACCCCGCGGTACGCCAGCGGTAAATGTGGAACCAGAATCATAATAACCGGGCAGAAGCAAAGACCGATCCCGGCGAAAATCAGTGCAAAATCCGGCGATTTTTTCCGGACAACCTTCGCGATTATTCCAACTGCCGCAAGCTGACCGATATTGAAAACACCGTTGCAGATGGAAAGTGTCATCTCCGACATTTTGCAATATTTGACCTGTCCTAAATACCACATGCTCCAGTCAAGCTGCCAGGTGATATAGAAAAAGACCACCGGCACAAAAAACCAGCGCAACGCTTTATTTTTCCCCACGCTTGTGATCGCCTCCAGTAGATCAGAAACAGAAAAACGTGAGGATGTCTTCCCCGCTTCTGCCGGAGCTTTGCCCTCCTCCTGCTGTTCCACCGGAATTTTTTTGATTGCAGCGGCCTGCAGCAGAACACAGGCAGCACACAGATAAAAGAAGCTTCGGAGTACCAGAAGCTTTCCATCGGCCGTATGGCATCTTCCCATCAGAATGCCGCAGATCACCGGTGCAAGAATACCAATCGCAAACATGAACTGATTCCGAAAGGCATAGACATCGTTTCGCTGCCGCAGTGAAACCGCAGCACCGAACATTGCCTGCCACTGCGCATTGTAAATAGCAAGTGCCCCCGCAGTAAATGCCAGTGACACAAAAAACAGCTCCATACGTCTCTCGCCAAGTGCCGGTACGCTTCCAAGAAATGCATAACCGGCACACATCACA
>OIXF01000005.1_pt1 | contig 60594 bp, 57 predicted proteins | sample 1587781 | NCBI WGS metagenome assembly OIXF01 (sample SAMN03283294) | human gut metagenome | biome: human-associated habitat; material: feces | host: Homo sapiens | place: Peru | collected 2012 | reverse complement strand
AGTATATACCGGCCATGATTACCGCAGGCGAGTAAAATCGCTCCCATAGAATATGCTCTGCCAATACAGAATGTACGAATAGGGGCTTTACTTGCCTGAATAACATCGTAATACACCATTCCGGAGTTGATACAGCCGCCAGGTGTATTAATCAACAGGTCAATCGGCCTGTCCGGGTCCTGCATATTTAAAATCATAATTTTCTTCACAAACTCACATGCCGTTTCCGGCGTAATTTCTCCCTTTATAAAGACTTTACGATTTGACATAAGTTTTGCATCCCCGGAAATCTGAAAGATTCCGCTTGAACTTTTCTCAATAATATTCATGTATCCTCATCCTTTTCTTTTTTAACAACGATTTTTAATCCTGCATAGCACGTTGGTGTTTCAATCCCCCGCAAATCTTCAGCCGTTTTACGGTCACTGTCATCTGAACTCTACGCCCCAGCCACCAAGCGGTACATTCATCTCTGAAGTACAGGTATAGAATATAAAATTTTCGAAGGATTTTCTGTCTCGTATCGGCAAAAAAAGATACAAAAAAAGAAGTTCTGCGACATTTTTAATTAATATCACAAAACTTCTTTTCCTATTTTATCTGATCTTAAGCGTATACGTTCCGTAATTCCATTATCTGCTCAATTTATGAAATGAACCCTTACTCTTTCATTTCATAAATTTAAATAATCACATTTTTGCTTCTACTTCTTTTTTATAATTTTCCAAGACACTCAATGTTTCTTTAATCATAGGATCATTCATATCAAGCGGCATTTCCAGCTCAACAGGAGTGTAACTATTCCAATTTCGATCAAATATACCATCACCATAAAGATTTTTCTGGCAAAGGACAAAAACGTCTTTTCCCATTCCAATGGCCATACCCGTCTCAAGCTGCAGCCAGGCAGAAGAATATCTGCGATGCGTCGCTTCCAATTCTTTCTCAGAACCTTCTTTATCTCTATAGAAATAGGCATGACTGCGTTCAAGTCCTAACACAATAATCCCATGGCATCCTTCTATATATCTTCTGACCTTTTCCATTGGATTCCTGCGATCAAAATCTGTCATTACACAGCGCACAGGCTTAATGCCAATGCTTTTAAGTTTACTGCAAAATTCTTCTATAAACTCTGACTGTTCAAACGTATGCGGCGTAATGGTACTGATAATATCTTCAATTACCGTCGCGTCTGTTGCTGATAATTCATATTTTGACGATCCATTATTCAATATGTTACGTAATCGCGCAATCAACGAGCTTATTTCTTCTGTACTGATATTCACATTTAAAAGGACAGACAAAATATCTTTTAACATTGACTCCACAAATACAGCAGACCAAATAGAGGCCGAAAGCAGCTCTCTATTCTCAAACGCCTTTAAACAATTAGACAAATGGATCCAGGTTATATTCTGGAAATACTCTTTCTTTTTTACTATCTCTTTATACGTCATCGTACCATTACCTCGTATTGCTCTCTTAAATACTCACTGCTGTTCCTTAAACAAGTCGGATTTAATATTACTTTCTCGAGTTATCTTTTAAAATTTATCCTATTTCAAATTCTCTGTCTCTGATAATTTCTCTTTGTTTTTTAATACGATCCTGGATCTCTGACAAAATATAATTATCCTCAGACGCAATAACCCGAATATACGGTCCGTAACTTAATAATCGAATCAATATTTCTTTTTCATCAAGGGCCGAATAGTACAATGTCATTGTAAACTTATAACTCAAAGGATCATACACACATTTCTTCTTCCAAAGAGAAAATTCTGTCAGAATTCTGTCCGGAAGGTTCTTTATTCCCTGGTAAAACTCTATCTGTATAGATGTCATTGTTTTGTCATATAATTTATCAAGAATTTTTCTCTGTTCTTTTAAGTCAAAACATTCACCCACTAATTCTTCCACCCGAACAATCCTTGGAATATTAATAATACCAATTTTTGATTCTGAGTTTTGCACATGCACATACCAAACCCTAAAAACATCGTCCCGTCTTGAATACTCTATACGCACCGGTGCACAAGTTGCATGTCTCTTTTTACCTTCCCAATTTCTATAAACAATATGAACTTTCTGTTCATTTATGATTGCCCTATACAATGCTCGTATATGAAACAAATCTTTTTCGTTCACACGGCCTTTCTGTGCAATATGTTTTTTCCCCTTAAAGATCCGCCCCTCAATATTGTATCTATCAAAATAATTTATGGCATCAATCTGTAATTTCTCCACTTTAAATGGTGCACAGGACAAACACTTCCTGACAGCATTAATCTGTTCCGGAGACAAGAACACTCTTGCTAAAGGATCATCCAGCACAGACAATAACCATCTCACCTCAATTTTTGTAATCGGAAGCAAATCATATAAGTAATCTATTTTGGAAACATTAAACCTTACTTTTCCATTATCATCTACAAGCCCTGACTCCAAAATGTACGCATATAATTCATTCTTCACCCATTCCTGTTCTTCATCAGTATAATAACCTAAAACTCTGTTAATTTCTTCTTTAAGATTACAGTCCACGGTATGTTCGTCATCTATTGATAAAACTGAATTTGCTAAAATAATAGAATACCAGCTAAATAGTTCATTAAACAAAGCCCCATGTCCCTCTGTATCTGAAACAATATCTCCCTTCACAACAAAACTCTCTTCTGTATATTTCTTATCTGTATTTTTTTTATATTCTTCTCCTTCATAGCCGTTCAAACTTCGTTTATTGAAATATACATTCCACATTGCATTAACGTCACCATCGATATCCAGTAAAGAAACAGGTATTTTTTCTGGCTTAGTAACACGCAGATAAAAGCTGCGTATCCAATTTCTCAATTCTTTTGTTGGAAAAATTGTAATTATATTGTCCTGTTTTTCGATTCTGCTTTCCTTAGTTACTCTGTTTTTTATGAATTGTTCCGTTTCAGAATTAATAGAAACAGGCACTTCAAAGGATATCAGTCGGCTCTCCCATTCTTCGTCAACAATACAATCATGGACATCAGTCCCCCAGATATACGGTAACATTTTATTTGCTAATACAACCTGTCTTACCAAGTCAGTTTCATCGATTTTTATATCAAATAATTTTTCCTCCTGCACACTCTTTTTCTTTCCTGTTTTAGTTACAGTGCGCTTAACTTTACTCATAGAATCAACATGTGAATATAACGTTATTTTATCTATAAATTCCAATCGTAATGCTTTTATTCTACGTTCCAGAATATGATAATACAAAACATACTCACGTCCATTTGAAACACTTATTCGAATTTCTAACGGGATAATCAATTCTTCACATTCTTTTAAATTTGTTCCATGAGAATATTGAAGTGCACAAAGATATCCATTCTCTATCGCAGTCAGAATGTCTATCATGTTGTAATCATATAATGTCTTTTGAACATAATTATGCTTGAACCGAAATATCTCCTTCTCTGTTTGTCCTTTTTTTATACTACATCTTTCCGATAATATAGTTCCAACTTCACCTAACGGATAATATTGAGAAAAGAATTCACACATTTCCAAAAATTTTTCAGTGAAAAGGCAGGAATCTTCGGTATCACAAATCATTGCCATCGTTAACGGAGATTTATACCAAAAATGATTCGCCTTCTCCGATGCTTCACTGCTAAAATACTTTTTGAAAACAGAATTATCACCATCTGAATCTTTATCCCGCCAGGCTCTCCATTGTTTCTCCAGCCATTTATTTCTTTGTTCTGGATTATCTCTAAGATCTCCAATTACCCCTAATGAATACAAATATTCTGTCCGGTTACTGAGGTTCGCATATTTATCTCTGTAGCTAGCCGGCATAAATCGAGTATGGACAGACCAAATGTTTAATTGACGGTTAAGTCTTATTGGATCATCTGTATCCCTGTCAGGTTCATTCTCAGTAACTATTTTATCTTGTAACTTTTCTATCCAATTGCTAATAATTGCATATTCAACAAGATTTGTATTTTCTAAATTCTGAGTACCCGCATTTCCCTCTACAGAATACAATTCGTCCTGACTTACCGGGAGATCTTTTGTTTCTCCATTAAATGTTGATCTTCTATCCATATCTAAAAGATAGTTAAGATAATCACCTATTTTGCTGAGATTATGTAAAAAGTAAAAATCATCGACCGGGTTATCTGTTCCGGAAGGCATTGTTTTCAAAACAATCTGATTTCTTCCTTTTTTTCTTTTTTCAAAGTACCATTTTTCTCCAAGAATTTTACTGAAAATTTTCCATCTATCCTTAACACTTTGACTTCCTTTTATATTTTGATCGTATGATTTAAACCCATATGTATAGTAATCGCGAATACTATTCTTAAAAACATCATCAAACGAACTGGTTCCGACCAATTCGTCAAATATTAGTTTTGACTTCTCAAGAATTATTCCCATATTTAATCCCACTCCACTTCTTATGCTTTCGTACCATTCTGACGAATTGATTTTTCATTCAAAAGATTCTATTCCATCAGGTTATTATCCTGACACGTTTTTCCCTGCCACTATTTTAACACGGCAACAAAAAGAATATAAGAGAGAATACTAAGATTTCTATCGTTTTACATAACAAATAATCTTTTCAAAAGAAAACAAATTGAATTTAGTGAAAAAATGTAATACCATACAGATAAGACTACAAAAGACGCTTCCTGCAGCATTACTGTTCATATAAAACCCATAGGAAGGAGACAAAAATTCATGGAGAAAATGAGGATAGCGCGCAATCTGCGGAAACAGCTTGAAACGGAATATGATATGAATAACTGCTATGAATTAGCAGAAAAATTAGCTAATGCCGGTTATACGGAACTGAACGATGAACTCCGGTCTAAGATTCTATTTCTGAAGCAGATTTGCAAAGAGGTGCGTGCCGATAATTTCTACGTAATTTCTTTACTGGCTGATTGTTCGTTAGATGATATCAGAGAAAGATATTTACAATATGTGAAATATACAGGAGAAACGAAAAGCAAGCCAGAACAGCTCAGATTTTCTTCAGACGGAGCAGCCTCTTATGTTACTGCGTTACATGAAATGGGTATCGTTGATAAACTCGTGGATTCCATAATGAAATCAATTATAAAGCTTGGATGTATTGCAAAATCTGTTGATGCTATGAAAACTATCATAAACGATTTGGATTTTTTTGAACAGCCTATCGATATTCGAAATCAATTTATATGCGAAAATGCAGAAATCCTGTTTAATGATTATTCAAGAGAGGCAGAACAGGTATTTCAAACTCTCTGCCAGAAATATGGTAAAGAAAATGGATTTCTCTATCTGAAAGAGCATCCCGAATACATTCGCCTTGGAATAAAAGCAATGCAATAACTGTATGCTATATTGTAGACACGTTAAATTACATAGAATTGTTAATTTGAGGAGGGCTCCCTCCTCATTTTTATGCTCATTTTTTCCAAGCCTCTTCAATAAAATATCTTATTTTCAAAATCCTATATTTCCCCCTCAAAAAATTTTGCAAATTGTTCTTTTTTAACTGTTAAGTTTTGCTTTCCGTATCTCTATATCTAAATGTACCCGGAAAAATAAAAATGTTTTTGCAAAAATAAAGTTCTTTCTCGTGTCTCAATACATCATGTGATCAAAAAAAGAAAAATATTTTTGTAAAAATGTTAAGATCTGTTTCCAATATCGCAATACATAAGTGTAGCTGAAAGAAACAGTTTATTCAAGGAGGAAGAAAACCATGACTCAAAAAAAAGTACATCAGAAACGTTTACAGAGTCTCGATAAAGGCAGGGTAAAATCTCTTGGTCCTGTCGAAAAGCTTACCATGAGATATGCCGGCTGGGTGGATGGAAGACATGGGCTCCTCCGCTGCAGTCAAAACGGGGACTGGCAGTCGAGTGTTCTGAAGCAGGAAGTCGATTCCTACGAAGAATTCTGCGCTGGTCAGATGGGACGCTTAAAGTTCGAGGAAGAGGACGAGTTCAAAAAGCTCAATATTCTTTTCGATACGGTTGTTCCGCTGAAAACAAACCTTACTGCCGCCAAACAGGTTTTAAAGAACGCCCTTGCAGAAGATGTCGACCTCACACGCCGGAAAGAAGGTGAGGAAAGTCTTACTGAAGTGCAAGTTGCAGCTCGAAGAAACCGTGAACGAGAAGAATCGCTTCTCCCGTTTAAAAGAGCTGTCGCCGAATCCGAGAAAGCACTTTCCGATACCATCGAAGCCATTTTCACCAGCCTCAGTCAGGTCACGGAGAGCTTTGATTCTGCTGCCAAAATCACCAATCGTGTTCTTCAGCATCATCAGCGGCGCATTGATGTTTACTGGCGGTCTGCGATGCGTCATTTGCCGGATCTTCCGCCTCTCCCAAACGTAACATTCACCAACAACTCTGAACAGGAATTTGCAAAACACTATGAACAGGTGGTGCAGCGTGCGGAAAAGCTCCGTCTTACCCTGGCATCTGAATTACAGGAGGAGGTACTCTAATGTTATTTGGAAAAAACAAGAAAAAAGAAAACAGTTTTATCAGTGAAGTAGACGACAGCCGTGTACTCGTTTATGACTTCCGCCGTCGTACCAATCTGCTGTTCGAAAACTACAGAGCTGTCGGCTACAAAAAGCCGGAGAACTACCATCTGGAACAGTTAAAATCGGAACTTACCGATACCCTGACCCGCCTGATCAACGCAAATGCCGTTGACGCGGGCAACGAGGACTGTCTGATTGATAAGATCCTTGCCCCGGTCCGAAGCGGTCTCATTTCCCTTGACGACCAGTCGTTGGATCACCTGGATTTTTATCATCGACAGGACGGGAATATGTCTGCACATCGTGCGGACATTCAACGGATTCTCAAGCTGATGCGCGAAAAAGAAGCCGTCCTGGAAAACGAGCATGCACATACGCAGATGCTCTGGAACAAATGTTACGGCACACACAAAAAAATGGAGGTAGTTGAAGATGAAAGATAATACATTCGCACTGAAAATGAACAAGGGCGGAGAACTCCTGCTTGAAAATTCTGACGACGCTGTCAAAGCAAAATACAAACCAGACAGTCTGTTGCTCTGCGCACCTGTCTCCTATCTGCTTATGTTCTTCTGTGTCGTAATAGATATTGCATTTTTCCGCAGTCTCTTCGTACGCATTTCTTACGACTCTCCCATCATGATCTGGGGCCAGGTCGCAGGACTGGCCTTTGCAGCAGATGTTGTGGCCGCCTTTGCAGGCATTCTGGCAAAAAAGATCAGACAGGGACTCAGCCACGATAAATTCAATCTGGCATTGCTGTTAGCTGTTCCGATTTTTGCCCTGATCATCAATGGTGTACTCCGTTTCTCCTCCATGTCGCTCTCTTCTGCAGACGGAACAGTGGATGCCGCAACGATCGCATTAACGATTATTGCCATTGCAACTCCTGTTTTTACATCTGTCGGCAATTTTGCCATCAGCTTCGAGCTGTACAACCCGCTGGCAAAACAGCTTTGCCGTGAGGAAATTACACTTAACGAGCTTAAAAACTATATTCGACGTCTGGAAGCAATTCAGGACGAATGTGACAGCTTTAACTCATCACAAATCCAGGACGCAGACCACCAGCATCTTATCAATGCCAAAAAGGATCTCATCAACGATTCTCTGACCCTTCTGGCTGATATGAGAGTGCAGCTCATGGAACAGCTGGGTGATCCCACCTCAACAAATGTCCTGAGTAAGTCTCGTTCTGATGAAATCTTTGATCGTCTTGGCAGGGAACTGGCTGCCCTTGCAGCTGCAAGCGGCGGAAAAACCGCTCTCCCTGCCATCGACAGAGATGTTCCAACTAAAAACCACGTTGTCAACTTTTCAGAAGCTGTTTAAGGAGGAAAAATACGATGAAAAAAATCACAAAACTTACATGCACTTTTGCTGTCATGGCTGCTGCACTTTTCGCCTTGACCGGATGCAGCAATCCAGATCCTTCCGCTGAAACCAGCAAACCGGCTGTCGCTTACGTTATCTCAAACACAGCAAACTCCAAACCAGTAGACTCATCCGCCCCGCTCATTCAGGATACTATGCTTGATGCCACTATGAATTACGGCTATTCCTTTATCGTCCGCGTAGACGGTGATCCTGCACTTGTATCCGCGGAAGATCTCAACATTGATGAACAGTACAAAACTGCTTCCAAAGAGAGACTGAAAAGAGATGCCGCCAGTAAAGCCTCCAATCTCCTTCAGATTGTGGATGGTGTCACCCCTTTAAATCCAGAGGCCGACTATCTGGCGGCTATCCGCCTCAGCGCCTCCTCACTGCGGAGCCTGGATTCCAGCTACACTTCCCGCACCATCATCTGCTGTGGAAGCGGACTGTCTACATCAGGTTACTTAAACTTCCGGAACAATCTACTGTCTGCTGAGCCCCAGGTAATTGTTGATATGCTGAAGGAGCGGGAGGCTCTTCCTGATCTGAGCGGAATTACCGTATATTTTTTGGGTATGGCGCAGGTGGAAGCGCCTCAGGAAAAACTTACTCCCAAGCAGAGCAATAACCTTACCAGCATCTGGAAAGCTGTTGTCGAAGCCTCCGGCGGAGAATTCGTATCAAACGACTATATTGCCGTATCTGACGAAACCCGCACGACAGATTCCCTCCCCTCAGTCAGTGTTGTAGATATTCCTTCTGATACGCCGATTGTATTTGATACGGATGTTCTGGAACAGACAGATGCAGAAGAATCCAACGCATTCGACGAACCTGTTGCTCTGGAAGAAAGCCAGGTCCAATTCGTTGGTGACGAAGCAGCCTATCTTAACCCGGAAGCCGCTTTGGAAACCATTCGTCCCATTGCAGATTACCTGGCAAAACACGAATCCGTCTCTCTCCTCCTTGTCGGCTCTACAGCCGGAGACATCACAGATGAATCCACCCTCAGCCTGTCTCAGGCCAGAGCGGATGCCGTAAAAAAAACGCTCTGTGATGACTTAGGGATCGCTGAAAGCCGCATTCATACCCTTGGCATGGGTTCTTCAGCTCCCTGGCACATCAGCAACGTCGGGTACGATGGTGCCGCTGCCAGCAGAAATCGTAACGTGACCCTGATCAGTGCCGATACAGAACTCGCCCAGAGCCTTATGAACAATCATTAATTTCAACAAAAAAGACACGCTTTCCGCTTCTCCCACAGAAAGGACATTTCACAGTCTATGATCCAAAACATAAAACGCAGAATAAATAAACCTGTTTTCCTTATGAGTGCTGTCTCAGGCGGCACTCTCTGGTTCTTCTGTAATCATCTGTACTCTGCCTATCGTTTAAAGATTTCAGGCTTTTTGATGGTTCCTGCCCTGTGTACCTTATTATTTGCTGTTCTGTTCCTGACCGTATGGGCAGGATCGGTTCTGACCGATTCTTTTGACCGGGAAAATTTCCTGTATTCAGGTCCGCGCTCCATGCTCAAATATTTTACATGCGGTATTGCAGGCATCTTCTGCCTGACTATGCTGCTGGAATATTTATATGAATTAAATCCAAGTAAGAAAATCATCGAGCCAACCAGCTATATCTTTGTCATTGATGAATCCGGTTCCATGAGCGGAAATGACCCGGAAGGCCTTCGGTATGACGCTGTTTCAGAAATCATGAACTCCACCGATTCCCAGCTTCCGTATATGGTCTATGCCTTTTCTTCTGAATCAAAAATCCTGCGTGATATGGGGCCGATGACGGCAAATGAAGCTGCATTCACCGTGACCTGTGACGGAGCAACTTCTATCTATGAAACCACACTTCGTATTCTGAAAGATTACAAAGATGCAAAATGGAACGGCGGCACGCACCCTAAAATCATCTTCTTAACCGACGGCTTTGCTACAGACCTGGATAACGGCTTTTTGTGGTTCAAAGGTAATGTTCCGGAATTCAATGCCGCTCTGGAGGAATACAATCAACTTGGCATTAACATCAGCACGGTCGGTCTTGGATCCGTAGACAAAAACCTTATGAAAAAGATGGCAGAAATAACAGGCGGCGTATTTATTCCCGTGAAGCAGGCCTCCGATCTTGCTGAAGCAATGAAAACCGCTGCAACTTCCTATTCCACAAGAGATCTGCTTTCTGTCCGCTATATGAATCATTTTAATACGCTTTTCGGTTTTCTCAGAGTCATTTTCTTAAGTCTCATTGGTTTACTCATCGGCGGACTGCTTTCTCTCCCCTACATGGATCATGCCAGCATTCCACTCATTGTTTCCAGCAGTGCGGCCGGTTCCCTTCTTGGCAGCGTTCTTCTGGAATCCGGTGTCCAGAACGGTGTTTATCAGAGTATTTTATGGTTTCTCCTGTGGATTCTATTTTCCGCTACGCTGGGATTTCTGCATCCTAAAAAACAAATTTGGAGTCCAGGAAACATGACCGTTCCATGGATGCTGAAAAATAAACAGATGAGTGAAATGAAAAACGGAAATATCCGCGTATAATTTTTATCCATTATGCCAAACTGGCTTAAACGATTGATTTATTGAGCAAAAAAGCAGACATAGATATATCTCTTCTTTTTTGCTCAATTTTTCTACACCTTCGAAAACAAATTCTTCATTTAAGAAAATTGCATCTATCGTCAGCAGCTTGTTCATATAGACGCCGAAATTCTGAAATCCTGTCATACGTTCCACCTGCTGTACCAGAAAACGTAAGCGTTCTTCATGCTCGGGAATTCTATACAGGGATTGATACAGACTTTCTCCAAAAAAATTTTTAAACAGCCGCTCTAAAGTGATAATCTGCCAATCCCTCATATCCTGTATAATCCGCTTTGTACCAGATTCCTTCATTCTCCCATTTTAACTGGTTTCCTTTTGATGACTGACGCTCATTCGTCCTGATATTCTGCTCAAATAATTCTACCATCTGCCTACCTCTCTATTCGAATCCAGAAATCATCTTCCGCCATCCGTCCTTCTGTCTTCTCTATGATCATGATCGGATCGTAAAACGGCAGTCTCAGATCTTTCAATACCAGTTTCATTTTATCTCTGCTTTTCGGAAAGCACCGCGACTCCAGAAATTCCAGATACTGTTCATAATCTGGTTCTTCCACAACTCCGAACGCACGAAACATAATTTTGTCTGTATAATTTTTTATTTTTACTTTCCGTTCCTGCTCATTCACGTCGATCAAGGTACATACATCCTGCCCATACATATACCAGATTCTGAGCGGCCATATTTTTTCCGGAACTTTAACTTCCTGTTCGTATTCCGGATATTTCTGCAGCATTTTCAGAAGAAGAACAATCGGTCCGCGAATTACTTCCTCGCTTCTTTCCCAACGCTCTACCGTTGGCTTGGAACAATTGATCAATTCTGCAAACTCTTTTTGTGTCAAATGCAGTTTCTTCCGAAGTTCCTTGATTTCTCCTGCCGTTGTATATTTTGGCGTTATAAATAATTTTTTTTTCATAAACCTCACCTTCCAGTTTTATGATTCCCGGCTTTTTCTTTATTGAATCATAAACATCTGTGTTTGTAAATGAAAAACCATTATTTTAATTGTTTTTCCACCACGAAAACCATCATTTTAATTGTTTTATTCTCGATTTCCTCCTCTCAGGCTGCTCTTCCAATTTGTCGCATCTTTTTCCACAGAAACTCACACAAATTTGACAATTTATGATACACTAACCTAAGTGACATCAATTCTGAATGTTCTGTGCTCTGGCGCAGATTTTTCGGAACTGAAATTGACTTTTCGATGCATAAACCAAACGATTTGTGGCATACGAAGAAAGGAATTCTTATGAAAATTATTTTTATCCGCCATGGTGAACCGAATTATGAGATTGATTCGCTGACTGAAAAAGGCTGGCGTGAGGCTGAGCTGCTTTCAAAACGGACTGCGAAATGGAACGTCACCGATTTTTACTGCTCGCCGCTCGGACGCGCGAAGGATACGGCTTCTTTTACGCTGAAAAATGCGGGCCGCGAGGCTGAAATTCTTCCGTGGCTGCGGGAGTTTGATGCGCCTGTCATTGACCCGGAGACCGGAAAGCGCCGGATTCCGTGGGATTTTCTGCCGGATGTGCTCGATGCAAACCGGAATCTCTATGACAATGATCTCTGGACGAAAAATCCGATCATGCAGACCGGAAACATGGACGAGAATTACCATTTTGTGACCGACGGACTCGATGCACTGCTCGCGCGCTACGGTTATGTACGCGACGGTTACCGCTATCACGCTTCGGACGACACGAACCGCGAAGCTGTCATTGTCTGCTTCTGCCATCTCGGCGTTACGTGTGTGGCGCTGTCCCACCTGCTGAACATGACACCGGTACAGCTCTGGCAGGGCATGTTCCTGGCGCCGACCTCCGTCACCATCGTCGGAACCGAGGAGCGCAAACCTGGCGAAGTCTACTTCCGCTGTCAGACCGTCGGCGATGTTCATCACCTGCTCTCGGCGGGCGAACCGATTTCGTACTATGGAGCTTTTAACGATCCATTCCAGTTTTAAAACAAAAAGGGAGATTTTTATCATGAATGAAGCAAAATTAAGAGAATACGCAGAGCTGATCGTAAAAATCGGCGCAAATGTACAGAAAGGACAGCGCGTCCGCCTGCAGGCCGGTGTTGACCAGGTTCAGCTTGCTACCATGGTCACCGAAGAGTGCTACAAGGCCGGTGCCAGCTACGTTGAAGTAATCTGGGAGTGCGGCCCGATCAACAAACTGAATTATCAGTATGCATCCGCAGAAACCCTCGGCACCGTTCAGACCTGGGAGGAAGAGCGCCTCAAACAGATGACCGTGGATCTGCCGGTCCGCATTTTCATCGACTCCTCCGATCCGGACGAGCTTGCCGGCATCTCCGCTGACCTGCTCTCCACCGTCCGCCAGATGCGCGGAAAAGTAACGAAAAAATACCGCGACCAGATTGATGGAAAACATCAGTGGCTGATCGTTGCCGCTCCATCACCGGCATGGGCTGCAAAGGTATTCCCGGGCGAGCCTGAGGATACTGCGGTTGAAAAACTTTGGAACGCCATTTTTGACTGCCTGTACTTAAAAGAAGGCGAAGATGTAGAAAAAATCTGGCAGGCACACTGTGACCGCATGACCCAGAAAGCCAACTGGCTGAATGAGCAGGCGTTCCATAAACTGCACTACACCAGCAAAAACGGCACTGATTTTACCGTTGAACTGATCCCGGGCGCAAAATGGAGCGGCGCCGGTGATATCAACCATCTGAACAAGGTCTTCTTCGTTCCGAATATGCCGACCGAGGAAGTTTTCACCAGCCCGATGCGCGGCAAATGCGAAGGCCGCCTCGTTTCCACCAAACCGCTCAGCTGGTCCGGACAGGTCATCAACAACTTTACCGTTGATTTCAAGGACGGAAGAGTCGTTGACTGCCACGCAGAGCAGGGCGAGGAAGTTCTGAAAAAGATGTTCGCCATGGATGACGGCGCTTCGATGCTCGGCGAGGTTGCACTCGTCCCGAAGGAGTCCCCGATCAATCAGTCCGGGCTGATGTTCTTCAACACACTGTTTGATGAGAACGCCTGCTGCCACGTTGCCGCCGGAGCCGGATTCTCTGAGGTACTAGACGGATTTATGGATATGAGTGATGAAGAAATCCTCGCAAAAGGTGTCAACGATTCCCTGATCCACGTTGACTTTATGGTTGGATCGGATGACCTGCATATCGTGGGTATTCACGAAGACGGAAGCGAGACCGATGTCTTTGTAAACGGCACCTGGGCTGAGTAATCTGAATAATCATCGCCCCATCCTTTCCATCACTTTGCAGAACACCACCGCCGCAATCGTACTCGCAGCCGTCGCCGCAAGCGCCGGTCCGACAATTGCCGTCGGGTGCACGCTGCCGTACTGACTACGGTACGCAATGATATTGACGGGGATGAGCTGCAGAGAAGAAATATTTAAAATCAAAAACGTACACATTTCCCGGTTCGCGGTTCCTTCTGAAACCGCGGCCGGGTTTTTCATTTTCCGCCGCTCCTCTTCCAATTCTTCAAACCGTTCCATCGTCTCCAGCCCCGGCGGCGTCGCAGCCGCGCCGAGCCCGAACACATTGCAGATCATATTCATCCCCGCCGCCCGCATCACAGGATGGTCTTCCGGCACTTTCGGAAACAGAAACCGCAGCACCGGCCCCATCCTTTTTACCAGCCCGTCAATCACTCCCGCCTTCTTCGCAATCTCCATCAGCCCCGACCAGAACCCCGTCACCCCGACCAGCGAAACTGCCAGCACCACCGCCTCCCGCGAAGCCCGGATCACCCCATCCGTCACCTCCGGCATCCGCCCCTGCAGCGCACCGTATACGATTCCGAGAAGCAGCATGGAACTCCATAGAATGTTCATTACATCACCTGACTAAAAAGATCTTTATAAAAATATGCTGACTTTATATTTTCCATGATTCGAACAGGATCCTGTTATACCATATCCATTAAACAAAATAGACTATATATTTCTAAATCGTTAAGAAAGAAAAACAAAACTTTTTCGCCGAGCGCATTCTGTTACATTGTAAGGAAAAAGCAAGATAATGTTAATATCTGTGTTCTATTTTTTCCATTCTTTCTATATTACAATACATATATAGAAATCTTCATTCATCGTTTCAAAAGAATTATTTCCCCGTCAACCAAACTTTATCATTCACTCATAAGGAGGTCTCTTTTATGAAAAAGGAAAAAATCAATTTCTCTGTTTTCTGTCTCTCTGCTATTACCGCATTAGGCATCTTTACCGCCTGTTCCGCAAATAGCAGTTCTGATGCTCAAAGTTCATCTTCTGTTTCCAGTTCTGTGTCCAACTCTGTTTCAGATACGTCTATCATTTCCGACGCAGAAACTATTGCAGCCAAACATATGCCAGCTGCCGGAGATTATCTAAATGCAACTGATGGCGAATTTACCTGTATCACTATTAGTCCTTACGATGACACTCATTTTAAGTTTAAAATTTCAAAGGCTGTCCTGCAAAACCGCGATGGACAAAATTTTTACGCGGATGAAACTTTCTGTGGTGAGCAATTAGCTTCTTTTGAAAATGCAGAAGACACAACTGCTGTTTATAAAAATGAGCTTTACGACATTTCTTTTGACTGTTCTGATTATGGACGAATTCACCTGTCTGGTTTAGATGAAGCGACTACTTTAGGCTCCAGTTTTGGCAATTCTGAAATTTTACATATCAATTAATACAACAACAGCAGGGAACTTTGTTCTATCAAAGTTCCCTGCCATATTATCAGCTAATTAACGCTCCATTACTGTCAAATCGATATGCAACTCCATTGATCGTATAAGTTCTATGATTGGAAAAGCAAAGCACTGGGCAACACACAAATTTCTTCGTGTATTGCCCGGCACTTTTTCATTTAAAAATCAATTTCCCGCTTTCCCTTTTCTCATATAAGGATTCCGATACAGTGAAATCACAAGCTCCGCTGCCATGAAGCACCAGATGATCGGTTCGCACCAGATTACGGCGCTGTAGTGGTAGCGTGGAATGAATATCATTGCAAAGATAATCTTTCCAAACAGCTCAATAAAGCTCGACAGCAGCGGCAGAATTTTCTCTCCGAGTGCCTGCAGTGCCAGACGGCTGCAGTTGACAAGCCCGAGGGCGAAGAAGAACGGGATGGCTACGCGGAGGTAGCGGGCGCCGTTTCCGAGGACAGTCGGGTCGGATGAACCGGAGATCAGGTGTACCATGGTTGGTGCAAGCGGGGTGACGATTACGATCAGGCATGCTGTGACGCTGAAGCAGAAAATGTAAGCATAACGGATGCCTTTCCGCACGCGCTCCCAGTTGTCTGCGCCGCGGTTCTGTGCAACGTAGGTGTTGACGGCCTGCGCCATGGAGGAAAGCGGCATCATGGAAAACGAAAACAGCTTTCTCGCAGCGGTATGTCCAGCAATGGTTTCATAGCCAAGGCTGTTGATACCTGGCTGCAGAACAATCGAACCAACATAAATAATACTGCTCATAAATCCCATCGAGAATCCCTGCGCCAGCAGATCTGCGTACAGTCCGCGGTCCGGTGCGAAGTGGCGTTTTTCCGGAAGCAGGATTTTCGCTTTCGTAACAATATAAATCAGGCAGAGCACAACGGAAATGCCCTGTGCAATGACGGTTGCGATCGCCGCACCGCGGACACCCATGCCAAAGTTACGGATAAACAGCAGATCGAGCACGATGTTCACCAGCGATGAAAAGATCAGGAACACAAGCGGCATGAAGCTGTTTCCGATCGCCCGCAGCAGGCCGGAGCACAGATTGTAGGCGAACATGACGAACAGGAAAATCGAGAGAATCGAAATGTAACTGTAGGATTCCTCAAGAATCTCCGCCGGTGTTTTCAGCAGGCGCAGCAGCGGATGCATAAAGATCGTTGCCAGAATGGTGACTACCAGGGTAACGGCAACGCCGATGACAATACAGGATGCAACCGATTTTTTCATCCGGTCCGTCTCCTGCCGTCCAAAACAGCGCGCCGTGACGATCGCAAGACCGTTTCCAACGCCGAACGTAAATCCGGTCATCATCTCATAGATTGACGAACAGGCACCCATCGCCGCAATCGACGAGTCGCCGAGTGTATAGCCGACGATCAGCGTGTCCATCGTGTTGTAAATCTGCTGAAACACGCGGGACGCCATGATCGGCAGAGCAAAAAGCAGCAGAGATTTCAGGATCGGGCCATGAAGCAGATCGACCTGGGAACTCCGCCGGGTTTGTGTCTGTGACATAAAGAAAATTCCTCCCTCTAATATATGCATTGCTACCATTATATCAGAAGAGAGGAATTACCGGGCAGATAAAATACCCAAAACCATAAAAAAATACAATAATACAAAACTTTTACGGATTTTCGTCAATGATCGTGCATGTTCCGCCTTTTTCTTCGAAGTAATCCTGCATCTGCGCCGACAGCACATTCACATCCTCGTACTGCTCCGGTCGCACATGGTTCGAAATCCAGGCATCGCCGCCCTCGTACAGGATCTGATACTGGCCGTTATAGGAAGCTTCGTATACATACGATTCCCCGTCAAGCGTGCATTCATAACGAACGGTGCGAAGCGAATCCTCATCCCGCAGCTTCGTTTCCGTTATCGTGCCAAATGCAATTATAGCTGCAATAGCTCCAATAAAAACAAAAATCGCCGCAAACACACCGACAAACGCATACCGGATCACCTTCCGTCTCCGCACTGCCTGCTGCACCAGCTGATCATTTAAGACCGCAAGCTGCTGTGCAATCTCATTCAGTTCCGAAGGCTGCTCCTCCTCTACTTCCAGCCCGCCGCCCAGCAGCACGCTCACCGGCACATCAAACAGCTCCGCCATCCTCTCCAGCATCACCGCATCCGGCACTGAAATCCCTTTCTCCCATTTTGAAATCGTCTGCCGCACCACATGCAGCTGATCCGCCAGCGTCTCCTGCGAATATCCATTTTTCTTTCGCAGCATTTTAATGTTATCACTCAGCATAACTGTGTCCTCCTCGTATTTGATGGGCTCATCATAATCCCACAACAGGCGTTGCGGCAAGCAACAAAAAATAACATAGCAAATTAGGTTGTATTTATCCTAAAATTTATATATACTATAGAAAAAGCTTAAGGAGGTTCCCCATGACCATCGACACCAAAACCATGATTTCCATTTCCGAAGCAAACCAGAATTTTTCCAAAGTCGCCCGCCTGGTAGACGAATGCGGTTCTGCTGTGATTCTGAAAAACAACGTTCCGAGATATCTTGTCATCGACTTCAGCAAAGCCGAGCAGGAAACTACTGCATCTGATGAGGATGTTTTAAGCATCTCAAAACGTCTTATGGAACAGAATAAAGAAGCATACGAGGTACTTGCTAAATGAAAAGACTGAGTAAAAAGCAGATTCTCATGCTGCATACTCAGTTGATTCAGCAGACCGGCGGAAGCGACGGGGTCAGAGATTACAATCTGCTGGATTCCGCTCTCGAAACACCTTTCCAGTCTTTTGGCGGAGAAGAATTGTACCCCACCCTGCAGGCAAAAGCCGCAAGACTTGGCTATGGTCTGATCAAAAATCATTGTATGATTGACGGCAACAAACGAATCGGGACACACGCCATGCTTGTTTTTCTTGCCTTAAATGGAATCGAGCTGAGTTATACACAGAAAGAATTATACGAAACCATTCTTAATGTCGCAGCCGGGAATATCACTTATGAAGGGTTGCTGGAATGGATTTTGGAACATCAAAATTAAATTGTATTATTTTCCAAATACCGGAACAAAGAAGATTTGTGTTCCGGTATTTTTTTATAAAAATTGATTTTTCGCCAGAGAAATCGTCGTTTTATCTGTTTTAATAGAGTTATCAAAAAGAAAGGAGCTCAAAGCTATGACAAAAGACGAAATCAGAACCGCCGGACGCCTTGCTCACGATGCTTATTATGAAAAAGGCTACGATGCCGGCAGAAAAATTGCGGATGATCTGATAGGCCGCATGGTATTGGATGGCTCTAATACGCCTGAAAACATCAGTGTTTTTGAAGACGCTACCGGATACAGTTACAAATAAGATTTTCTCATCTCAAATATCGTAACTGTTTCCCGGTCGGACGGCTGTCGGATACAGAACTACGATGGCTGTCGGACCACTGGAATTTCATACTTCTGGAAAGGAGGTGAACGGCATGGGCTGGATGGTAGGAACAGGTTTATTCTTTTCTTTTTTAAACATCTGGAGCGGTTGGAATTTACTTCATCGCTGATCTGGTAATTGACCATGGCAGGTGACTTTTCTGGTCACCTGCTATTCTCTCATATTTTTAAGGAGTCGTCTATGAATTCAGCAAAACAAGACCAACAATTAAAACAATTATTAAAAGGCTACCACGTAATGACCGCAAGTTTAAAATCAAATTTAGAATCCTTTGGCATCGAAGTAACCAAACGCAAAAAACATTGGATTTTAAAATACCACGGATTTGTATTCAGTTGTCCCACTTCCTCCAGCGATTGCCGATCCGGTATCAATTTAGCTCAGGAACTTATACGCGCCAGAAAACATGATGTAGTATACACGTATAAATCGTGCTAAAATACTACATATAAAAAGCACAGTAATTGGAGGGATATTATGAGTCAGAGAATTTTTCATATACTAATTGCAGAGGATATGGAAACAACTGTAGACTTGATGAAATATTATCTGAATAAAGAATTTTCCAATCTTGATATTTCCGTTGTCGGCACTCCAGATCCTACACTTTCGGACAAAGAACTTCGCACCAAAAACAAGCACTTATTATCCTGCCGCTATGATCTGGCAATTGTCGATTTTAATATGCCTTATCCTTTTTTTGAAATATCCGATTCGTATAAAAATGCCGGTGAATACGTTATCGACACCCTTGTCAAAAAGAATCCAGATATTCTTATTGTGATTCGCACCGTTTCTCCAGATCCTATTGAAATTTCCAGTGCTATCAACAAAGTGGAACGATATCGCTGCCAATATATCCGAAAGGAAAACCTCGATAATCCCGATGAATTTCAAAAACTGATAGCTGTTGTAAAAAACCAGTTAGACTGGATCAAAAAAGAATCTCCCGACAGAATTCAGGCTGGACGATTGGAATATTTCCATAAATACGATGCCGATTTAGCCTACGAGTACGGACCTGACAACTATAGGTCTTACCGGGATGATGAAATTTATCTCGATAAGCAACTTATTGCAGATGAACTGACTGCGCGGCAAAAATATGTGCTGTATCTTTATCTTAAAAATTTAAATCTGCCTTTATTTGACCGCAAAATTATTCAAAGCCTGCAGACAAATTATGCGGATGATTTTCTCGATTCCGCTTCTGTCAGCAAACGAATGAGAGAAAGTATTCTCAATAAATTACTGCCGCTTTTTGACAAAGCTGGATTGGAACTGATTTGCGAAAGAAATCCTTCGAAACGCACTCTGGTCATCAAAAACAATGTTGATTAAATCTTATGAAGAAAAGAGAACTATTTACTATGAAGAAAAGATATATTTTTCCATTCTCTGAGGAGACTTTTGGGACACCTATTGCGATACTCTTTATCATTAACGAAATACTTTTTAAGCAAGTATACCTGCATCCTGTATCCAACATCCAAATAGGTTTGATTTCCATTCCTGTTTATGGATGTTCCCTTGTATTTATTTTAAAAATTATTGTTTTTGATTTACCTCTTTTTGAAGAGCTTATTGGAACTTTTATTTCCAGACGTTATTATGGCTTCCCTTATCCAGAGATTTTTTGTTACCCTTTCTCTGCTCTTTGCATGATCAATTTTATTTTCGTTGTTTTAAATGTCGGTTATAGTATCCTACATATCCGAATTCCTTCCCTTGCTCACCTTTCCGAAATACTTTTTTCTTTATTACAGCACTTTTCACAGGATCCGGTTGGATTTCTGCTGCAAACCTTATTCTCATTTAACTATACTCCATTATTGCCAGCAATTCCTTTCTTCTTATTGTTTCTTTTCGCATACTTCTTCTACGATCAGAAGAACACCTGGTTTACTACCAAAAAGGGAACCAAATATGTTCCTCTCGACAGTATTTCTGATGAGATTGACCGAAAAACAGAAGTCATTTTTCCTGGCGAGCGTGATAATAATGATTCTTTTGAATTTTACCTTCAGATAAACGGCGTACTTCTCTGTTTCATCGTATGTTTCCGTTTTCTTGTTTTAATGAATATTCACTTGAAGCCAATTGATCTTTGGGGTCTTTTTTCTTTTTTGTTTCTTGCCTTTTTTTTCCGCGAAAGCTCGCAGCGCAAAAAGCGGCTTTCTGACGATAAATCTTTCTTCTACAACACAGTAAAAGACACTATCAACATCGATGCCGTCATCGATTGGAAAACATTACTGGAATTTAATACGCTCGAGCTGAATCGTCTAAAAGAAATCGAAAAAAAATACAAAATCGCCAAAATCAGAAACACCCGCTGGCTGGAATTATATGAGCACTCCATTATCAACAATCTTATGAATGTATATCATGCCGTCAAATGCCTGGATTTAAAAATCTACGATGCAAAAACAGCATTAGAAAAAATCGAACCCAGCATAAAAGAAATCGATACCACCACCAGAGAATGCATGATGCTTTTACCAAGTTATTCCAGTCATACCTTTGAAAACCTTGAACTGATTGCTTACTTGGAAAAAGAAATCCCGGCTCTGGACGGAGTTTTCGAAAGAAATAATTCAATTTCCTGCTACCATACATCCGCTGATCTTTGTTTATTAAGTGCAGTTTTCAAAAACGTAAAAGAATATGTGCAGAATTATTCGGATCATCCTTTTACCTGCCAAACCTCCCTGGATAAAGCAGACTGGTTAGTTGTTCATCTTAGTTCTCCTGTCGCAGACTCAGAAAATATTTCTTACCTTAAACGGGATGTCACAAGAGTCGCACAAATGTGGACGGAAGATCACATTAACGATTATTATCATTATCCCCTTAAACTTGTGATTGCCCAATTATATATGCAGGATATGAATGGATTTATGTCCTATCGTATTGAAAATAACTGTATGGTTTTTGACTTACATTTTTCTACTCCAGAAAAAGAAGCTTACCATTCCTCTGGCGAATTTCAGGAAATAAATCTTGTGAAATTTCTCAAAAATTACACAGTTTCTCGTGAAAACATGATTTTTTCCCCTTCAGACATTAAAACAATGATGCTTCGTACAAACGAACAGCTTTTAACAGAAATCCTGAATAACTTTGAATATTTCTTCAGTAGTATGTTATATTCGAAAGAGCATTCCTCGATACTCATAACCTTGAAAAAATCTGACGCAGCCTGTGAAATCTTTCTGTCCTTCCATTCTCAGAGAATAGAAGAAATGCCGGAATTTGCAAAAGAAACTTCTCAATATCTAAGAAACCGAAACGCACCTCTGTCAGAGCATATTTCCCTTTCTTTGCTGATGCTCGAAATCAAAATGGAACAGCTCGGCGGAAGTGTCGATCTTTCTTCTGATGAAGATATATTCAACTGTAAATTACTTTTTCCTACTGCATAATGCAATGTGGGAGCTATCTTAATTGACAAACCACAAAATATTTGTCAATCAGGATGCTCCCACAAATTCTCAATATTTATTCTTTCCCCAGCAGATACTGATAAATATCCCTCTTCGTCACCCCGCGGTCCTTTGCCACGAGTTTCATCGCCTCTTTTCTTGCAATCCCCTGATCTTCATACCGTTTCATATGTTCTTCAATCGAAATCTCCTCAAACGCCGCCTTCGCCTCGTCCTCGATTTCTTTCTGGCTTCGGCCTTCGATCACAAGCACGCATTCCCCTTTCGGGTCTTCCTGTTCGTAGCGGGTGATGGCATCTTCGATCGTGGTCTGCCATGCCGTCTCGTGTTTCTTGGTCAGCTCACGGCAAAGCGTCAGTCTGCGGTTGCCAAGTGTTTCCAGTAGTTCCCGCAGTGTCTTCAGCAGATGATGCGGTGCCTCATACACGATCATCGTCCGCGTCTCGTTTTTCAGTCGTTCCAACGCCAGCTTATGCTCTTTCTTATCCGGCGGAAGAAACGCTTCGAACACAAATCTTCTCGTCGAAAGTCCCGACAGTGTCAGCGCCGTCACGCACGCACACGCACCCGGCAGACTCGTCACTTCGATGCCTGCCTCATACGCCATCTTCACCAGCTCCTCACCCGGATCAGAAATTCCCGGCGTTCCGGCATCCGTGATCAGCGCGATATTCGTTCCCGCCAGCAGCTTCTGTACCAGCTCGCGGCCCTTGTCGTATTTGTTGTATTCGTGATAACTCGTCATCGGCGTATGAATCTCAAAGTGGTTCAGCAGCTTAATGCTGTTTCTCGTATCCTCCGCCGCGATCAGATCGACCTCCTGCAGAATGCGGATCGCACGGAAGGTCATGTCCTCCAGATTTCCAATTGGTGTTGCACACAAATATAATTTTCCTGCCATGTTCTTATCTCCCGTCTCCATATAATTCCCGGATGTCCTTTGTATACACGCCCGGCGTCTCATACACAATCAGTGGTTTCTCCACGGTAATTCTCGGATTCCCGCCTTTCATTGCCTCGATCAGCACCATGTTCGGCTCCTTGTCCACAAACGGATAAACGAGCTGCATCCGTTTCGGTTCCAGATGATATTTTTTCAGCGTCGAAAAAATCTCTGCCAGCCGGAACGGCCGGTGCACCAGATAGAACCGTCCTTTCGTTTTCAGAACCGCCGATGCCTCTTTCGCAATATCATCAAACGAGCACAGCACCTCATGCCGCGCAATCGTCTTCGCCTCAAGCGCATTCGTCAGCCCGTGCTGCCCCGTCATGTACGGCGGATTGCACGTTACCACATCAAACACTTCTTTTCCAAACTGCTGCGATGCCGTCTTCACATCTCCCTGGAAAATCTCGACATCGTTTTCCAGATGATTGTACCGCACACTCCGCTGTGCCATCTCGGCACTGTACTCCTGAATTTCCAGCCCGCAAAAATGTTCTCCGTTCGTCTTCGCCTTCAGCAGAATCGGCACAATTCCCGACCCCGTGCAGAAATCCATCGCCCGCTCCCCGCGCTTCACCTTCGCGTAGGATGCCAGCAGCACCGCGTCGATGCCATAACAGAAAAGGGATGGATTCTGTATCATCCAGTAACCGTTCTGCAGATCATCGAGCCGCTCACCCGGCTTCAAAAATTCTTCTTTTCTATCCAATGAAAATCCCTCCTCCTGCTGACCGCCCAGCGCCGTATCACATAAAAAGAAGCGTCAGTTTTACCCGGCGCTTACTTTTTTCAAAATGCATTCCAAATCAATCTTATTCCGGCTGTTTTGCCTCTTCCGAAGAAGCCTGCTCTCCGGAGCTGTTTCTGTCTTTTTTCTTCTCTTTTCCTTTTTCCTTCTTATGCTTCGGCTTGAACTTGAGCTCTTCCACCGGGTACTCCCGCATTTCCTTCTCGTCGTTCACATCCACCAGCACTTTCACGAGCTGGCGAAGCACATTCACACCGGAAACCTCACCTTTCATGCCGTCCGGCAGCGTTACGATATCGCCGACACCCGGCAGCTTGCGGTTCAGGTACTCGTAAGTTTCCTGTTCATTTTTCAGACAGCACATCAGTCGTCCGCAGACACCCGAAATCTTCGTCGGGTTCAGGGACAGGTTCTGCTCTTTTGCCATCTTGATCGAAACCGGCGCAAACTCGGACAGATACGTGTGGCAGCAAAGCGGTCTTCCGCAGATGCCGATTCCGCCGAGGATCTTTGTCTCATCGCGGACACCGATCTGGCGAAGCTCGATTCTCGTCTTAAAGACTGCCGCCAGATCCTTTACCAGCTCGCGGAAATCAATTCTTCCGTCGGCGGTAAAATAAAACAGCATTTTGTTATTGTCAAACGTATACTCTGCATCGATCAGCTTCATCTCCAGGTTATGTGCCCGGATCTTCTTCTGGCAGATTTCAAACGCTTCTTTTTCTTTCTTGCGGTTGTTCTCCTCCCGCGCATCATCCTTCGGCGTTGCGATGCGGATGACTTCTTTTAACGGCTGGATCACCTTGGAATCGTCAACTTCTTTTGGTCCCAGCACAACGAAACCATACTCTACGCCGCGCGCCGTCTCAACGATAACGTGGTCGCCCACGCAGATGTCCAGCTCTCTCGGCGAGAAATAATATACTTTTCCTACGTTTCGAAAACGTACTCCTATAATTGTTATCATGCTATCAGTTTTCCTTCATTGTCAGGAACATAAGCTCCATGGTTAAATCAAAATTAACATTCGCGTTCAGACGGGCGCGTGCCTTCTGAATCGACTCTATAATCTTCTCCAGGCCTTCGTATGAACTCTTATTTGCTCTCTCACGGATTCCATTCAGCTCCTGCTTGAACACAAGGGAATCGACCTCTTTTGTCGCCTTAAAGAGCAGAACATCGCGGAACCATAAAGAAAAGATATCGAAGTAATCGTCAATATTGTCTTTTTCGGCCGTCAGTTTTTTGATCGTCTCCACGATCTCATACAACGGCATACTGTCGGCGTACTTTGCCATGCGGAGTGCATTTTCCAGCGTCTCCTCGTATTCCGGAGAACGGGCAATCCGCTCTGCTTTTCCGATATTTCCCTGCGCCAGGGACGCATCAACCTCTGCCTGGTAATCCGGCACATGCATTTCATTCATCAGATAATCTTTCACAAGCTGGTCTCCCACTGGTTTTAAATTTAACTGCACACAGCGTGACGAAATCGTCGGAAGCAGCGCATCCGGGTTGTCTGCCAGAAGCATGACAACTGCGTAGGCCGGCGGCTCCTCGATCGTCTTCAGCAGTGCGTTCTGCGCCTGAAGTGTCAGCTTCTGCGCCTCGTCGATGATATAAATCTTGTACGGACTGCTGTACGGCTTGATCATCACATCGTTAATGAGCTGCTCGCGGATTTCATCGATGCTGATGGTGTTCGGCTTTTCATGCTTCACATAAATGATATCCGGATGATTCTGGCTCTGTGCCTTTTTACAGGACGGGCATTCCATACAGGGCTCGACCCCGTGCTTCTCGCACTGAAGCGTCATCGCAAACAGCGAAGCCATCATTTTCTTTCCCGATCCACTCTCTCCGCCAAAAAGATAAGCATGAGATACTTTATTCATCGAAATGGCATTCTGTAAATGCGTTATGATTTCCTGATGTCCTACAACCTTCTGAAAACCCTGCATAAAATCACCCCCTGGAGTTCTTTTGTATTTCTGTGCCCGCAGTGTACCGTTCAAAAACGCTTCCGCGTTTTTTCACTGAGGGCTGTCGCCCTATTAAAATAAAAACTAACGCTTCCGTCTGCAAGCAGCCGCAATCGTCATTTTTTATTTTAGCACTGCTCATAGTATATCACATCTCTTTCTGTTGTTCCACAAAATTCTGAATTTCGGAAAAACAGTCTTCCGGCGTAGAATTATTGGAAAATCTGCGGACGATTCCAGCTTCCGCAATTTTCTCCTCCGTAAAATCCTCACAGTCCGCCAGGAATCTCCGGCACATCTCCGCGTATTTCGGCTCTGTCTGTTTTCTTTCCCGTTCCAGTGCCCGCGAAAGCCGCAGCCCGTCGTCCACCTCGACATACAGCGGAACCATCGCCTGCTCCCCGAAATATGCCTTTAATTTCAGATACGATTCCAGTGTCCCGATTCCGAGATAATCATGCTTCGCAAGATCAATCTGCCCATCATCCGCCGTAAAATAATACCACGGCCCCTGCACCGTCGAATACATGCGCTCCTCGATAATCTTTCCGGCCTCCCGCAGTTCAGAAAGCCGTTTTTCATCCACAAAGAAATACTCTCTTCCGTCCTGCTCCCCGCTCCGGATCGGCCGTGTTGTATACAGGACAAACGGTTTTAAATCCAGCGCCGTCTCCTGGATCAGATGCTCATAAATATGATCTTTCCCTGACGCACTTTTTCCCATCAGATAGTAAATTTTTCCCATTTTATCTCTCCCCGAAACACAGATTCTTTATGCCTTAAACCGATATCCAACGCCCCAGATCGTCTCGATATACTGCGGCTTTGCCGTATTAAACTCTATTTTTTCACGGATTTTCTTGATATGCACCGTAACCGTCGCAATATCTCCGATGGACTCCATATCCCAAATCTCACGGAACAGCTCTTCTTTCGTGAAAACGCGGTTCGGATTCTCCGCAAGGAAGGTCAGCAGATCGAACTCTTTCGTTGTAAACTGCTTCTCCTCTCCGTTCACCCACACGCGGCGTGCCGTTTTGTCAATCTTGATGCCGCGGATCTCCACAACATCATTCTCTTTCTTGCCGTTTCCGACCAGACGGTCGTACCGTGCCAGATGCGCTTTCACGCGCGCAACCAGCTCACTCGGAGAAAATGGCTTCGTCATATAATCATCCGCACCAAGACCGAGTCCGCGGATTTTGTCGATATCATCCTTCTTTGCCGAAACCATGATAATCGGAATATCTTTCTTCTCACGCACCTCACGGCAGATCTCAAAGCCATCCACCTCCGGCAGCATCAGATCCAGAATCAGCAAATCAAAATCCTCTTTGACCGCCCGCACAAGACCGGTATCTCCCTGGTTTTCAATCTCTACCTCAAAGCCCGAAAGTTCTAAATAATCCTTCTCCAGATCCGCAATGGATTCCTCATCCTCAACAATCAGTATCTTACTCATGAAACAGGTACCTCCTGATATTTTCTTAATACAAAGTACATCGTGGTGCCCACGCCTTCTTTACTGGTGGCCCACACTTTTCCGCCGTGGTCTTCGAGAATCTTCTTCACGATGGAAAGACCGATGCCGCTGCCGCCCCTCGTACTGTTGCGGGACGCGTCGGTGCGGTAGAAACGGTCGAAAATCTTCGTCAGATCCTTCGTCGCAATTCCCTTTCCGTTGTCCTCAATCTCCACCTGCACAAAATCTCCGACATCACGCAGACGGATGTTGATGACCTTATGGCTCTTGTCCATATATTTGATGGAATTGCTTACAATGTTATTGATGACACGCTTGATCTGCTCCGCATCCGCGATGACGATCGGGTCGTCCTCGAGATAATTAAAGTATGTCAGATCCACATGCTGCGCGTCAAGCTCCAGATTCAGTTCCTCCACGCAGTCATCAAAATAATCCGCAATGTGAATCTTCGAAAACGTATACGGAATGCGGTTCGTGTCAATCTTGGAATAAAATGTCAGCTCATTGATCAGACGGTCCATCTCATTCGCTTTGTTGTAAATGGTGCGGATGTAGCGGTCCATCTTCTCCGGCGTATTTGCCACACCGTCCATGATTCCCTCGACATAACCCTTGACCGCGGTAATCGGTGTTTTCAGATCATGCGAAATGTTGCTGATCAGCTCTTTATTCTCTTTGTCAAACTCGACTTTTTCCTCCGCCGTCTCTTTCAGCCGGATACGCATCTCCTCAAAGTCCTCGCAGAGATCATTGATCTCCGCCACGCCGCACGGTTCAACAGTGAAATCCAGATTTCCGTCTTTGATATTCTGTGTCGCCTTTTTCAGCTGCTCGAGCGGTCCGATTACACCGCGGTAAATCCAGAGGCTCAGGCCCAGACTGGTGAGCACCAGAATCAGCACAATCACGATGCCTAGCTCTTTTACCATGCCCGTAATCTGCGGCGCAATCTGGTCTGTCTTGGTGACGATAAACGCACTGCATTCTTTTCCGTCCGAGTTCTCATAGTCCACCTGTTTGACCATCCACTGTTTTTCATTGCGGAAATAAACGCCGCCCTTCGAATTGGCCCCCGGGTCACCGTATTTCGGCAGCTCATTTTCCAGCTCCTCCGATGACAGCTCCTCCGAGCCATTGTAAATGATAACACCATCCTCGCACACCGCGATAAACGACTGTTTTTTCTGCAGTCTTGCATTCAGAACAGAGAGATAATTCGTTTCTTCCAGCTTTGCCGTATCCGATTTCGCGGTATCCTCTACTTCGTCGTACTCTTCTGATGTCATCGCATTCAGCAGCAGGGTGTTGTTCGAAATCGTCCGGTATGTTGCGTTCGCAAGACCGTATTTTTCACCGATAATCTTTGCTTTATACCCTACAAAAAAGTAAAATGTCAAGGCACACATCACGATCGGAACCAGTATGATGATGAAAAAAGAAATGATTACTCTCGTCCTTAATTTCATGCTTTTCTTCTTTTTTTCCATATAAGATCCACCTGTTTTCCAACACATATTTCGTACTTTTGCGCACAAAAAATCCCCAGTACGCAGTCTAAATTTATTATAGCACAACGCCTGAGGATTTTTCATTAACTTAGATGAATCTTTCTAAACTTTCTATAAACAGAAAAGCCTGAAATTAGAGGTATTTCTTCAGATCTTCTACTTTATCCAGTTCCTCCCACGGCAGATCCAGATCGTTTCTTCCGAAGTGGCCGTAAGCGGAAGTCTGTTTGTAGATCGGGCGGCGCAGATCCAGCATTTTGATGATTCCAGCCGGACGAAGGTCGAAGTTCTCACGAACGATGTCGGTCAGTTTGTTGTCGGAGAGTTTTCCTGTGCCGTAGCTGTCGATCATGATGGAAGTCGGATGCGCAACACCGATTGCGTAGGAAAGCTGAACCTCGCATTTGTCAGCAAGACCTGCTGCTACGATGTTCTTTGCTACGTAGCGTGCTGCATAAGCTGCAGAACGGTCTACCTTTGTGCAGTCTTTTCCGGAGAAAGCTCCGCCGCCGTGACGGGCATATCCGCCGTAGGTGTCTACGATGATCTTACGTCCGGTGAGGCCGGAATCTCCATGAGGTCCGCCGATTACGAAACGGCCGGTCGGGTTGATGAAGAATTTGGTGTGCTCATCTACCATGTCTGCCGGGATGATTTCGTCGAATACGTATTTTTTGATATCCTCATGGATCTGCTCCTGGGATACTTCCGGATCATGCTGAGTGGAAAGAACAACCGCGTCAAGACGGAACGGTTTGCCGTTCTCATCGTACTCTACGGTTACCTGTGTTTTTCCGTCCGGACGCAGGTAACTTAAAGTACCGTCTTTGCGGACTTTGGTCAGCTGGCGAGCCAGTTTGTGTGCCATGTAGATCGGGTATGGCATGTACTCTTCGGTCTCGTTGGTTGCGAATCCGAACATCATTCCCTGATCTCCTGCTCCAATGGCATCGATCTCCTCATCGCTCATATTGTTCTCTTTTGCTTCGAGCGCTTTGTCTACACCCATAGCGATATCGGTGGACTGTTTGTCAATTGCAGTTACAACAGCGCAGGTATCTGCGTCAAATCCGTATTTTGCACGGTCGTAGCCGATTTCGCGAACGGTATCACGTACAACCTGCTGGAAATCAATGTGTGCGTTGGATGTAATCTCACCCATTACCATAACGTATCCTGTTGTAGTACAGGTTTCGCAAGCTACACGGCTCATCGGATCCTGCTCAAGCAGCGCATCCAGAATCGCGTCAGAAATGGCATCACAGATTTTGTCCGGATGTCCTTCGGTTACAGACTCAGAAGTAAACAGTCTTTTTTCCATTCTTTTTCTCCTTTTTTTCTTCTCTTCTCTTTTGCTTTTCGTTCGTGGGCTTTGGCTTTCCCTGAACATTTTTTCGTAAAAAAAGATCCGCAATTTTTAGCGGACCTGAATAGTAATGTTCAAATCCCCTTATTGTTCGAAAATTTCGCTCAGGCTGGCACCTTCCCATGCAGACCAATCTGCCGGGGGTTGCCGTGGTTTCACAGATCCTATGTATCTCCACCACTCTGAATAAGAGAAAAGCAACTCAATTTTTGATTTTGTTTTTTGTTACTCTGATACACTATCGCAAAATACGCCATTCGTCAAGAGGAAATAAAAGGATTTGAGACATTTTCTTACTGTTGTCCCAAACATCCTTTCTTTTTTTTCTGATTTTTCGGCTGTATCTTCTGTTATTTGTGAACAGATAAGAAAACTCTCCAAAACAGAGAGTTTTCTTATCTGCTGTATCGTTTTTTCTACTCTTCTGCTTTCATCTCGCGGACAATCTTCCGCAGCTTCAGAATCATGGACGGAGCAACAGAAAGCTCATCCACTCCCATTCGTACAAACTGCTCCGTCAATGTCAGGTCTGCACCGAGCTCCCCGCAGATTCCTGCCCATTTTCCGCATTTGTGTGCATTTTCCACCACCATGCGAATCATCCGAAGAACTGCTTCATGGTGTGGGTTGTAAAAATCATCCAGCTGCTCATTCTGACGGTCAATCGCCAGGGTATACTGCGTCAGGTCGTTCGTTCCGATGCTGAAGAAATCCACCATTTCCGCCAGACGGTCGCTGATCATCACGGCAGCCGGTGTCTCGATCATAATGCCCTGCTCCGGAATTTTATACTGCACTTCCTGTTTTTTCAGCTCTTCCTCTACTTCTGCAACAATTGCGTAGATTTTTTCTACCTCTTCTGTTGATGTGATCATCGGATACATGACAGAAAGGTTTCCGTAAACGGCTGCGCGGAACAATGCGCGAAGCTGCGCTTTAAAAATTTCCGGCTGTTTCAGACAAATCCGGATTGCACGGTACCCAAGCGCCGGATTTTCTTCTTTTCCAAGATTAAAGTATTCTACCTGCTTATCTGCCCCGATATCCAGCGTACGGATAATCACTTTTTTGCCTGCCATGGTCTGCACGGCCTGTTTATATGCCTGAAACTGTTCTTCCTCCGTTGGGAAATCATTTCTTCCAAGATAAAGAAATTCACTTCGGAAAAGTCCGATTCCACCGGCATCATTTTCCATCACATAGCCAAGGTCACCAACACTGCCGATATTTGCATAGATGTTGATCTTACGGCCATCCGGTGTAATATTTTCTTTTCCTTTCAACTCCTCAAGAAGCTTCTGTTTTTCTGCTTCTTCCTGCATTCTTTTTTCGGTTTCCTTCTGCACATCCTCCTCCGGCTCAAAGATAACCTGACCTGAAAAACCGTCTACAACGGCCATCATGCCTGTTTTCAGACTGTTTAAATCCATCGGGACGCCGATTAATGCCGGAATATTCATCATTCGCGCAAGAATCGCAGTATGAGAATTGGTAGATCCATGCACAGTCACAAACGCAAGTATTTTTTCTTTATCCATCTGTACAGTTTCACTCGGACTTAAATCGTCTGCCACTATAATAGATGGTTCCATAGAGCTCAGATCGTTATCTCCCTCTCCGCTTAAATTGCGGACCAGACGTTCGGAAATATCTTTTACATCTGCGGAACGTGCCTTCATATATTCATCATCCATAGCTGCAAACATCTCTGCAAAATTATCGCCGGTTGCTGCCGCTGCATATTCTGCATTTACCAGCTCTATCCGGATCATGTTCTCCATTGATTCCAGATAGTCCTCATCCTCCAGCATCATCTGATGGACTTCAAAGATCGCCGCACTTGCCTCTCCAACTTCCCGGACTGCCTTGTCATACAGTCTGCCAAGCTGTTTTTTCGAAACCTCCACGGCTTCTTTCACACGTTTTACTTCTGCTTCCGGATCTTCAATCCGGGCTCTTTTAACCTGGTAATCATTTTTCTTCAGAACCGCAACCGGTCCCATAACAATTCCTTTATATACGGATTTCCCCTGAAAATACTGCATTTTTTATCCTCCGAGCGTACTTTTTACAGGTTTGCTTCGAAAAACGCTTTCAGCGTCTCAATCGCTGCATCTTCGTCCTCTCCGTTTGCTGCAACGGTTACGGTATCTCCCTGCTTTACACCAAGTGACATTAGCATCATCAGCTGAGTCAGTTTTTTCGTTTTTCCATCTTTTGTGATGGTGCATTCCGATGCAAATTTTTTTGCTTCCTTTACCAGCATTCCTGCCGGTCTTGCGTGGATTCCCAGTTCATCTTTAATGGTATATTCAAATGATTTCATGCTTTTATTCTCCTTCTTCTCTGTCCATAATCCGTTCTATGTGCATAGCGAGATATCCAATTTCGATCTCCTCCATCGGAAGTTTCAGCCTCTTTTCCATCTCCTCACAGATTCGTTTCGCCGCCCGAAAGGCTTCCGGAAACTTTACGGACATGTAGTCATTCATATTTACTTTCAGTTTTTCCCCACTGACCGCTCTTGCAACCATATAGCGGATATGGTTCATCATACGGTTATACGACAACGACATCACATCAATGGTATGCCCGGTGATATGCTCCACCAAAGAAATGCTCTCCCGGACTGCTCTTGCCACTTCCATGGCCTGTGAAACATTTTCCTCCACAATTGCCGAATGAACGTGAAGTGCAAGATAGCCGATTTCATGTTCATCAATCTCGATCTGAAGCCGTTCTTTTAAAAGCTCCCCGATACAGGAAGCAACTTTATACTCTTTGTAAAACATCACACGGATATCGTCGGTGAGCGGATTGCTGATCTGCTCACCGTTCTGAATCCGCCGGACAGCAAAATCCAGGTGATCTGCCATTGGAAAGACGATGGAACGGTCAATTTTTCCAAATTCCTTTTCTGCCTCGTCAAGCACGGCACTCGCCAGCTCCAGGCTGAGCGGAGAAACGCCCTGTACAATGGTTCTGGCATTTCCTCTCTCCGTCATCTCCGTCAGGGAATAAATGCGGGCATCGTCTCCCGGCTGCACACGCTGTCCCGTTTTTTTCCCAAACGCAATTCCTTTCCCCATGACCAGATATTCCCGGTTATTTTCTTCTTCCACTCCAATAAATGAATTGTGGTTCAGTGTTTTTGCTATCCTGTACATTCTTCTCACCCGTTTTTAAGGCACAGCTTACGCGAGAATCTCAATCGCAAATAAAGGATCTCCTGCTTTTACCGGTCCGTCTGTCAAAAGACGGATTCTCTGGTTCTCCTCCAGCTCTGTGCAAAGAACCGGTGACGTAACCGATGGCGCATGTGTTTTCAGATATTTCAGATCCAGCTTCAGCATCGGATCACCTTTTTTCACGGTCTGACCGCTTTCTACCAGTGCCTCAAATCCCTCTCCGTTCAGTTTTACTGTATCAATTCCGACATGAATCAGAAGGCTGACCCCGGAATCGGTTACAAATCCAATCGCATGTTTTGTGTCAAAAACAAACGCAACTTCTCCGTCCTCCGGAGCACGCACATAAGGATCTTCCGGTGTTACAACAGCGCCGTCTCCCATCATCTTTTCCGCAAATGCTTCGTCCGGCGCAGTAGAAAGATCGGCAGCCAGTCCGCTCATCGGACTGCAGACAGTAATCGTATCCACAACCTTCTGTTCTTTTGTTTCCTGCGCTGGCTCCGCCTCTTTTTGGGCTGGTGCATTTTCTGCTTCTGCATTTTCTGCTTCTGCATTTTCTGCTTCCGCATACGTATTCGGAGCTTTTTCCAGATAATCCTCTAAATTTGATTTTATCACAGTTACATTTGGTCCGTAAATAACCTGTACACCATTTCCTTTATGCACAACGCCAGATGCCCCTGTCGCCTTTAAAATACCATCACTGACTCTCGCTGCATCATGAACAGTACAACGCAGTCTTGTTGCACAGCAGTCCACATCCGAAATATTTTTCTTTCCGCCAAGACCTTTTGTGATCGCTTCACTCATGGCATCTTCCGATGCCACCCCATCGTTTTGCGCCTCTTTTCTTGCATTTACATCTGCTTTCGTATAAAGCTTGGTTTCTACATCATCATCCTCACGACCCGGTGTCTTAAAATCAAACTTTTTAATCATGAATTTGAAGATAAAATAGTACAGGAAGAAATAAAGAATGCCGACCGGAATCACCCTCATCCAGCTTGTCTTTTCATTTCCCTGCAAAATACCGAACAGGAAGAAGTCCAGAAGTCCGCCGGAAAAGGTAAGACCTACTGCGATATTCAGGATGTGTGCGATCATATAAGCTGTTCCCGCAAGAATAACCTGCACGACAAACAACGCCGGTGCAACAAACAGGAAAGAGAATTCCAACGGTTCTGTGATACCGGTTGCCATACACGCAAGTGCTGCGGAAAGAAGCAAACCGCCTGCTGCTTTTTTCTTCTCCGGTTTCGCACAATGGTACATGGCAAGTGCCGCTCCCGGAAGTCCGAAAATCATAAAAATAAATTCTCCGGAGAAATATCTCGTTGCATCTGCACTGAAATGTGCGACATTCGCAGAATCCGCAAGCTGTGCGAAGAAAATATTCTGTCCGCCCTGCACCATCTGTCCTGCCACTTCCATGGTACCTCCGACTGCTGTCTGCCAGAACGGCATATAGAATACGTGATGCAGACCAAATGGAATCAGTGCCCGTTTAATCAGACCGAAAATCAGCGTTCCGACATAACCGGAGCCGGTTACCAGGCCACCCAGCGCATAAATGCCGTTCTGTACAACCGGCCATACAAAATACATTATAATTCCCACAAACATATAGACGATCGTAGAAATAATCGGTACAAAACGAGTACCTCCAAAGAAAGAAAGTGCATTCGGAAGCTGGATCCGGTAAAAACGATTATGAAGTGCAGCAACTCCAAGACCGACAATAATCCCGCCAAACACACCCATCTGCAGTGACTGAATACCGCAGACAGAAGTGATGGTTCCTTCCAGAACGGATTCTGCAATTTCTCCGTTTTCCAGAATCTGACCCGTAATGGTCAGCATTGCGTTAATTGCTGTATTCATAACAAAATACGCAATAACGGCTGACAGGGCAGAAACCTCTTTTTCCTTCTTTGCCATACCAATTGCAACACCTACCGCAAAAATCAGAGGCAGGTTATCAAACACCGCACTTCCTACTTTGTTCATGATCACCAGCAGCGCATGAAGAATTGTGCCGTTGCCGAGCAAGCTTGTCAGACCGTACGTTTCAATCGTGGTTGCATTGGTAAATGAGCTTCCGATTCCCAGTAAAAGTCCGGCTACCGGAAGGATTGCGATCGGGAGCATAAAGCTTCTTCCCACTCGCTGCAGAACACTAAAAATTTTGTCCTTCATTTTTTTACTCCTTGTGTAGTTTATACTTTTTACAAGAAGAGTTTCTGCGGTTTTGCATCTTTTTAGCCGGTCTGTACTCTTTTTCTGAAACAAAGTACAAAAAAGAGACACTAACCCACATAAACAATTCCTGTTATGTATAGTTAATGCCTCCAAAAATCGAGTTACACACTACAACTGTAGTTGAATATAGCACAGATAAATCTCTTTTGTCAAGTCAGTTCTTATTATTCCAGCTTTTTTATTTTTACTCATTTTTCATATTTTTATGCATCTATTTTGTGCACAATAGCTAATCAACATCTTTTTTCTGAAATGTCATAAATTCAAGATCTTCCTGTTTCCATAGTTGTGCAGGCACATGCAATACTTCTTTTTGAGCAAACAATGGTATACTTGTTCCTTCTTTCTGGAAAACCCGAAGAGATGTACCACCATCAGCAAAAGCTTTGTTTTCTATATGAACAAATGTCATTCCCTCATATACTTCTTTACTTTCAATATCCTGCCACCGGCCTTCCGGAAGATACAGTTCATATTCATCTCTGTCAAATCCGGGTGAAATAAGCAATGCATCACCAAGCATATAAGACAGATTCTGTATCTTTGCGATTGGATCTTTCGGATATTCCATCACAAGCGGACGAATCATTGGAATACCAGACTGATGAGTCTGGCAAGCTGTGTGATAAAGATATGGCACAAGTCGATGTCTGAAGTTAATCCATTTTTTTACTTCTTTTAATGCCATATCTCCATACTGCCATGGTTCCCGCGGTGTTTTACCGTGCGCTCTGGATAATGGCATCCACAATCCCATCTGCACAGAGGAAAGGTAATCTTCTATATTCGGACGTTCCTCATTTCCGATATAACCTGTGTTATAAAATCCGCCAAGATCATAACCCCAGAAAGATACGCCAGACATAGCCATCCCAAGTCCAGCCTGAAGAATTGCACTGTGACTTGCTTTATCACTGGAAGAATCTCCTGCCCATGCTGCCGGAATCGTATGAGAACCCACATACCCACTGCGTCCCCAAAGCATTGGCAATTCCCCACGTTCGTCGCAAATTTCTTTCATCCATGTGTAAATATTTTTTGCATACAGATACGTCAGAAGATTATGTCCTTCTCGCCCGCTCATGCCATTGTAAAATACAACATCTTCAGGTACTGCTTCAGAGAAATCTGTTTTTATCACTGATACACCCATTCTGACGATTTTTTTCACACGTTCCTCATACCATGCCAGAAATTCCGGATTTGTGAAATCAAAGCAGGCACACAAAAACTCTGAATCTGCAGTCGCTTTAAACATTGCAGGATGCCCTTCTTTATTTTTTATAAAAAATCCACGTTCTGCCAGTTCCTTAAATGCCGGCGAATCTTCCTGCAAGTACGGATAATTCCAAAGACTTAAATGTATGTTCTTTTTATTTAATTCTTTAATCATTTCTTCCGGTTCAGGGAAACGTTCTGTATCCCATTCCCATGCACCAGACATATCCTGCCTCTGCCAGCCATCGATATGAATTACATCGATACCTATTCCAAATTTTTCAGCATCAGCAACAACATCTTCGACTTCTTTACGGCTCATATAAGAGCATTTTGACATCCAGAAACCAAAAGCCCACTGTGGAATCATAGGTATCTGCCCTGTAATCTGCAAATACTGCTGCAACAGCTTCTTATAGTCTTTGCTTTCTTCTGCCAGAAAAATATAATCCAGAATAGGATCGTCACTGCCCATCTGATAACTGATCCATGATGAAGCACCCATATCAAATGATGAACGCGTAAATGTATTTAACAATACTGAATATCCCCGGCTGCTTGTAAAATACGGATGACTTTTATATGAATCTTCCGTATTAGTAGACAATGCATCTTTTTGCCAACACTCTATTCTTTGTCCACGTTTATTAAAATGTGTAAACTTCTCTCCAAATCCCCAAAATTGCTCATCGGAGAATAATACAAACTTTTCAAATGAGGCTATACTTTTTCCAGATGCATCTACTCTAAATCCTGTTGGAAGCTGTTTCCAACGGTTATCGACATTAGTGTCAAAAGCCTGTTCTTTCGTCAATAATTTTCCATTCTGATATATGGACATTTCCCAGTAGTTTTTTGAAAAATGAAGACTTAACTGATTTGTTTCATATATATACAGATCTTCATTTTCTGTAAATTCTGCATTTTTTGTTTCAAACTCCGATTCAGGTACATCTTCGACTACCGTCTGTCTGTGGCTTTTTGCAGTCATCTCCGGCACCATCACAAATCTGAATACCGATGGTGTCAAAAATGTAATACGAACTGTGGCTATACGGTCTTTCCATGTACGTACAAAAAAATGTATTCCATCTTCTTTGGCACACACTGATTCAATTTTTGTGAGAAAATCATACTCATCTGAAAAAATTGTTCTTCGCACCCCACATTGCGGATTATATTGTGTTTCTGCTTCATTAGACATATATTGTCCCCCTCTGGTTTTTATTATTTTTAGTCAAAATGTATAATCGGTAACGTTTTTGTATTCAATATATCATAAATTTGTATATTTTTAAATATCTTTTTTTACCAATACTGACCGCCTCAGCTTTGAAAGGTAATAATAATTCACAATAATAGTAGTAAAATTTAAGCCAATTTCTTCGCAATAAAGTAAAATAAAAGAACGATACCTTTTATTGCACCGTCCTTTTTGTCAACATTTGTTTTATGCTGTTTTTACGCTCTCAGCCGGAATTTCTGAATATCCTTCGCATTGTTCACGCGCTCAATCTCAGCGCCCAGTCCGCGGAGCTTTCCGTCGAAATCCTCGTATCCGCGCAGAATGTATACAATATCATCCACCACGGTAACACCCTCTGCTGCAAGACCTGCAATGACAAGTGCTGCGCCTGCACGAAGGTCCGGTGCGGAAACCTCTGCTCCGGTAAATTTCTCCACGCCGTCAATGATCGCTGTGTTGCCCTCTACTTTAATACAGGCACCCATGCGTGCCAGCTCGTCAGCGTATTTAAATCTGTTTTCAAAAATGCTCTCTGTTACAATACTCGTACCGTTTGCCAGTGCCAGTGTAACCGCGATCTGCGGCTGCATATCGGTCGGATAACCCGGGTACGGCTGTGTCTTTACGTGTGTTCTGCCCAGGCGTCTGCTTGCGCTCACACGAATCGCATCGTCAAACTCTTCCACGTCGCAGCCGATCTCCTCAAGCTTCGCCGTTGTGGCCTCCAGATGCTTCGGAATCACATTTTTTACCAGCACATCACCTTTGGTAGCTGCTGCTGCAAACATGTACGTACCAGCCTCAATCATATCCGGTACAACCGCATAGCTCGTTCCGTGCAGGGTATCGACACCTTTAATACGGATGACATCGGTTCCGGCTCCTTTGATGTTGGCTCCCATGCTGTTCAGAAAGTTTGCCACATCGACAACATGCGGCTCTTTTGCGGCATTCTCAATCGTTGTGTTTCCTCTTGCCATAGACGCTGCCATCATCACATTGATGGTTGCTCCGACGGAAACCATATCCATGAAAATGTGGCTGCCGTGCAGATCCGATGCGCTCGCCATAATTGCGCCGTGACGGATATTGACTTCTGCACCGAGTGCGCGGAATCCTTTTAAATGCTGGTCGATCGGACGGCTTCCGATGTTGCATCCGCCCGGCAGCGGAACTTCCGCTTTTTTGTATTTACCAAGAAGAGCGCCCAGGAGATAGTAGGACGCACGGATTTTTTTGATATATTCATAATCAACGCTCAGATCCCCGATGGTCGATGCATTGATCCGCACGGTGTGGCGGTCGATGCGGTCCACGGTGGCCCCAATCTCTGCGATTGCTTCCAGAAGTACATTAATATCACTGACATCCGGCAGATTTTCGATCAGGACCGTCTCATCGGTCATCGTTGCTGCCGTAAGAATTGCAAGCGCCGCGTTTTTTGCTCCCCCGATTTCCACTTCGCCCACAAGAGGATTTCCACCTCTGATGACATACTGTTCCATATATTCACCTCAAATTTTCTTTCTCATACTTAACGAGTGTGTTTTATCCAATATCTAACGAATCAAAGTCTTTTTCCTGTTTTTTACACACTCCGGATACGCTGAAACGCACTGCTCCCCGCAGTTATTTTTCAGTCTCCCCTTATCTTAACTCAAATCTAATACTTTGTAAATCAATTTTAATACATTATGTGCTATTTCCGTCTTTTTCCATCGTTTCCGGTCAGGAATATTCAGAGAAACGTTATATGTAATTTTTAACTGTCAGAACATTTCCCTTATTATGATATAATCGTATGTTTTTAAAATTTCCCTGAATATTCCACCAATTCTGTTTTACATGCCGATCTGCTCGCGGAGCGCCAGGATCGTGCCCTGGATATCCTTTCCGCTCTCGTCAACCGTAATCTCGGCATACTGCTCATATAATTTACTTCTCTCATCGTAGAGATCCTTCAGCGTCTGGCCCTCTTTCAGCACGACGCCGCGTCCTTTCAGGTTTCCGAGACGTTTCGCCAGATCCTCATACGACAGCTTCAGGTAAACGATGGTTCCAATTTCTTTAAAATGCTCCATCGCCTCTTTTCCGTAAATGGCACTGCCGCCCGGCGCGATGACGCTTTTGTCGGCTTCCAGTGTCGCATTGACTTCATTCTCAATCGCAAGAAAGCCTTCATTTCCTTCATCCGCAATGATCTCGCGCAGAAGACGTTTCTCCCGATGCTGGATCACAAGATCCGTATCAATAAACTCATATCCCAACACCTTTGCAAGAATAACACCAACGCTGCTTTTGCCGGCTCCCGGCATTCCTATTAAGATAATATTCCGTTTATTCAAGATTTATTCCTCCTGCTGTCTCGTAAATTTTTCAGATGCTCCGGTGTTTTCAGACGCAGCATCACTTCTCCAAAAGCAATTTGCTTTTTTGTCTCAATACCTCTTTATCTTACGCTGTTTTCCCCACGGACGCAAGAAAAACCTGCGGAAACCACCCCCGTTTTCCATCGCAGAAAAGCACAAAAAAAGCGGCTTTCTGTTTCGCTTCAGAAAGCCGCTTTTCGTGTATTTCATTATTCTTTTACTGCTCCCAGTGTAATACCGGTTACAAAGTATTTCTGCAGGAACGGATATACAATCAGCATAGGAACAAGGGCGATGAATACCTTTGCTGCCTCCAGAGATTTGTTGGAGTTCTGTGCTAACTGCTGATACTGCTCTGCGGTCAGGGTTACGCCTACCGGGATCTGAACGGAGATCTGACGGATGTAGGTCTGTAACGGATAGTTCGTCTCCTTGTTCATTAATACCAGGCCCTGGAAATACTCGTTCCAGTAACCAACAGATGTGAAGAGGACGATGGTTGCGATAACCGGTTTGGAACACGGAACTACGATCTGCCACAGGATACGCCACGGGCCGGCACCGTCTACACGGGCTGCCTCCTCAAGGTCTCCTGGGATACCTCGGAAGAAGTTCATCATAAGGAGTACGTTGAATACCGGAACAGAACCAGCCAGAACCAGCGCTGCCATGGTATCGATCATACCATAGTTTTTAACGGTGATGAACCACGGAATGGTACCACCATTGAACAGCATACAGAATACCAGGATCCACATCAGGACGTTTCTCGGTTTGTACTCTGTTTTGCTCTTTGCCAGCGGATAGGACATCATGATCAGGACAACCATGGTCCATACGGTTCCGATGACAACTCGTTTGATGGAAATCCAGAAGGAATTCCAGAATGCGGAATCACCCATGATCAGGCTGTAGGATTTTACGTTCGATCCGATCGGGTAAACAGTTACAAGACCACCCTCAGCGGCTGCCTTCGAAGAAATGGATACGCAGAACGTATACCATAACGGATAAAAACAGCTGAATGCCAGGAGAATCAGGATGATGGCATTTATGACTTTAAACGCTTTGCTGCCAAAACTCTTGCTTTCTATCATAATTTCTGCCCTCCTTAGAAAATCTTGTAATCAGCAAACTTGTAAGCACAAACATAAGAAGTAACAACCAGCACGAAGCTGACAACAGATTTGAAGAGACCTGCTGCAGTAGCCAGCGAGAACTGCATGTTTGTAATACCAACACGGTATACGTATGTATCAATGATATCACCAGTTTCAATAACCAGCTGGTTGTACATGTTGAATACCTGGTCGAAACCAGCATTCAGAACGTTGCCCATTGCCAGTGTGGTCAGAAGGACGATAGTCGGAACCAGACCCGGGATGGTGATGTGCCATACCCGTTTCCAGCGGCTTGCACCATCGATAGCAGCTGCCTCATAAAGGCTCGGGCTGATGCCGGTCAGGGCTGCCAGATAAATAACTGCGTTGTAACCAAACTCTTTCCATACATCGGTTCCGATCAGTAACTGACGGAAAATACCTGGTATCGTCATTGGAAGAACCGTATCCGTTGCACCGAATGCACTGCGGACGGTATTGAAGATTCCGTTTGCACCAAGGATATTGGTGATGATGTTTGCCAGGATAACCCAGGATACGAAGTGCGGCAGATATACAATCGTCTGAACCGTCTTTTTGAACTTCATATTCTTTACCTCATTCAGCAGCAGTGCGAACACCAGCGGAATGATGATATTCAGGATAACCTTTGCAATTGCAATGATCAGTGTGTTGACAAGTGCCCGTTTTGCATCCGGGATAACCGTCAGGTATTTAAACCATTTCATGCCTACCCACGGAGAGCCGAACCATCCTTTACTCGGATTGTAATCCTGGAATGCCATTACAATACCGACCATCGGGACGATGGAAAACATGAACAGCCAGATATAACCCGGCAGAACCATTAACGTATAGTGAAAGGAATTTGACAGCCCAAGATGGCCTTTTTTCTTCTTCACGGCAAGATCCTCCTTTGATGTCATTTTTTTAAAGTGATGGGGTACAGGTTTTCCTGTACCCCACCCTCCACATCATACATTTACATAAGTTACTCAGCCAGGTAATCCTTTACCAGCTCAAGGATCTGATCGCCGCCCTGTACATGCCAGTCAGTGCAGAACTGATCCCACTCGTCAAGGCTCTTTGCACCGGTGATAAACTGAAGGACGCTCTTATCTTCCAGGTCAGAGATCTGGGTCCAGTAGGTATCCATTCCATCGATAGTGTAATACAGCTCGGAGTAGATCTTATGATCCGGCTCAAGTGTTGCATATGGACGGTCACCGATCAGCAGTGCATAGAATCTATTGAACTGTCCGTTGTTAGTATTGACATCCATATCACTTATTGCCAGGTCTCTGGATCCGTCATAATCCTCAGAAATAACGTCTTTCAAAGTTGCAGCATCGTTTGCAAGGTTTTTGTACAGACCGTTAAATTTGCTTCCGCCCTGCTGATAATCATCTGCAGATGCTTCGCCCTTGAGGATACTCATCAGTGCATCATACTCATACTCGCACTCGTCAGTAGCCGCCATGGTGTTACGCAGCGGATACCAGCCGATTGCTACGGAAGTATCGAAGGTAGACTCATCACGAACGAGTACGTTGTTCATGATGACAATGGCTTTCTTCACATCATCGGATGCGTTTTTGTTCACCATTGTATAGGTAGTTCCAACGTCTTTCATATGAATATTCCACTCACCATCTTTGGTGTACAGCGGATATGCCTGCCAGTTTGCGTTGTTATCGTTACGGAAGGAATCCGGGTTACCATATCCAAGGCTCCACCATGGTCCCATGAAGATACCGCAGGTTCCGTTCTTAACATTGTTTGCATTGTCGCCGTTGGTTGTGGTTCCAACCTCCGGGTTGATGAGGCCTTTTTCATACCAGTCATGCAGAGTGGTAAGGGCTTCTTTCATCTCATCTGTTGTAGTTCCCCAATACAGCTCGCCGGAATCATCTTTCAGGAAATATCCCGGTGTTGCGTTGAATGCCTGATATACAGCATCGAAGCCGTATCCATTGTTGGAGGAGTTCAGGAAGTTGGAGTAGGTTCTTCCGCCGTTGTCGATACCTGCAATAGCGTAATCCGGGCTGAGACCTGCATCTTTAAATTTCTGAGCTACTTCGCCAAGTTCGTCAACTGTCTTCGGAACTTCCAGTCCTAACTTGTCCAGCCAGTCCTGACGGATGAAATACAGGTAAACACCGTCGGTATCTACAGACACGTTCGGCAGTGCACAGAAGGTTCCGTCAACCGTTGCGTTGTTGATGGCACGTCCTTCGGTGGTCTCGATGATCTCTTTTACCTGTTTGGATGCGTACTGGTTGAACTCCGGCCAGAGGTCTGCAAGAAGATCTGCTCTTGCGGCCTGTACCAGGTAGTTACGGGTCGGTGCGATAACTGCATCCGGAAGGGAAGCAGATGCGATTGCCAGAGAAACTTTCTGCTGGAAGTCTGCAGTATTACCTGCTGTCCAGTCGCAGACAACTTTGATGTTGTAATTGTCCAGAAGGTATCTGGTGTACTGGTTGTTATCTACGGAGTCGCCGTCCGGAAGTGTAGTATCCTTCGGGTCGATCTGATATCCATAATGTACTTCTACGACATGATCGAATTTCTCGAATGCTCTGTCGTCATTTTCTCCAGGTACAGCGTCATCTTCCAGTGTAGAAGATTCGATCCAGTCAGCGGAAGCTGCGGAATCCCCGGAGCCGCTGCCTGATTCAGCAGTTGCTGCATCGTCGCCGCCTGCGGTGCTTATTGCTGTTGTGTCGCTTCCTTTGCTGCTTGCGTCAGAACTGTCGCCGCCTGTGCTGCCGCATGCAACCAGGCTTACGATCATGGTGCTTGCCAATAATGCAGAAATTACTTTCTTTTTCATTTGGTGTCCTCCTTGTGTTTTACGTTCTTTTTGGTGTGTTCCGTTGTTGTTTTTGTCCAGGCTGACGAATCATCTTTCTTTTGCAATCATACGTTTTGCCTAAAACTTTCACATTTTCGTCACACTTTTTTATGCAATGATTATACCTCTCTTCCACCCGTTTTGGCAAGCACTTTTTATATATTTTTCACAATTTATTTCATTTTTTTACTTCATATTGTCGATTTTATACACTATTTTCAAATTTATAGTCAATCTTGACTTTTTTGATATTGGTATTTCTTTTAATCTCGACTAATTTCCAATCCGTTTTTCCGTCATTTTGTATATTCTACACTTGTTCCGACGTTTTGTCCAGAAAAAGAACCTCTTAATTTCTCTCCAGAAGGCTCCTTCCAGGAAAAACTAAGAGGTTCTTTTTTAATTATCTCTTCTTTATTCTGCTTTTTTCTTCTCTTTTGGAATAATAATATTCAGCACAATCGCCGCAACAGCTGCCGGAACAATACCGGAGCCGCCGAAGATCAGCTGGATATAATAAGGAAGCTCGGAAGTTGCTCCTGCTGTGGATCCAAGACCGTAGCCAAGACCCAGTGCAACAGAAACGATCGTGATCTCACGGCTCGTAATCGGCTCTTTTGTGATGAGCTGGATACCGGAAACCAGAATCGACGCAAACATCATAACGGCTGCACCGCCGAGTACGGACTGCGGCATAATGGATACAAATGCTGCAATCTTCGGGCAGAGTCCGCAGAGGATCAGGAAAATGGCTCCGCAGGAAAGTGCCATACGGTTTACGATTTTTGTCATAGAAATAATGCCGACGTTCTGTGCAAAAGAAGTATTTGGGAGAACGCCGAGTGCTGCTGCAAAGCTGGATCCGAGACCGTCGCAGATGATACCGCCGGAAAGCTCAGAATCGGTTGCCTCGCGGTCCATACCGCTCTCTACGCAGGCGCAGATATCGCCGACCGTCTCAACGGTTGTTACGATGAACATGATCGCTACCGGGAGAATTGCCTCCACACGGAAGACTGGTTTTACCTCAGCCAGTTTTCCAAAGCCTGCAATACCAGGGAGTGCGAACCAGGACGCATCTTTTACCTGCTGGAAATTGACAACCCAGGAATATGTATAGGAAACAGTGCTTCCATCCTCAAGAACCGCCGTTCCGGTATGCGGCAGAACCATGGTCATAATAATAGTTACCGCGTAGCCGACTAAAATACCGATCAGAATTGAAGCCGTGCTTAAGATTCCCTTCGGATTTGTAAAGTGCTTCAGTGCCAGCGTTACAATCAGAACGACCATGCCAAGGAACAGGTTCTGTATGGAACCGTAATCGTTCGTTCCGGAACCGCCGCAGAGATAATTGATTCCAACCGGAATCAGCGAAAGACCGATCGCCATAACGACGCAACCGGTAACAACCGACGGGAAAAATTTACGAAGCGGCTTTAAACAGACGCCAAGCACGCCCTCAAACAGACCGCCGACAATTGTCGCACCAAGGATAGCGCCGTACGTCAGCGCGCCCTGTCCCAGCACGGCTGTCACGCTCTTGAATACGCCGAGGAATCCAGAAGATGTACCCATAACAATCGGCACTTTACCGCCGATCGGTCCAATCGAAAACATCTGTACCAGTGTTACAATACCGGCTACTGTCATTGCATTCTGCAAAAGAGCCGTACGAAGTGCACCGTAGCCCGCATCCGCCGTCAGACCGCACGCTCCCATGATAATCAGAAGCGGGGTGAGGTTTCCTACGAACATCGCCATTACGTGCTGCAATCCAAGCGGAATTGCCTGCTTCAGCGGAATCCGTCCTTCAAAGGTGTACGGGGTTCCCATAGCTGAACTTTTTTCTTTTTTCATTGCTTTTCTCCTGCTTTTGTAGATTTGGGCTGCCTTGCCTTTCGGTATGGAATATGCCCTGCACAGCCGGAATTTTTCTAAAAAGTATACCCATTTTTTCTTATAGATAATCATAAGTTTTTCTTCTCAAACAAGTCTGCTTCATAAGCTGTGCTTTTATGTAAAAAGATTATCATGTTTTTTTTTTTCCGTCAACCCGCATCTTGTACAGAATTCCACAAAAAAGAACACCGGTCTGTATTCCTCGTCTCACAGATCGATGTCTCCTTGTTTTCTTCCTTCAATTTAAGCGTTCTGGAAATCCTCAATCGCTTTTACGGTGCGGTTATATTCCTCTGTCACCTTCTGCATCAGATCATCCGTCTCGGTCTCCTGCAGCGGTCTTAACCGCTCGGTCAGCTCGGCGCTTGGCTCGTACAGATTGTTAAAACCAAGATTCTGGCACACGCCTTTTAATGTATGAGCTGCACGGAATGCAACCTCAATGTTTCCGTCCGCCAGTGCCTGGCAAAGCTCCTGATAGCTCGGATCCTGCGGAAATTTTAAAATGATCCGCTGAATCAGAGATTCACTGCGAAGCCGCTGAACGGTTCCCTCGTAATCTGCTCCCATCTGCATGTAGCAATCTTTTAATGTCATCTTCTCTTCCTCTTCCTTATGGTGCTGCCCCAAAACCTGCCAATCCATTCCGGGATTTCTCTTCCCTGTATGCAAATTCATTACATATTAATGCAGACAAGTTCTTTATCCATACATAAATAATTATATTTCTCACACAAGCCCTTGTCAACTTCTGCTTTTCATTATTTTTGCATTATTTTTGTTTACTATACGCTCTATTTCTGAACATAAAATATTTTTTTCTTACGTTTTTATCTTACCTGTATATTGCATTTATGCATAATAATACAGCTTACTCGCATATTCTGTCGTTTTATTTACACGGTACCGCGTGAAAGTCTATTTCTTCTGTCTAGTCTCGTTGCAAAATGTAATGTTTTTTGTACCCTGTAATTTTCGTTGTTTTTCTGTGTTTCTTCTATCTTTTATGCAAAAAGGAACCCCCGGTCTTAACCGGAGATCCCTTTGGATTTCTCAAAATCGGATTAGCAGATTCCCTGAGCCATCATAGCGTCAGCTACTTTCTCAAAGCCTGCGATGTTAGCGCCCATTACATAGTCGCCCTCATGGCCGTAACGTTTTGCAGCATCAGCCATGTTGTGTGTGATGTTGATCATGATGCTCTTCAGTTTTGCATCAACTTCTTCGAAGGTCCAGGACAGACGCTCGGAGTTCTGGGACATCTCGAGTGCGGATGTTGCAACACCACCTGCGTTTGCAGCTTTTCCAGGTGCGAAGATTACGCCGTGCTCCTGCAGATATTTGGTTGCTTCCAGAGTAGTAGGCATGTTAGCGCCCTCGCATACTGCGGTGCATCCGTTCTCTACCAGTGCTTTTGCATCCTCAAGCAGCAGCTCGTTCTGAGTTGCGCAAGGAAGAGCAAGGTCTGCTTTTACAACCCATACGCCGCGTCCTTCATGATACTCGGAGTTTGGACGATATTTCTTGTACTCGGTCAGACGGGCACGGTTTACTTCTTTGATCTCTTTTAATGCAGCTACATCAATTCCGTCTGGATCGTAAACCCATCCGTTGGAATCAGAGCAGGTGAGAACTTTCACACCAAGCTGAGTAGCTTTCTCGATTGCATAGATTGCAACGTTTCCGGAACCGGATACACAAGCGGTCTTGCCTGCGATGTCGATGCCGTTCAGTTTCAGCAGCTCCTGGGTCAGGTACAGCAGTCCGTATCCGGTAGCCTCTGTTCTTGCTAAGGATCCGCCGTAGCTTAAACCTTTACCAGTCAGAACGCCTTCGTATACGCCGCGGATTCTCTTGTACTGTCCGAACATGAAGCCGATCTCTCTTGCGCCTGTTCCGATGTCACCAGCCGGTACGTCGGTGTCTGCGCCGATATATTTGCAAAGCTCTGTCATAAAGCTCTGGCAGAATGCCATGATCTCTCTGTCAGATTTTCCTTTCGGATCGAAGTCAGAACCACCTTTACCTCCGCCGATCGGAAGGCTGGTCAGTGAGTTTTTGAATACCTGCTCGAATCCCAGGAATTTGATAATACCAATATTTACAGAAGGATGCAGACGGATTCCTCCTTTGTAAGGTCCGATTGCACTGTTAAACTGTACACGATATCCGGTGTTTACATGAGCCTGTCCTTTATCGTCTACCCACGGCACACGGAATTTGATCTGACGTTCTGGCTCTACCATTCTCTCCAGAAGAGCAACTTTTCTGTATTTTTCCTCGTTTGCTTCAATAACAGGGCGAAGAGATTCCAGAACCTCTTTGACTGCCTGATGGAATTCCGGTTCAGCTGGGTTTTTTGCAACTACGGACTCAATAACCTCATCTACGTATGACATGTTAGTTTCCTCCTTGAAATTTCTCCCTTAATGTAGTGCAGAAAGATTTCTTTAAAAGATCCATCTGCGGTTCTCATCAGCCTTAAAGCGTGGAGAAAATCATTTCCGCACTCTCTCGCGTCTCCGGTGGATTCTCCCGTCCTCCGGATCACTTAATTTTATAAGGTCAACGATTGGTTGATATTATAGCATAAAATATCCGGTTTTTGCAATATTTCGCGCAAAAAATTTCTAATAAATCATGATTTTGTAGCGTTTTCTAATATTTACTCAGTATTTTTGTCGATTTTGTATATTTTTACCGAAAGTACCATAAAATTTCGCATGCTGATTCTTTAGAAAATAAAGATTAGCGGCGGTTTTTTGTTTTTATATTAGGTGTTTTCGATTTTTTCTTCACGCTCCAGCCAAAGGTTCCCTGCTTTTTCCCGACTCCAAAGTACTCTCCGTGGGAATACACAATCGGTTTCGCGCGGTTCAGATCGAAGCGGCCGCGCTCATCCATGTATGCCTCATCCGCATGGACAGCCACAACTTTTGCAAGAAACATGTGATGCGAGCCCAGTTCGAGCACCTGCTCCACTTTACACTCGATATTAACCGGCGACTCCCCGATCATCGGTGCGGAAATCTCCTCCGCCTCGACTTTCGTCAGTTTCATCTCTTTGAACTTATCCACATCTCTTCCCGAGCGCACGCCGCAGTAGTCGGTCGCATAGCAGAGGTCCTCCGTCGTCAGGTTGATGACGAACGCACCGCTCTCTTTGATCATCTGATAGCTGTAGCGTTCCGGCCGCACCGAGATCGATACCATCGGAGGATTCGTACACACCGTGCCGGCCCAGGCAACGGTGATGATGTTGTCCTCCCCGTTCTTTCCGCGCACCGACACCATGACCGCCGGCAGCGGATACAGCATATTTCCCGCTTTCCATGTCTGTTTTCCCATTCTTATTTCTTTCCTTTCCTCTTTTTCACCCTTTTATGACCGAAAAAAGCGTGCCCCGGATCTGTTTGCAGGCCCGGAACCACGCTTTTTTATTTTTTCTGTTTTTACTGATTCTGCAGCGCCATCATAAATGCCGGAATCAGCTGTTTCTTTCTCGACACAACACCCTTCAGCTCGCAGCTGACCTCGTTGACCGGAAGATCTTCAAAAGCTTTTTCGATGACTTCCTTTGCCCCGCTTCCATAATACAGAAGCTCTGTAGATTCTTCTATAATATTGGTCAGCATAAAGAATACCATCTCGATGCCGTGTTTTCCGCACTCGCTTTCCATCTGCGGCAGAAGCTGTTCCTTGATGGATTCCAGCTCGCCCGCATCGAGGGATGTAATCTGGCCGACACCAAACGTAACATCGCCCATGATGAATTTTTTGAAATCCTGGTAGAAAATCTCCTCCGGAGATTTATCCTTCAGATTGCTTCCTGCACGGAACATTTCGGATGCAAACTCCGGAATGCTGATGCCTGCAATGTCTGCCAGCGCCTCTGCTGCCGCTTTGTCAAGAAACGTACACGTCGGCGACCGGAACATCAGCGTATCGGAAATGATGGCTGCGCAGAGCAGTCCTGCGATGTTCGGCGCGATTTCAAGCTCTTTTTCCTTATAAATTTCATACATAATCGTTCCCGTGCAGCCCACCGGCTCATTGCGGAACATAACCGGCGCCATCGTCTCAAGCGATCCCAGACGGTGATGGTCGATGATCTCGAGAATCTCCGCTTCTTTGACGTTATCGACCGCCTGTGATTCCTCATTGTGATCGACGAGAATCAGTTTCTTTCCTGCATTTCCGATCAGATTCCGGCGGGAAATCGTTCCCACGTATTTTCCTTTCTTATTCAGAATCGGGAAATCGCGGTGTCTCTGATTTTTCATGACTTCTTTAATATCATCGAGGAAATCTTCGGTATTGAACGTAATCAGATTGCTTCTGCGCATCAGATATTTGACCGGAATACTCTGGTTGATCAGACGCGCAATCGTATAGGTGTCATGCGGACTGCTGATGATCACGCAGCATTTTTCTTCCGCAAATTTCTGAATCGTTTTCGTCACCTTCGCGCCAAGTCCGACAATAATGCAGCTTGCATCCATCTCGATTGCGCAGAGCTGGTCCTCCGCACGGTTTCCGAGGATGACAAGGTCATCTTTTTCGATATAGTTCTCCATCGTATCCGGATGGAATGCGCCGACAACGACTTTTCCGCGGATAAAATATCCATGCTCATTTCCGACAATGACAGATCCGTCCAGCGTCTCTGCCATGCTGCGGTACTGTGTCCTCGCCAGGGACATGACATGGCTGTCATACGAATCCATGTAGGATTCCGCGATATCGCTGACGGTAATGACACCCTGCAGATCGTTCTCCGGCGAAGTGATCGGCAGTGTGACTACATTGTTGTTTTTCATCATGGAATACGCTTTTTTCACGGAAATCGTACCCGGCACACTCGGCACCTCGTGGATTTCAATCTCCTTTACCTGCGTTCCCGCATTCGGCAGGTAGCCCGGCGCACGCACCCCAAAGCGTTTCAGCACATACTCGGTCTCCTCGTTGATCTGACCGGCACGGCGTGCCACGTAGGTTTTTGTTTTATCCGTTCTGTTTTTGATATCCGCATAGGCAATCGCCGAACAGATCGAATCCGTATCCGGATTTTTATGTCCAATTACGTAAACTCTTGAATTTGATTTCATAATAGTACTCCTCCCTTCTGTATGTTTGTGATATACAGTAAGTTCGTCTCAGTAATTTCGGTAACGACTACACACATATTACCATCCTTTTTTCATCTGGTCAAAGAAAATCTTTTATGTTAAGATAAACGCAGATAGAAAAACGTGCAAAATTGAATCCGATTTTTTTGAAAATCCACAATTTTCCTCTCGTTTTCCTGTTATTCTTACGAAAAAGGGGTGTTTCATTATGTCAGATGAAAAATTAACCATGGATGACTTCTCCGCAGAGCTGGAAGCTTCCTTCAAAAAAATCGAGGAAGGCGACATGCTCACCGGAACCGTCATCTCCGTAGATGAAAAAGAGGTGATTCTCGATCTGAAATACTACGCAGAGGGCGTCATCCGCGCTGAGGACTTCAGCAATGAGCCTGGATTCTCCTTAAAAGACGCTGTTCAGGTCGGCGACGAAATCACCGCAACCGTCATCCGCAAAGACGACGGCCACGGCAATATCCTCCTCTCCCGCGCAGAAGCAAACGATATCCTCGCATGGGAAAAACTCGCACAGTACAAAGAAGAGAAAACCGTGCTGGATGTGAAAGTCAAAGGAATTGTAAACGCCGGTGTTATCGCTTACGTCGAAGGAATCCGCGGCTTCATCCCGGCTTCCAAGCTCTCCCTGAACTACGTGGAAGATCTGAATGAATACTTAAACAAAGACATTCAGGTACAGGTCTTTGACCTTGATAAAGAAAAAGACCGCCTGATTCTCTCCGCCCGAGAGCTTCTCCGCGAAAAAGCAGATGAGGACCGCAAAGAGAAAATTTCCAACGTAGAAGTCGGCCTCGTCACCGAAGGAACCGTTGAGAGCCTGCAGCCATACGGCGCATTCATCAGCCTCGGAAACGGTCTCTCCGGCCTCGTCCACATCTCCCAGATCTGCGCCAAACGTATCAAACACCCATCCGCAGTCCTGGCAGTCGGCGATAAGGTCAAAGTAAAAGTCATCGCCATCAAAGACGGCAAACTCAGCCTCTCCATGAAGGCACTCGACGACGTTGCCGCAGAAGAAATTCAGGAAGAAGTCATTGAACTTCCGGAGACCGAGGAAGTGACAACGACACTGGGATCGCTGTTTAAGAATATTAAGCTGAACTAAAGTGACTGTTCCCGTTGTCATAACAGCATTCTCCAGGGATTTTATACCATCATGGGTTTTGTGTCATCACGGAGTCTGTACCATCACGGATTTTGCTCCATGCCACGGCATTCATGCAAACAGCAAAGCACGTGGAAGACGTTTTTGCAGCATCACAGATTTTAACTCCATATCACGTAACCATAAAACAGCGGCTGTACCGGATTTTTCTTTCCCGGTACAGCCGCCACTGTTATTTTATATCGGCATCGCCGCCACAAAATAATACATCACAACAAAATGACAGAAGCTTCCACCCATCACAAACAGATGGAAAATTTCATGTGTTCCGAACTTTTTATGTTTTGCATTAAACACCGGCATTTTTAAGGAGTAAATCACCCCGCCGACTGTATAAATAATTCCGCCGGCCAGCAGCCATCCAAACGCCGGCCGTGAAAGAGCCAGAAACAGCGGATGAAATGCCAGTACACACAGCCATCCCATTGCGATATACAGCACTGAGGAAAACCACTTCGGACAATTGATCCAGAATGCCTTGACGAGAATTCCGCCAATTGCAGCTGCCCACACCAATGCACAAAGTACAATTCCCGTCCGTCCATGCAGCGCAATCAGGCAGATCGGCGTGTAGCTTCCCGCAATCAGCACTGAAATCATCATATGATCAAATTTTTTCAGCCGCTGATTCACCTTTCCATTCACATCAAAGGTATGATACACCGTACTCGCCGTATACAACAGAATCATGCTCAGCATAAACACTGCCATCGCCATTACATGCAGAAAATCCGGCTCCCGTGCCGCCTTCCAAAGCAGCGGCATCGTCCCAATCACCGCCAGCACCAACGCAATCCCATGCGTAATCGCACTGCCAGGATCCTTGATTCCATTCTTTCTGATATACCTCATCCTGCTCACTCCTTTGCTGTCAGAAACGCTGTGTATTTCAATTACTGCTTTATGTAGTTTTAATTACTACTTGTCATCGTTTCTTTTATTATAGCAGGATAAAATTATTTTTCAAGTCAAAATATCTATTTTCTTCTGGAATCGTTCGACCTGCTTTGACACAAAAAAACAGACTACTCGCCTGCACCTACCTTTGTGCCTGTTTGAGCCGTCTGTTTTTATATTCTTATTGCTCTTTCACCTGAATCAGCTTGCATTTTTCTACACGAGAAAGCTGTTTAATTTCCCATTCTCGCCGCATAGCTTCCTGTTTTGTTGAAAAAGCTTCAAAATAAACTAATTCTACCGGTCTGCGGCTCTTTGTATACTTCGCTCCTTTTCCAGCATTGTGTGCCTTTACTCTGCGTTCCAGATCATTCGTCCAGCCTGTATAAAGAGATCCATCGCTGCATTTCAGAATATAAGTAAAATTCCCCTGTTCCATTTCAAATTCCGTTCCTTCTGTTCATCTGTATTCTATGTAACTTTAACACTCGATTCTTTCAGATGCAATACAAAAACCGCCCGGATTTCTCCGAACGGTTTTCTTGATTCCACTATTTTCTTTTCTGAAATTTACTGCATTGCCAGCTCATCTACCGCCAGTTTCAGTGCGCCCATGATACCCTGATTATCATTCAGGCTTGGAAGTACGATGTAGCTTTCGAGATCCTCGAGCTCTTTCGTTACAAGATATCCATTCAGCTGTTTCTTTACTTCTTCTCTTACGAGCGGCATCATATGCTCCTGATGCATAACGCCTCCTCCGAGGATAATTCTCTGCGGAGAAAGCAGCATAATACAGTCTACGAGAGCCTGTCCGATATAGTAAGCTTCAAGCTCCCATACCTCTTTTTTGTCAGCCAGTTCAATACCTTTTTTGCCCCAGCGTGCTTCGATGGCAGGACCCGCTGCCAAACCCTCAAGGCAGTTGCTGTGGTACGGGCATTTTCCGCCGTAAGTATCCTTCGGGTGTTTCATCAGAATGATGTGGCCGCCTTCCGGATGAAGCATGCCGTGCAGCAGCTTACCGTTGGAAATAATACCCATTCCAACACCAGTTCCGATGGTGATGTAGATGCTGTTGTCCAGTCCTTTTGTGATTCCCCAGGTAGCCTCTCCCAGTGCAGAACCGTTTACGTCGGTATCAAAACCAACCGGAATCTCCAGTGCATCTTCAAATGCTTTCACAATATTGAAGTTTTTCCATGCCAGCTTCGGTGTTGTGGTGATGCATCCGTATGTCGGAGATTTTCTGTTCAGATCAATCGGTCCAAAGCAGCCGATTCCCAATGCCTGAATGTCTTTCTCTTTAAAATACTCAATCATTTTCGGAACGGTAATTTCCGGTGTCTCGGTCGGGATCGAAATTCTCTCATAGATTTCTCCATTTGCGTTTCCGATTGCGCAGACCATCTTTGTTCCGCCTGCTTCTAATGCTCCAAGTCTCATTGTGTTTTTCTCCTTTCTTACGCCTCTGGATTTGAGCAGATCACGGAAAGTTTTCCTTCAAATCTGCATCCGTTAAAATTAGCCGGAATAATAAAGTGTGTACCTTTTTTCACCGGAATACCGTTTACGGTACCCTCTCCGGCAATAACGCTTACATTAGTATAATATTTTTTTGCATCTAAGGTGAATACACCGTCGATGTCGTATTTATCTACAGAGTAGAACTTGCATGTTACAAAATGGGTATGTACCGCGCCCGGGATTTCCTCTGTAAAGGTATCGATATCTGCCGGTTTAAACGGAGCCTCGATAACATCGATACTCTGCTCTACATGAAGCTGTCTCGGTTTGCCGTTCTGCAGTCTGTCATAATCGTATACACGATAGGTGATATCGCTGCTCTGCTGTGTCTCCAGAATCAGTGTGCCGCCTTTGATGGCATGTACGCATCCCGGATTGATCTGGAAGAAATCTCCCTTATGTACCGGCACTTTGCGGATGAAATCGCTCCACTCATGATTACGAATCATTTTCTCCACTTCTGCCTTGTCTTTTGCATTGTGTCCGATAACAATTTCTGTACCCGGTTCGCAGTCCAGCACGTACCAGCACTCGGTCTTTCCAAGAGATCCATTCTCATGCTCTCCTGCATAAGCATCATCTGGATGAACCTGGATGCTCAGATCATTTTTTGCATCAATGATCTTGATCAGCAGCGGAACCTGGCTTCCCGGGTAATTTCCGAAAATTTCCGGCTCCTCGTTCCAGAGCTCACCTAATGTTTTTCCATCAAATCTTCCGCCTGCCACACGGCTCATTCCATTGGCATGTCCGCTGATCGCCCAGCACTCGCCGGTTGTATCGCTCGGAATTTCGTAATCAAATACGTCTCTTAACTTTGTTCCACCCCAGATTGCTTCTTTGAACACCGGGTCCATAAATAAAAGCTCCATATTTAATCCTCCTTGTTTTCAGGATCTGTCCACTACGTCTATTTTAACCGATAACAGCCAAAAACGAAACCCCTAAAATGACAAACTTTCACATTTTCTGTAACCGGTTACTTTCCTTTTACTCCGCCCTTTTTCTATATCAAAACAATCCTGTTTGTTATATGTAAAGCTGACTGTTTTCAGCCAGCCTTTTTTATAAAAAGCAATCGAAAAACGGTATTTTACCATCCGCGGTCTGCGCCGCCTTTTTTGTATTCAAAACCTGTAAAAAAGATTCGATTGCGAATCCTACACTTTATAATACTTTCCCGCATCCCATTTCGTGCAGGTCCTCTTTTTTATTCCGAAATTGCCGGGAGATATACCATAGGATCAATGGCTTTTCCATCTTTTTTCATCTCAAAGAAAAGATTGCTTCCCTCTTTTACATAATATTTCGTCGGTGCTGCAACTGCTCCGATCCGTGCTGCTTTCTGAACTTTCTGGCCTGCCTCGAGGGAAACGTCTGTGAGCTGTCCGTAGATGGCTTCGTATCCATTTCCAAGATTCATGGTGACGGTGAGGCCGGTTCTTGCATCATTTTCCACACTCACAACTTCTCCGTCCGCTGCCGCCAGAACCGGAGTTCCTTCTGCCGCCGAGAAAACAACGCCTGGATTGCACTGGTAAAGATCCAGTGTCGGGAAATAAACGGTATTTTCCATGTTATACGGAATCAGAACTGTTCCAGTAACCGGCAGTTCCATGATTGTCGCTTCGCTGAACATTAGATCCTGTGCAGCCCCTGCTGTCTCAACTGCCGTTTCCTGATTTTCTGCAGAATCCACAGTTCCGGATGCTGCACTCGTTTCTTCATTCGCCGCTGTTTCTCCGTTCTGATCCGCCGCTGTTCCGTTTACCGCCTGCGCGTCCTGTCTTTCTGTATTCCCATCTGATTCTTCCGGTGTATTCTGAGCCGTCTCTGCATCTGCTTCTGGATTTCCCACCGCCTCTTCTTCACACGCCGCTTCCATTTCCGGCGCCTGTTCCAGACTGTTTTCCACATCATCTGCCTGATCCTGTACGGCACGCGTTCCGTCTGCATCTCCCGCCGTCTCCTCCGTCTGCTGTTCTGTAGTTCCGGTGCTTTCGTCCTCTGTAAGCTGTGCCGTCTCTCCCTGTTTCGCCTGATCTGCCTTACCGTTTCTCGCATCCTGCTGCCAGGTCAGCACTCCGCCTGCAATCATCATTGCCAGTGCCGCTGTGATCACGCCGATTCTCAACTTGTCTCTTTTCATGTTCTTACCACCTCTGCTGATATCTTTTTAAGCATTTCAGAGGCGTTTTTCGATTTCTCGCTCTCCTCCTGCTTTTCTACAGTAAGCAGTATTTCCCATCCGGCGCGATCTATACACAAAAACCGGATTTTTCCTTTCCGTTATCCACATTTTTTTCCCTGCGCTTCTTTCTTTTGTGGAAAACATAATTCTTTTCTGCGCATTCCGTGCAAAACATCCCCAATGTTATCCACACCTTATTTTCTCGACTTGCTTCACGCAAAAAAAGAGCCGGAACCGGGAATTTTCTCCCGTTTCCAGCTCTCGCTTTCACCTGTATTTACTGTAATCTTCCATACACCGTACTCGCATCAGCGATGCTGTCCACCGCAGATCCCGAATCCGTCATGGCCTCTGCCGTAACAAGTATGTACTCTTCGCCTCCATATTCTGCAAAGCTGACCAGGCACTGACCCGCCTCATCGGTAAATCCGGTCTTTCCGCCTTCAATGACTGCCCCGTTCTCCAGTGTCGTACTCATCTCATAGCTGGTAAACCGGTGGAGCATCGTATCATACAGCGTAATTCCCTCCGGATGTGATGCGGTATCCTCCGTTGTGTAAACCTCCCTCGTCACGATCTCGCGAAACGTATCACTCTTCAGACACTCACTCATCAGCACCGCAATATCACGGCAGGTAGAATAATGGTTGTCGTTATGCAGTCCCGTGCAGTTCTCAAAATGCGTATTGGTAAGTCCCAGTTCTTCTGCTTTCTGGTTCATCATGGCCACAAAACCTTCTTCCGATCCGCCGACTGCTCTCGCCAATGTCTCACAGGCATCTGCGCCGGATGGCAGCAGCACACCATAGAGAAGATCACGAACCGTCGGCTGTTCGTACGGATTAAATCCCGCTACCGATGCATCCTGTGCCGTCAGTTCCTCGAAGATGTCCTCCGGAACGGTAATCGTCTCGTTCAGATCCGGAAGATTTTCAATGGCAAGCAGCGCTGTCATAATCTTTGTCATCGACGCCGGATAAATTCTCTCATCTCCGCCCAGATTCATCATCTCAGCCAGATCGCTTTCCCGCACCAGCAGGGCATGCTGACTGTTCAGACCATCTAACGAAATCTGCTGTACCGGCTCAGGCGTCGGTGTAATCTCCTCCTCCGGGCTGGAATCCGATATCGGCTCTGAACTGTCCCCAACAAGAGAGGATGACGAAACCGAAGAGGATGCACTTGCGTTTCCGTCCGTCTGTTTTTTCTCGTTCTTCTGCATCTGATATCCAAGCACGCCAATCAATCCGATAATGATAACAAGCAGAACACTTAAAATCACTTTCTGCTGAAACTGGCGTCTTCGTCTTTTGTTTTTCTTTTTTTGTGCCATAAACAGATTCCTCCGTTTTTTTATTCTTTCAAAGCATAGTACATTTCCCGCTCTTTTGCAAGATTTTCGACGTAACCTTAAGATAAACATAATCAAAATTGGTCCACCGGACCAATTTGGGATATGCAGAACAAAAAAAGAACCCTCGAAAGGGTTCCACATAATGAAGCATCGGGGATTCGAACCCCGGACAACTTGATTAAAAGTCAAGTGCTCTACCGACTGAGCTAATGCTCCGTATACTTTTGCATCCAACTGGGCTAGCTGGATTCGAACCAGCGAATGCAGCAGTCAAAGTGCTGTGCCTTACCGCTTGGCGATAGCCCAATGTTTCGCCTTGCTGGCAGGGTGGATAAAGGGATTCGAACCCTTGGCCTCCAGAGCCACAATCTGGCGCGCTAACCAACTGCGCTATACCCACCATAATTACGACTTACAGTCTTTTTTCACTATTTAATTTTAGTGAAGCGTGCTTGGAGGGATTCGAACCCCCGACCCACGGCTTAGAAGGCCGTTGCTCTATCCAACTGAGCTACAAGCACACAGCTTCTACAAAATTGTAGCAGCAAGCGGGTGATGGGAATCGAACCCACGTATCCAGCTTGGAAGGCTGGTGTTCTACCATTGAACTACACCCGCAGATGATTGGCACTGATTTTTTTTCTCTGTCTTGTTGACTGCCGTGCCTCACTGACAAAACGTATTCTACAGGAAAGCGGGAGAAAAGTCAACCCCTTTTTTGAAAAAAATTAAAAAAATTTTTGAAATACTGAAAAAGGTGAAAATTCAGGGCAAATGGCGCGAGTGAACGTCCGGTGAATAGCACGTAAATATCAGTCTTGTTCCTGGAAGGAAAGTGTACTATAATAAAAAAACGGAAAACAAAGAAAAAGGGGGAACTTCCCTATGCAGGAGAATGGAGCAGAACCTCTGGTCGCCTGTACCGGCTGTCAGAACTGCATGCCGTGTATGGTAAAAATCAACATCCCATTGATGTTCGAACTCTACAACCGGACGGAGAGCGAAGGCATCGAGGCCGTCCGCGCAGAATACGAAGGTCAGGAAAAACGCGCCGACGACTGCATCAACTGTTACCGCTGTGAAAAACAATGTCCGCAGCACCTCGGGATCGGCATTCTGATGCAGGATATTGCAGAAACCTTCGAAGAATAGAAAAACCGGCATCTGTGCAATTTAAAGAGAAATTTTAATCTTTCTATAAAATATTTTGGGAAAAACTGGACTTATCTGAAAAATTTGATATAATAGAAAGGTAGTGACAGGGAAATTTTATGCTAAGATCTGGAAAGAAGAGCCCTGTCAATTCTTATGGGAGGAAAAATACATGGATGCCATTGATTATAAGATTCTGAAGATATTGCAGAAAAATGCCCGCGAGACGGCTTCCAATATCAGCAAAGAGATTCATTTATCGGTTTCTGCAGTCATCGAGAGAATCCGCAAAATGGAAGAAACCGGAGTGATTAAAGAATACACCATTATTGTAGACGAAAAGAAAACGGGAAATGAGATGACCGCGCTGATGGAAGTCAGCCTGGAGCATCCGAAGTTCTTTGACAGTTTTGCAGACGCGATCCAGAAACTGGAGTACATCGTATCCTGCTATTATCAGACCGGAGATTTTGATTTGATTATCCGCATTTCCTGTCACTCATCCGACGAACTCGAAGAAATCCACCGCCAGGTGATGAGCCTTCCGGGCGTCGATGCGACAAGAACGCATGTAGTGCTGAAAAATGTAAAAAATATCTATTCCGCCATCCGCAGACCGGACAAATAAAAACCGGCACAGCCGGAATCTGATACGAGAGCGTGTCTGAAAATAATCCGAAAGAGTTTTCAGGCACGTTTTGGCGTCTCAGAAAAAGTACGGAAAGAAAGAAGGAAAAAAGTGAACAGATACTTACGCTGTTATGCAGAGATTTCGCTTGAAGCGATCGGGCATAACATCAGAGAAGTGAAAAAAAGACTGCCGGAGGGTGTGA